>Ga0209323_10000395_pt1 | contig 28109 bp, 26 predicted proteins | sample Rifsed19ft2_FD_184014 | JGI IMG/M metagenome (GOLD analysis project Ga0209323, IMG submission 184014) | Soil microbial communities from Rifle, Colorado, USA - sediment 19ft 2 (version 2) | ecosystem: Environmental > Terrestrial > Deep subsurface > Rock core/Sediment | place: Rifle, Colorado...
GTAGAACCGGTGGATAGCCCAGAAGAAGATCATCATGGCCGCGGGCGCCATCGTAAGCGACATATTGAGCCTTGAGAGGCATGACATGGAAAACGGGTTGAGGACGAAAAAGAGCGAGATGAAAAACGACCTGTCGGGCCGGACCTTGAGCTCCGCGCAGACGAGATAGGCCGAGGCGAACCAGATGAGGTAGAGCGAATAATTGAGGACGAGCTTCACGCCCCAGGTATCTACGCCCGTCTCAAGCACCGAGAGGATGACCGGGAAGGACCAGACCGCCTCGACCGCGTAGTTGGGCACTCCGAGCCCGTCCTCGGACCAGCTGTAGAAATACCTCAGCACCCCGCTGTAGGCCAGGTGATAATCGCCGTCGCCGCCGAGCGGGAAGAGCCCGCCAGCGAAGTTCCGGGAGATGCCTGCCGCGAGCGCGAGGCAGAAGGCCGCGAAATGGAAGAGCCTGTTATCGAGAAGCCGCCTGTACATCCCTCATCCCTTCCTGCATTCGAATATCATGTTGTGGAAAAGCGGCAGCGACATGCAGCTTTTGACGCCGTACCAGCCGGTTATCCCGTAAAAGACCCTGTTGGCCCTTATTACGCTGAAGCCCGCCCCGGCGAGGGCGTCCCTGAGCTCTCCCGCCGTATACTCCCTTATGTGCTGCGCGTACGGGTCGCTGTCCTTCTTCTCTCCGTATGGAAAGCTCCTCTTGCCAAGCATGCTGAGGACGACCCCGTAAGGCCTCCTCCTGTTCGGCGTCGATACGACCATCACGCCGTCCGGCCTCAGGACCCGCCTCATCTCATAAAGAAGGGCCTCCGGGCGGGCGAGGTGCTCTATTACGTCGAAGGAAAGGAGCAGGTCGAACGAGCCGTCCTCATAGGGCAGGCCGTCTTTCATGATGTCGGCGGTAAGGAGCCTGACCCTGCCCCTTGCCGACGGCGCGAGCCAGTCCTTGAAGTCGCACCCGTTTATATTCCTCGTCCCGTCGTCGAAGAGAAGGGTCCTCGTGCCGTCGCCGCAGCCCGCGTCGAGGAACTCCCTCCTGCCGCCGTGCTTGAGGGATATCTCCGTCAGCGCGGCCCTGACGGCGTCCATGTGTGTAGCGAGCATCACCTGACCTGCTTCATGTACTCCATGGCGAGGTCCTTTATGCCGAGGAAGTATGCGCGTCTTTTCCTGCTCCTTGCCAGCCTCGCAAGATACCCGGGCGAGAGATAGCCGGGCAGGAAGTTGAATACCGAGTTGTACTTCCTGTGGTTCCTGGCGTAGAAGTCGGCGAAGTCGAGCCTGTGCGAGCTGAAGCGGAACCTCGGCTCCTTCACAAGCCTCAAGGGCGGCTCGCCGAGGAGCCAGTACTCCTCGGGCCTGATAGCGAGCCCGGACGAGCCGTATATCTCCGTGCCGAGATAGGGGATGAAGATATTGAAGGATGTTACCGAGGGGCGTATCTCGTCGAGTAGATTTAAAGTCTCTTCGACCTCTCCCTCGGTCTCTCCGGGCACGTTCACGAGAATGTTGGCGAAGGTGCGCATGCCGACACGCCTGCAGGCCCTGAAGACCTCCCTTATCTGGCGCGTGTTGATGCCCTTTTTGAGCCTCTTCAAAACGGCGTCAGAGCCTGACTCGACCCCGAGGTCCACCTGCACGCACCCAGCCGCCTTCATCTTTTTGAGTATCTCTTCGTTCAGCGTGTTTATCCTCGCCGAGCAGCTCCAGAGGAGGTTCAAGCCCCTCGCGGTGAGCTCATTGCAGATATCCGATACGAGGTCGCGCCTCAGTGTGAAGTTGTCGTCTATGAAGTAGAACGAATCTATTCCGTAGCGCTCTTTCAACAGCTCTATCTCGTCCACCACGTTACGCGCGCTCCTGCAGCGCAGGGCCTTTCCGGGCGCCACGGTCTTCCGGAGCTCCGCGCTTACGCAGAAGGTGCACTCAGAGGGGCACCCCCTGCCTACAAGGATATAGAAGGATGAGAGGAAGAGCCCCCTTACCGCGTACGGGTTCGGGGCCGTGTACCAGGACATGTCGACCTTGTCGTAGGCAGGCATGGCAAGCGAGTCGAGGTCGTGGATAAGGGGGCGCGCGGCGGTCGATACAAGGCCTTTTCTCCTGTCCCTGAAGGCGATGCCCCTGATATCCTCAAAGTCCCCGCTGCCGTCGATGAGGGTGCGGCATAGCTCGGGGAACGTCTCCTCTCCCTCGCCCGCGACCACGAAGTCAACGGGGCTTCCCTCGAAGAAGAACTCCCCCGGCCTCAGTGTCGCGTGCACCCCGCCCACGACGACCGATATCGAGCTGTCGAGCTCCTTTATCCTCCCGGCGAGCGCGATCGCGTCGTTGAACTCGGGCGTAAAGCACGAGATGCCGGCTATCCGCGGACGCTCCCGCTCTATTGACTTCAGTATCTCGTCTACGACTTCTGTCTTTCTCTGCCCTGAAACGTCGGAGACAGAGACAGGGTCTATTATCGACGAGCTTACGCCGCTTCTCTCCAGCGAAGAGGCGAGGTACATGAGGGCGAGCGGAGGCCTGTGGTGGTTATAGGCCCTTTTCGGAGGGGAGATCAGGCAAACCTCAGCAGGCATCTTTCTTCACCCTTCTGCAAACGATGACCATCGTCTCTCCGGCCCGGAACAGGGAGAGGAGCGGTTTTGCCACGAGCGATAACGCGAGGGCCGGGAGCGCGAGGCCCGTCTTAAGGCCCCTGCTGGCGAACGAGTTCATGACGCTGTGATACAGGTCCAGCGGGTACTCGAGGACGGGGTATGATTCCCGGACGATATTCAGGCCCGCCGCCTTGAGAGCCGCCCTGATCGTCTTCCTGTCGAAGTGGAACAGGTGCCTCGGCGGGTCGAGGTGGAACCACCTCTCCCCGCCCAGCCGGAACCCCATCCCCTTTATGTTCGGTATGGCGAGCACCAGTATCCCTTTTGTGTCGAGCACCCTTCCCGCCTCTTTCAGGAGCTTCAACGGGTCCGCAGAGTGCTCCAGCACATGCCAGAGCGTGACGGCGTCGAAATGCCTCTCGGGGAAAGAGCATCTCGCGAGCTCGTTCCTGAAGACGTTGACGCCTTTTTCCTTCGAGAGCCTGTAGCCTTCCATGCTGGGCTCTATGCCGTAGGCCTTCCAGGCCTTCCTGCCGATGAAGGCCCAGAGAAACCCGCCGTCCCCGCAGCCGATGTCCAGTATCCGCCCGCCCTTCCTGTACCTCTCGACAAGACGCCTCTTCCTCGTTGCCGACAGCCGCGAGAGTGCGTCCTCTATCGTTCTTTTCAGGCCGGTGCCGCCGTAGTAGCCCTTCCTGTAGTACGACCCGCGCTCACCGGGGCCTGGCCTGGGGTCCACGTAGACGATGCCGCAATGAAGGCACCTCACCAGGCTGAACCGTTCATCGCCCACGAGGCGCGCCCCGTGGGCGCCGGGCGCCGTCAGGAAAGCGCCGGGGCGCTCGCGCGTGCCGCACAGGCGGCACCTGTCCGCCCGCTCAAAGGACGGCTCCTGTTTTCTCAGGCTGTTTTGACGCATAAGGCCTCGATGGAGTAATAGCCGGGCACGGGAACGCGCGCCGCCTTTCTCAGGAGGTTCCCTGCCCGCGACGAGGTGAATCCCTTGAGGGAGGAAACGCCTCCCCGCCTGAACAGCGCCCTCATCACCGGGTCGAGGACGGGGAACCTTATCGGAGAGGCCTCGCAGCGCGCGACCCTGAAGCCGCTCTGGCCCAGGAGCGCCGTGAACTCCTCGATCGAGCCGTACTCCCTTAGGTGCGTCGCCTCCAGGACCCTCTCCCCGCTGTTGTTCTTCAGGTAGTACCAAGCCCAGGGCCTCTTCATCACTGATGTGACGACGAGGCAGCCTCCGGGCTTCAATATCCTCCAGGCCTCCTTCAGAAAGGCCCTGTCGTCGAGGTGCTCTATGACCATGGTGCTCAATACAAGGTCAGCCGCCCTGTCCCTTACAGGGAGGCTGAGGAGGTCCCCGCAGGCGAAGCCAGCGGCCGGCACGAGGCGGGCGGCGCCCCTTATCGCGCTCATTGAAAAATCTATCCCGGCGACAACGCCCGTGGCGCACCTCGCCACGTTATACAGGAGCGTCCCGCCTCCGCTCCCCAGGTCTATGACGACCCTTGCGCCCCTCGCGAGGCGGCGGACCGCCTTCCATGTGTCCCTGCAATAGAAGATGAAGTCGATGTCCCGCGGCGGGTCGAACTCCGTCTCATAGGAGCTCTCAAAATGACTTCTGGAAGAGGCCTCAGTCATCGCCGCCGATATAGCTCTCGATTATCTGCCGGGCGTTGGCCTCCGAGAACCGCTCGAGCGCGTAGCCCCTTGCCCTCCCCTGCATCTCGGAGAGCTTCAAAGGCGACCTGTAGAGCGCCTCTATGGCCCTCGCCAACTCCCCCGCCGTCGGCTCAACGAGCACCCCGACCGAGCTGTCCAGGGCCTCAGGGATGCCGCCCCTTCTCGAAGCGACCACCGGGGTGCCGCACGAGAGCGCCTCGATTATCACCCTGCCGAAGCCCTCCTCGTTCCTCGACGGGACGCAGAGGATATCGGCCGCGCTGTAATAGCAGGGGAGCATGTGGTTTAAGACCTTGCCCCTGAAGACTATGTTGGCGTTCGCCTCGGCGGCCTTCTTCATCTCTCCGGAGAGCGGCCCGTCGCCGGCGAAGACGAACGTTATCTCCTTCAGGGCCTTCGCGGCCTCGATGAGGAGGTCCATGCCCTTGGCCTCTATGAGCCTGCCCACGAACAGGACGACGAAACGGCCGTCGAGCCCGAGCCCCTTCTTGGCCTCGTCCCTGCGAAGAGGCCTGAACCTCTCCTGGTCTATCCAGTACGTGTACGTGGAGACCTTTTTTCCGCTCACGCCTATCGAGGCCAGCTCTTTTTTCGAGGCGTTGGAGAGCGCGAGCACCTTATCCGCCCCCGCGAGTATCCATCTCACGGCCCTTGCGGCAAGGGAGCCGGGCCTCAAGCCGTAGACGGCGTGCGTGCTCGCGATGAACGGCTTGCCGAAGACCGGCTTCAGAGCCCTCGCGATGAAAGCTGCGTTGAAGCCCTGCGCGTGTATCATCCCTGTCGAGCGGCCCTTGAACGCGAGGAATACGGCGGTCGACACAAGCAGCCAGGGCGTGATGTAGAGGAACCCGATCAGCGGATGCTTCTCAAGCCTGTGGAAGAGCCCCATCCCTATCCACGGGAGCCTTATTACCGTCACGTTGTCTTTGCCCTCGATGTAAGCCCCCCTTGCCCTTGTCGTAAGCGGCTGGTAGGTGAGCACATAGGCGTCTATCCTGCCGTCCTTCCTGAGGACGTCGGCGAGGTCCTTGAGGTGCGTCTCGACTCCCCCGATATTCGGCTCATAGAACGGGGTCAGTATGAGGACGCCGGGTGAACCCGCGGGGATAAATTCCCCTGCCGCCTTGAGGCGCCTGAAATACATGCCTTCCATGGCCGGGGAGAGGCCGCTTGAGGCGGATCCGCGCACTGCCGCCTCATTGCTCTTTTCGGCTGAAGGGCCCGTCACGCGGCCCCCCTGCCCTGTGCGCCGAGCCTCAGGACGTCCCATGCCCGCCTGCCGCGCATGACGGTGAAGAGGTTGTACGAGGCGACGGCGGCATTTACCGCCGCCATCGCGAGTACAGTCGAAAGAAGGCTGCCCTCTAAGAGATGGAAGAGGACGGCGAGCGCCATCGTGCCGGCGGCAAGGGAGTAGATGAAGCCGGTTGCGCCCCTCGCGAGGTTGAAGGTCACGAGCACGCTGACGACCGCCATCGATATCATGGCAAGCCCGTAGTACTTAAGCAGAGGGGCTGCCGCCGCGAACTTCGCGCCGAAGAGCATCGATATCGCGAGCTCCGGGAAGAGGGCGAGGCCGAGGACCCCCGCGGCAGAGAAGCCGGTAGTAACGAGGAGGGCCTTGTCCAGCACCCGGTAGATGTCTCCCTTGCGCGCGTGCGAATCGGATATCATGGGAAAGAGCGCGAGCACGAAGGCGGCCGGGAGATAGAGTATCGTCTTGCCCAGTACAGAGACCGCCGAATACAACCCCGCCTCCCCAGGGCTTGCCCAGTGCTTCACGGTTATCATGTCGAGGTTCGTCATCGCCGTGAAGGCGAGGGCCGATACGAGGACCGGCACGCTGTACGCGGCGACCTCGGGGGCCGCTCCCTTTGCCCCGCGCCCCTTCTTCAGATACCTTGCGAGCGGAAAGATTGTAAGGGCCATGACGAAGAGCCCGGGCAGGGCCGTGGCCGCCACGGCGCCGTTGAGGCCCAGGCCGAGGAGCACGAAGAGCACGCCCAGAATGAGCTTGGAGGCCGCCCCGAGCCCGATGGCGGCGCTCAAGTGCCAGAACCTCTGAAGGCCCTGGAGCATCCCCATGTTCACCGCCATCGCGAACGAGAGCGCGAGCCCGGCCCCGACTATGATGATGGGCGCGGCCCCTTCGAGCTTGAGGTACGAGGCTACGGCAGCGCTCGCGGCGATGAGGACGGCGCAAAGGGCAGCCCCCGCGCAGGAGGTAAAAAGGAGCGAGCCCCTGTAAAGGCGGCCAACCATGCCAGAATCGCCTTTCGCATTGAACGTCGATGAATATCTCGCTACGACAAGCATTATCGTACCCGCCGGTATCCCCAGTATGGAAGTGAGCGAAAGGGCCGCGTTCATGGCCCCGTAATCGGTGAGCTCAAGGGACCTGCTCATGAAGAACTGGAACAGGTAGTTGCAGAAATTCCCTGCCATAGAAGCGAGGAAGAGTACGGTCCCGCTTTTGACAAAGCTCATCCATGGGCCCCTTCGTTTTTGTCTGGAGATACGCTCTTGGGATTAATCCCGTCCGAGTGCTTTAAGGAGTAACTATAATGCGGTTTTCCCGGCTGTCAACCGGACGCGGGCTCTCTTTCCGGATTACAAAAAAGAGGCCTTTGATGCGGGTTTCTCTCGCTGGCGATATAATGGTTATATGAACGGAATGGCCGTGGGATACAGGATAGACGGCCCGGACGTGTTGACCGTGACGTGAAACGCTCGGAGGATTACGTTACCGTGTGCAGCTGGCGCGGGAGGGTAAGGATGCCTGGAGAGGGGGATGGGCCGAGATAGACCAGGCCGCGGACAGATTAGACCTCCTCGGGTCCGAGAGGCCGCCGAGTATAACCCGCGGGATATGCCCCGACGACCATAAGAGGTCATGAGGGAAATAGAGAAGTCCCGTAAAAAGAGGAGGAAGGCCGCGTAGCAGGCCGCCTGCAGCCCCTGCCGGGCGAAATAACCACCGCCGGACGTGAAGACAATTTGCGAGCCTGGCTGGACCCGCGCGCTGTCCTGCCGGCTCAGTGCAGCCTTTCCTGGTAATCCCTTAAGGTATCTATGAGATCTTCGTAATCAGAGTAGCCCTGGTCGAAGTCCTCTATGTACGCCGCGATCAGTTCGAGCTCGTCAGGGTCTATGCTCTCTTCGTTGGTGATAGCGGAAAGGACGTTGTCCAGGACGTTCTGGACGTCCTCAGGGTGCTCCACCTCCTCGAGGTGCCCCCTGTACACCGCAAGCATGTCATAGAGTTCCACGTTCTGGTCGTTCATGTATGCCCCCGGAGTCTGGATTGTTTTCGGCCAAATAAGAATATAGCACAAAGGACGCAGATTGGTAGCACGCGGGGGCCTTTACAGAACCGAGCGGCGGTGTAAAATCAACACAGCGCCCCCAAAGGGCCCGTACGGCCCTGTTGATGAGGGGGAGCCCTGCGGGAGACACAGGCGCCGGATCAGGCTTGATTTTTCTTCCCTGAAACATTATGCTTTCGGCTCGCGCCTTGTAGCAGGATCTCAGAAACTCAAAACCGGCATATACTAACGAGGAGGGCACTATGGCAGGGTATCACGTCAATATCGAAAAGAAGTCGCTCGAGAACAAGTTCTTCCGGGAGGTCCTCTTTACCGGGCCGAACAGCCAGCTCGTTGTGATGTCCATCGGGCCCGGCGAGGACATAGGCATGGAGACGCACGACGACGTGGACCAGTTCATAAGGGTGGAGGCCGGGAAGGGAAAGGCCCTCCTTGACGGCGTTGAGCACGAGCTCGAGGACGGCTCGGCCGTGGTCATACCGGCAGGCACCGAGCACAACGTAATAAACAGCTCAAAAAAAGAGCCGTTGAAGCTCTACACGGTCTACTCGCCCCCGAACCATCCGCACGGCACCATTCACAAGGACAAGGCAGAGGCTGAAAAGTACGAGAGGGAGCACCACAGGTAAGCATGAAATAGCGCCGTTACGAGGAGGCCGCCCGTTCGGGGCGGCCTCCTTTTTTTGTCTTTTCCCACAGCCTGAAGAGATCCGCCTTCCATGACAAATATCATCATTCCCCGCAGAAAGAAAATAAACTTTTTTTTTGACCTTTCCAGCTTGACAGGATTCCGGTGTTGTTATATCGTTCACATATAATCGCAAAATCCGCATGGTCTTCTCATTTCTGGAAGGGGGTGGTCGTCTCTTTTTCCGCACTGTTTCTTTAAAACGTCGAAAGGAGGTGCCCTCGACCGTATATCCCGATATCAGCCGGCTTAAAGGCCCCGCGAACGGCCGTTAAACCGACCCCTCAAAATCGGAGGAAAGAAGAGAATGCATGGCGAGGCCCGCAGTTGAAATAGCAGCTGGTCCCTATCAACGCTTAGGAGCGCTCTCGCCGAAATGTTCCAGGGGCCTCCATGTCTTCTCCGGCATCCAAATGCCGGGCCAAATACGTCCTCACGTCAGTCTCCTCCGCGCCGGGTACCATGTACCCAGCACAGTTCGCGAGCATCCTATCCGTTTGAGCCGTAAGCCGTAAGCATTGATGCGTGAATAATCAAAAAATACGCGCCTGAAAAGTATCAAGAGAAGGCTCTTGTCTGGCTCGCTCCTAACCAACCTTTTAACTCGCAAAATAGAGGAGAAACTGTTTATGGTCCGTAAGCTCAGTCTCCTGTTGATATTAGTCACCGCCCTCCTGCTCACGGTTTCGGGCTCTGCCTCGTCGCAAGAGGGGGTCCCGAAGCTCTCAGATGAGGAATTCACAAAGGCAAAACAGATATACTTCGACCGGTGCGCCGGCTGCCACGGCACCCTGAGAAAAGGCGCAACGGGACCCAACCTCGAACCCGCCAAGATGCGAGCGGTGCCGGTTGAAGCGCTCGAGGTCATAATCGCCGAAGGCACCAAGGGCGGCATGCCTCCCTGGAAGGACACCCTCGCCAAAGAGGAGATGGCGCTCCTCGCCAAGTACATGCACATAGACGCGCCGCTTCCTCCGGAGTGGGGCATGGAGCAGATCAAGGACTCGTGGAAGCTCCTGGTGCCGGTCGACAAGAGGCCCGCGCAGCCCCCGAAGGACAGGAACTGGCAGAACTACTTCGGCGTCATACAGAGGGACATCGGCAAGGTCAGCATAATAGACGGCGATACTAAAGAGATCCTCGCGACCATCAATACCGGGTTCGCGGTCCACATACTGCGCACGTCGGCTTCAGGCAGGTACATGTACTCGATAGGCCGCGACGGCAAGGCGACCATGATAGACCTCTGGGTCCCGACACCCAACATCGTGGCCGAGATAAGGACCGGCTATGACGCGAGGTCGATAGACACGAGCAAGTACAAGGGCAAGCTCGGCGACTTCACCGACAAGTACGCGGTCGTGGGCAACTACTGGCCCCCCCACTATGTCATCCTCAAGGGGGACACTCTCGAGCCGCTGAAGGTGGTAAGCACCAGGAGCTACACCTACGACACCAACGAGTTCCACCCTGAGCCGAGGGTCGCTTCCATAGTCGCTTCCCACCACGCACCTGAGTGGGTGTTGAACATCAAGGAGACCGGCATAGTGCTGCTCGTCGACTACAGCAAGGTGGCTGACGGCACGATCATAGAGACAAAGATCAACGCCGAGAGGTTCCTGCATGACGGCGGATGGGACGCATCCAAGAGGTACTTCCTCGTTGCCGCGAACATGAGGAACAAGGTCGCGGTCATAGACACCGTCGACAGGAAACTCGCCGCCCTCATCGAAACCGGCAACAAGCCGCACCCCGGCAGGGGCGCGAACTGGGTAGACCCGAAGTACGGCCCGGTCTGGGCGACCGGCCACCTTGGCGAGCCGATGGTCGCGGTCATAGGCACCGACCCGGCGAAGCACAAGCAGCACGCCTGGAAGGTCGTGAGAAAGCTGGAAGTAGCCGGCAACGGCCTGTTCATAAAGACCCACCCGAAGAGCGACAACATCTGGGTTGACAACACCCTCTCCAAGGACCTGAACATCGCCCAGACGGTCACCGTGTACAGCAAGAAGAACCTGGACGCCAAGCCGGTCAACCTGAAGCTCACCGACCACGGCAAGATAGTGCACATCGAGTATAACAAGGCCGGCGACGAGGTGTGGCTCTCGGTATGGGACAGGCAAGGCGAGATAATCGTCATCGACGACAAGACCAGGCAGGTAAAGAAGAGGATAGCCGTCGATACGCCCACGGGCAAGTTTAACGTCTACAATACCATGATGGACATCTATTGATGCGGCTGGCCGGACAGCGCGCCTTTATGCTGGCGCGCTGGAGCCCGGCTGACCGTGAAGCGTTGCGTTGCAAACCGACACTCAAAGGAGATATGGAGATGCGTCTTAAATCCAAAGGCTTCATGGCCTTGATAGTGTTGTCCGTCTTCATCCTGGTTTCGGCTGTCCAGGCGGCCACCTTCCAGGAGCTCAAGGGCAAGATGTTAGAGGCCAGGAACAGCCTTACCCTGATCATCCAGCACCCCGACATGCGCACCCCCGAGCAGCTGAAGAAGGTGAAGGACACCGCGGATGCGGTGAGCGCCACCCTTGCGCAGATAAAGGTGCCCGAGGCGCAGGCGAACAGGTTCAAGCTCCTCGCGGACACCTGGGCTGAGTTCAAAAAGACCCGCGAAGAGGTCCTTGTGCCGCTCATCATGTCCGGGAAGGATGCCGAGGCAATAAGCATAGCGAGCGGCATCCAGGGCGACAGGTTCCTGAAGATGATGGCGCTCTGCGATGAGCTTGGCTACTAAATCCTGAGGGCTCCACTGAAAAGAGGGCTGGCCGAAAGGCCAGCCCTCTTTTTTTTCGGGTCTCACCGGGCGAAAAAAAGGGGGGGCTCCTGCCCCCCCTCTCATTCGTCTTCCCCTCCGGCAGCTCTTAATTGACCACCAGGAAGGAGCCGGTAAAGAGGTCGCGCTCTATTACGGGCCTGGGCGCATACCCGGCGGTGAACGCCTCCTCGGAGCGCTTCTCTCCAAGGAGGGACGGCGCCTTCACGCAACCGGCATTAACACTCCCGGGGACATACGAGTCGCCCAGGGCGGCGATGAACCTCTCCTGGTCCACGATGTTCATGTAGGTATCGCGGCCTTCGTAACTCTCCTCGAGCGCGGCTATGAAGCCCTCGAGCTTGTAGATGTTCCTGTAGGCGTACCCGCCGTAGCTCTCCTCCATCGCGGCGATTATCCTGTCCGCGTCGAGGAGCTCCCCTGCCTTTGCCGTGCCGGTATTCAATGCCGTAAGAATGATGAGCGCCGCTGCCGCAACCAATATCCTCTTCATGATCTCCTCCATCTTACAATTGCCTGGGTTACTGAAAACGCCCTGGTTCAATCCGTTACTGGTTGTATATTTCAAGATCCGTGCCAACCTCTTCAAAGCCCATAACCTCTTGATTCTGCTTCATTTCATCTTTCGGGCCTGATGCCCATGCCTTTTCAGCTTTGAAACATTAACAGCCGGGATTCAGAAAGTCTTGGAAAGTTGCTGGGAACGAGGCCTGTTTCAGCAACGAAACATTATCCTTTATTGAAACAAGGCCAGTATACAACTCTGTGGATTAAGGGAGGGTTAGAGGCATGGAAGGAAAAAGGGAAGGAATAAAAAGGCGGGCAGGGCCAACAGCCGCGATAGACCTTATCAGAACTTCTTGTTCGTGGCGTTGTATTTGCCGACCGGCTTTTTGAACGGCAGGCTCTTTATGGGCTTGAGCGAACGGCTGTCGTAGACGACGACCGCGCCGTCCTCCTCCCAGATGCTCACAAGGGCAAAGGAGCCCTCCTTCGTGAACTCGATGTGCATGGCCTTCTTGCCGGGCTCCGGTGTGACCTCGCCCACGACCTTCAACGTCTTCTTATCTATAAGCTGGATGGTATCGGTATTGGTGTCCACCCAGATATGCGGGATATATTCGTGCGTGCGCGCGAAGAAGCCCGCGCCCTTCATCTTTATCTCGGCCACAAGCTCCCAGTCATAGAGCCGGAGCACGCTGAAGAGCGGCTCGCCTATGTGCGGGAAGGCGGCGTATACCGCGCCGTCCTGGCTCCATACGGCAGCGGAGGCGAGGTGCGGCATCCTCGCGCCGGACTTCATCGACTTCACGGCCTTGCCTTCCCTCAGGTCTACCACCGTTATCTCGGAGCCGTCCCTCGACGTCCCGATTATGTACCTCTCCTGCGGCTCTATGAAGAAGTCCGTCATGGGCTGCCCGGTCGCGATGCTCTTTGTCTCGAGCGTATTCTCGTCGACGAGGATGACCTCGGGTGAATCCTTCAGGGCCGCGACGAACCTGCCGCTCCCTTTGAGCGCGTAGACCGAGCTCACCGCGCCGATGTCGTTAAATATCTTCACCGGCTTCATCGTAAGCGCGTCCATTATGAGGAGGCCTTCTGGGAGCAACGTCGCCACGGCGAGCCTCTTGCCGTCCGACGATATGGCCAGGTTGCGGGCGCTTATGCCGGCGCGCAGACGGCCCACCTCTCTGAGGTTCACGATGTCGTATTTCGTTATCCAGCCGTCCCTTGAGACGACGTAGGCGTCCCTCAACGAGGGCGAGAACTTCGGGCCGCCGTGGACAGCCCCCGCCTTTACGCTGCCGAGCACGTCAAAGCCCGCGCCGTCCATGAAATGCACCTTGCCGGTGCCGCCCTCCACGACCATGAAGAAGTTCTCGAGGTCGTAGGGCGCCTCCCTGCCCTCTTCGAGCATTGAAAGCTCCCAGGTCGAGAGCATCTCCTCCATGCCCCATGCGGGCATCTTCGCCGGCGTCCTTATGAAAGCGACTATCTCTTTTATCTCATTCTCCGAGAGGACGCCCTTGAAGCCGGGCATCTGCGTGGCGTCGAGCCCGTTCGTGATTATGGACGCGAGCTCCCTGTCCTTCTTGATGCCGAAGTATTCGGGTATGAGAGGCGGCGCGCTGAGTCCGTACCTCTCCGGGTGGTGGCACGAGGCGCAGTGCTTTCCGTAAAGCTCTTCGCCTGAGGCAAAGGCAGAGCCCGCGAGCATGGCCGGTATAAAGACCGCTGAAAGTAATCTCTTCATCTTGTCCTTCCCTGGATGATGTGCCCTACGCGCCGGCAGGCTCGAGCGACTTCGGAAAATATACGGGAGAGCTCTTCTTGTATTCCTTGAGGGAGTCGAGCGTCCTGCACGACGAGGTACCGGCGAGCGCGGAGAGATCCGCTACTATCTTCTTAAGGTCCTCAGGGGAGTTGCCGTGGACCATCGTGTATACGTTATAGGGGAAGCCCTCGAAGCTCGGCCTTATGTAGCAGTGGCTTACCCTCTGGTGCTGCGACAGACGCGTGCCTGCCTCTTCGGCCCTGCAATCATCCACCTGCCAGACGATCATCGAGTTCGATTTGAAGCCCGCGTTCCTCGGGGTGAGGGCCGCCCCGAAGCGCCTTATGACGCCAGCCTCTTTCAATGCAACGGCGCGTCCCAGCACCTCTTCGAGCTCCCAGCCCAGTATCGTGGCCGCCTCTTCAAAGGGACGAGGCATAAGAAATATATCCTCTCTCTGCAGCGTCCTTATAAGCTCTATGTCCCTGGGCTCCATCATTCCCCCACCTTGAGGTCGACCTTGACCTTGAACATCTTCATGGCGTTCAAATTGTGTATGGGGCTTATCGAAGACTTTTTTGATATGCCGGAGAGTATCTCGTCTATCCTCTCCCGGGATTCGGCGATGACCGTGAACCAGAGGTTCGGATGTCCCGCGCGCAGGTAGTTGTGAGTGACCTGGGGATAGGCGCTTATGATCGCCGCTACTGCTTCGAGCTGGGCTTCAGGAACGTCCATGGCGCAGAGCGTAGACGTATAGCCCATCTTGCGCGCGTCGAAGAAGGGGCCGACCTTGCGGAGCACCCCGGTCTCGATGAGCCTTCGCACCCTTCCGAGCGCCTCTTCTCCGCTGATGCCGAGCGAGCGCCCTATATCTCCGTAGGGGTCGACTGAGATCGGGAAGTCTCCCTGGATCCGGTTGAGAAGGTCCTTATCGATAGAGTCGAGCATCTGCGGCAGAGCCCTCCTTGAAAGGGGTTAACCGAATACCTTTGCCCTCAATATTCTTTCGGGTTGGCCGTCTTCTTCGGACAATCCCTGTTCAGACCAGTTCAGGACGTGGCTCAAAGAGACGACCTCTCCTATTACGAGGAGTGCCGGGGGCTTCACGCCCTCCTCCTTGCAGCGCATGCTTATGTCCGAGAGCGTGCCCAGCACCGTACGCTGCCCCGGCATGGTGCCGCGGCTCACGAGGGCCGCCGGGGTCGAAGGCGGCCTGCCAAAATCAATTAGCTTTCGGGTTATCTCGGAGATGTTCGCAACACCCATGTAAAATACTATTGTGTGGCCGAGTTCCGCGAGGGCGGCCCAGTTGATCTCCTCGAGCCCCTCGCCCTTCATGCGGTGTCCCGTGACGAGCGTGACCGCCTGCGAGTACCTGCGGTCCGTGAGCGGTATCCCGGCGTATGCGCCCACGCCTATCGCGGCGGTGATGCCAGGGACCACCTCGAAGGGGATGCCCTCTTCGGCGAGATGGGCCGCCTCCTCGCCTCCCCTGCCAAAGACAAATGGGTCTCCGCCCTTTAGCCGGACGACCCGTTTCCCTCTCCTGGCGTGCCTGGATATGAGCTGGTTTATCTCTTCCTGGGGGCAGGAATGGAAGGATGTCTCCTTGCCGACGAAGACGAGCTCTGCGCCGGGGCTTACGAAGCCGAGTATCTCTTCCGAGACCAGCCGGTCGTAGATGACGACCTCGGCCTCCTCGAGCACCCTCCTGCCTTTCAAAGTGAGCAGCTCCGGGTCGCCTGGCCCGGCCCCGACGAGATGGACTTTTGTGATCACATCACACCCTGGAGTATTCCGTTAAGAGTTAGTAAAGAAGGAAGAATGCGCCTAAAGAGACGGATAAGAATGTAAGAAAAAGTTTACAAACTTAAGGAGGAGCCGGACGCATGGAGGAGACTGGCGGACGGAAGAGTTCACAGTTACAAAAATGCCAAATTTCCCGCCAAATTTGCGCCTTTTTGATAACAGTAACGTAGCACCTCCCGGAGCGTCTGTCAACGTGTTTTATGCCGTCTCAGGCAACTTTTCTGTTAACAATTTATTCATTCCTTGCTACAATGTTCTCCGTGAGATTCCTCCCCTTAATCTTCCTGCTGCTCGCCTCTATTTTAATCCAGCCGCGTTCATTTGCAGGCGACAACAGGGCCCTCTTCATCGCGAACTGCTCGTCATGCCACGGCAAAGGCGGCGAGGGCGGCAAGGGCCCTGCATTGAGGAAAGAGGGGCTGTTACGCACAGTCTCGCACGAATATTTTACCAGAACAATGACATTTGGCAGGCCTCTGCTCGGCTGCCCTTCTTTCAGGGACAGGCTCTCCTCCGATGAGATGTCGGGAATAGCCGCCCATATCAAGTCATGGCAGGAGGGCGAAGAGATTGTAGCCCCTGCCCATGAGGTAAAGCCCTCATACACCGAGCGCGGGGAGCGGCATTTCATGCTCTGCGGCGGCTGCCACGGCACAGAGGGCGAGGGCGCGATGTCGCCTCCGCTCCTTGACCCGGGCCTGCTCTCTTCAATCTCAGACCCCGAGATCCGGGCCGTAATAATGTGGGGGCGGCCCGGCACGCCGATGAAGGGCTATCTGAAGGGCATGGGCGGGCTCGCTGCATTGAGCCCCGAAGAGATAGACGAGCTCATCTCGTACATTCGCTACAGGCAGAACAAATTAAAGTAGTCCCTTACCTCCAACACTTCACCAGGACCTCGCCATGCTGAGCATATCCAAGCTCCTCGGGACCGGCATCGGACGGCGCGCAAGCGCCGCCGAGAGCGCGCGCTACCAGCGCGAAGACCGCCCTGTCGTTGTATGGAACGTCACCAGGAGCTGTCCCCTGAGCTGCGTCCACTGCTATAACGACTCCGGCAAGAAGACATATCCCGGCGAGCTCTCGACAAAAGAGGCCATCTCCGTAATCGACAGCCTCGCCTCGTTCCAGGTCCCGGCGATCATCTTCTCTGGCGGAGACCCGCTTGAGAGGCCGGACATATTCGAGCTCATCGAATACGCCGGTTCAAAGGGAGTGAGGACCATCCTTTCCACGAACGGGATATTGATCGACAAAGAGACGGCTCAGCGGATAAAGGATTCCGGCATCGTCTACGTCGGCGTGAGCATCGACGGCGGCGAAGAGATAAACGACAGGCTGCGCGGCATGCGGGGCGGCTTCAGGAAGGCCGTAGACGGCATGAGGCTATGCAGGGACCTCGGGCTCGTCGTGGGCGTGCGCTTCACCATGAGCAAAAAGACCGTCGGAGAGCTGCCCTTCATATTCGACCTGATGGATACGGAAGGCATACACAGGGGCTACTTCGCCCACCTCGTCTATGCCGGTCGCGGGGAGAAGTTTTCAAGGGAAGACCTCGACCACGAAGAGACGCGCAAGGCGGTCGATTATATCTTCGACCGGGCTGAGTCGTTTATAAAGGCGGGCTCGAAAAAGGATATCGTGCTGGGCAGCAACGACGTCGACGGCGTCTATCTCTACTTGAGGCTCCTGCGGACAGACCCTGAGAAGGCCGCGACAGTAAAGAGGCTGCTCATAGGGCGCGGCGGCAACTCTTCCGGCGTGAGCCTCGGCAACATAGACAACCTGGGCTTCGTCCACGCCGACCAGTTCTGGAGCCATCATTCGTTCGGCAACGTAAAGGAGAGCTCCTTTGAGGAGATATGGCTTGGCTCAAAGGACCCGCTCTTTCTGGCGCTCAAGGACAGGAAAAGGTTCGTGAAGGGCAGGTGCGCGAGGTGCCCCTTCTTCGATATATGCGGAGGCAACTACAGGGTGCGCGCCGAGTTCGCGACAGGAGACATCTGGGCAGAGGACCCGGCGTGCTATCTTTCGAACGATGAATTAGGAATACGATAGGCATACTACTTTATCTTCTTAAAGGAGGCTTTATGAGAAGGCTTCTATTGACTGCCCTGATGCTCATTGTTCTCTCGGCACAGGCTTACGCCAGTGAGACCGCGCCGCCGAAGAAGTACGGCACCGCCGCGCTCATGGTCGTAGTCGAACGCGAGAAGGGCCGCCTGGCCGTGTTCGACACCATAGACCACGAGCTCCTGGGCAGGGTCGAGGGGCTCGGCAACCTGAGGCACGCTACGGTCGTCTTCTCAAGGGACGCGAGATACGCCTATGTCATAGCGAGGGACGGGACGCTAAGCAAGGTCGATCTCATGGAGATGAGGCTCGATAAGCAGACAAAGGTCGGCGAGAACTCCATTGGCCTTGCCGTATCGAGGGACAACAAGTACATCATGGTCTGCAACTACGAGCCCGGCGGGGTAGTGATAGTGGACTCCGGCGACCTCAGGCTGGTGAAGGAGATCCCGGCCGTAATAAAGGAGACCTCAGACGGCACTCAGATAAAGGCCAGGACGGTCGGGCCGCTGGATACGCCCGACAATCTCATGATATTCGGCCTCATGGAGGGCAACGCGGTCTGGGTAGTCGACATGAAGCAGAAGGACTTCCCCGTCATAAAGAAGTTCAACGACGTGGGCGACACGCCCTATGACCAGCTCATAACTCCTGATGGCAGGTACTATATGGTGGGGCTCCTCAATTCCGACTGGATGGGACTTCTCGATCTGTGGAAGATGGACGAGATGAAAAAACTGGACGTCAGAGAGCGGCGGGCTGGACTCAAGGCAGAGGGCGAGAAGGCGCCTCTGTACCACATACCCCACCTTGAGGCGTGGACAGTCGCGGGCAATATCGCGTTCGCCCCGGCCTTCGCGGAAAAACGCGTCATTGCCTATGAGGTAGGCACCTGGAAGATAATAAAATCCATTCCCGTCTCAGGCACTCCGCTCTTTGTCGTCGCGAGGCCCGGCGGCAGGGAGATATGGGTGGACAACGTCGGAGCCCCCGGGAGCCGCGAGGAGAGGCTCGTGGAGGTGATAGACGTGGAGACGATGGAGGTCAAGAAGACCATTGACGTCGGCAAGGGCGCGCTCGACCCGCAGTTCACGCCAAAGGGAGAGGCCGTGTATATCTCGGTGCGCGAAGAGGACAAGATAGTAGTATACGACGCTGACACATACCAGCTCATAAAGGAGTTCCCGTCGCACAAGCCCTCGGGCGTCTTCTGCTCTGACAGGGCGTCGAAGTTCGGGCTGTAAGACTATCATTGTCATTCTTTTGCGGCATATTTTCGGCAGTTGCGCCGTGCGCAACAATAAAAAAAGGGGCTGCGGCACAAGCCGCAGCCCCTTCTGTCATTATAGAAACTCCAATCAATATCTCTTCTTTGTGTAATCCGTCTTCCTGCAAAAAGAGCTCCCCAATAGCACAGTCTTCTGCTCCTCCCTGCCCCTCTCTGTCCTCTCGACGAAGACACTATTTCCGGTAAACGGGTCCTTGCCGGTCCAGTACATGAGCGTCGAATACGTCGAAGGCGTTGGCGTGAAGACCTGCACCTGCTCAGGCACTCCGCCCAACTCCTTCAGCGCGAATGCCCTGAGCCTCTTCATATCCTCCCTGCCGCAGCCCGGATGGGCTGCCATGAGGTAATACGACATGAACTGCTTCAGCCCGGCCTCTCGCGTGTACCTGTAGAAAAGCTCCTTGAACTTTTTGAGCGCCTCCTGGTCGCAACCAGGCTTGCCCATCATCTCGAGGACATTTGCCTCAGAATGCTCGGGCGCAATCTTCAATTGCCCTGACACATGGTGGCAGACAAGCTCGCGGAGATACTTCTCGCCGTCCTTTTTATCAGCGAGCACCATGTCATACCTTATGCCCGATGCGACGACCACCTTCTTTACGCCCTTGATCGCGCGGAGCGCCTTCAGCAGCTCGGCCTGCTCGCCGTGGCCCTGCTTCAACACGGGGCATATCTTCGGAGATATGCAGCTCTTCTTCGCGCAGCAGCCCTTCTTTTCCATCCTCTCGCAGCCCGATGCGTACATGTTGGCAGAAGGCCCGCCCACGTCGTGTATCCTGCCCTTGAACAGGGGATGTCTCACCATCTCCTCTGCCTCGGCCATGATGGACGCCCTGCTCCTGCTCCTCACTGCCCGCCCTTCGTGCACGGCTATGGCGCAAAAGCTGCACTCTCCGTAACAGCCCCTGTGCGTCGAGATGGAAAAACGTATTGTCTCGAGCGCCTTTACATCCCCGTCCTTCCTGTAGAACGGGTGAAGGTCGCGTTCGTATTTGAGGCTGTAGACGGCGTCAAGCTCCGCTTGCGTCAGATGCATGGCAGGCGCGTTCTGGATGAGATACCTGTTGTCGTGCCTCTGGCTAAGGGGCCTTGCCGTAAGCGGGTCGTTGTTGTTATAGAAGGCATTGAACGAGAGCGTGAAGGCGTCCTTGTCAGAGGCCGCCTCCTGGTACGGCGGCAGCTCGACGCAGCCCTCCGGCATTTCTTTCGATATATAGCAGAGCCCGCGGACTGCCTTGGGGTCTTTGCCGTCCCTGAGACTATTCGCGAGTTCCACGACAGAACGCTCGGCCATGCCGTAGAGGAGATAGTCGGCCTTCGCGTCAAAGAGGATGGACTTCCTTATGCTGTTCGACCAGAAGTCATAGTGGGCAACGCGGCGCAGGCTCGCCTCGATGCCGCCGAGTACGATAGGACGCGTATCTTTAAAGTTCCTCCTGATGAGGTTCGAGTAGACGATCGCGGCCCGGTCAGGACGGCGGTCGTTTACGCCGCCCGGCGTGTAGTCGTCGGTCTTTCTCCTGCGGCCGGTTGCGGTGCGGTTGGCGACCATCGAGTCTATGCAGCCGCCTGTAACGCCCCAGAATAGCTCAGGCTCGCCGAGGCGGCTGACGTCGGCCCCGGAATTCACGTCCGGCTGGCCGATGATGCCGACCCTGTACCCGGCCTTCAAGAGCACCTTGCCGATTACAGCCGCGCCGATAAAGGGAGAGTCGATGTAGCTGTCGCCTGATATCAGGATCACATCGAGGCCGTCCCAGCCGAGTAAATCCATCTCTTTTCTTGTCGAAGGCAGAAACATGATGGATATTTTAACATTTCAGCGGCTGTGAATGGAAAAAAGCGCCTATTGACGTCCCGCCTTCATTTTGCTCTATTTAGCTAAAGGTATTAACGGCCGCCTCCGATTAGAAGGACATGACCCTAAAGGAGACCAGGATGACCGGACGATTTCAGACCATGCGGAACGCCCTCGTGGCGGCGCCCATTATTTGCCTGATGACTCTCGCCGGGTGCGACAATCCGCCAAAGGCATTGGGCACCCAGACCGAGACCGGCAGCGGCAGCTCCGGCCTCACTATAGACCTCGAAGGGCCGCTCCTGCTTGAAGGCGAGATACCGCAGCCGCAGGGCATCGAGTTCCCTATCAGGCTCAAGATAAGCGGCCCTGCTGACGGAGCGGTGCGCATAACCGCGGTGAACCCACCGATCGTTGACGGCTGCGACCTCATAAAGGGAATGCCCATGTACATGGAGCTCGGGCCCACGGGCAGGGCCGAGGCAGAAGGCACTGTGCTCTTTGCCTCTGATTTAGCCTGCGCCTTCGGCTTCAAAGTGGTCGCGGCGGCAGAATTCAGGCCCGGAGAGAGCCACTACGAGCTCTACGACCCCGTCGATGAGGCAGAGGTCTCGATGACATTCAAAAGGAAGGTCGACCCTGGCAGCCCCGAGGCCATCAGATTTTCGGCAAGGCAGGAATGTGAGCAGTTCGTGCGCGAGGAGATGCAAGAGGACGGTCATGTAGAGAGCTTCTCCTGGAGCCCTGCGTTCCTGAAGGAGCTCGAAGGCAAGAGGTACCAGGCTGAAGGCTCGTTCTTCATCAACAACGTCTCCTTCGAGCACAGGTGCACGATGGACTTCAACAAGACCGGCGGATGGAGCCTCAAGGAGCTCGAAGTTCCAGGCCTTGATAGGTACAGGTCTGAGCGGGCGGCCTATGGCCAGTAGAAGCATAACACTGGCGGCAATAGCCTTTATTCTAATCGCCGCTGCCGGGTGCAGCCGCTCCTGCGGCTCGACACCCGAGAAGGCGGCCCAGAGATACCTCGACGCTTTCTTTGACAACGACCTCGACTACACTTGGAACTGCTCGTCTGAGCGCGACCGCGCCGTGAAGACCCGCAGCTCGTACGATATGCTCTATAAAGCCGACTCTGATACGGTCGTCGCCAAGCTCGCCAAAGAGGCGAAGGTCACGATAGTGAGCGCCGAAAAGGAAGGCGGCAGGGCTGCCGTGGCAGCCGCGGTCGCAATGCCGAGGATGGACATCGTCCTCGGGGACATGTTCGGCTTCGCCTACGGGGCCGCCCAATCGGGCATGGATTACGCCGAATTCGACAGGGCGTTGAAGGACCGCTACCTCAAGGGGAACGTGCCGCGCGGGACCTCCCCGGTCATCCTCTTCCTCGTGCAGGAAAAGGGAGACTGGAAGGTCTATCACGGCTGGGAGGCGGACAAGGCCATGGAGCTCGAGAGGTGGGAGAAGTACGCCGAGGCCCTCGAGCACTGGGAGGCCGTGCAAAGGATAATGCCCGAGAACCCGCTGGCGGCGGAGAAGATAGAGAGCCTCAACGAAAAGATATACGGAGAGCAATAAGCATCCTAATCGGGGGTCTTGAACCCCGCTTTTCCAGAAGACCTCTTTTGACCTGAATCCAGAAGAAAAATGAATCCACTCCCGGTTCCCGCGGTCCGGCCATGTAACTGTACCGGCCGGAAATCCATTGTCATAAACAGGCTATAATTAATTAAAGAGGTTCTTTGTCCTGGGCCCGCTATTTTGGGGATATGGGGATATAATGAAACAATGGGCTCAGATGAACACGCCAAAAAGGGGGGTTTGCCATGGCAACCGAGAGAAAGCCGGAGGGCAAGATGGACCAGGAGGCTGTAATGGATGTCTACAGGAAGATAGGCACGCCGGGCAAGGAGCACAACCTGCTCTCGAGGATGGCCGGGCGCTGGAAGACCGTCACGAGGTCGTGGAACGAGCCCGGAAAGCCGCCCGAGGAATCCGCCGGTATCTGCGAGCAGAAGATGGTACTCGGCGGGCGCTTTCTGCAGCAGGAGTGCTCGGGCGAGATGATGGGCAGCGCCTTCAACGGCATCGGGTTTACAGGTTACGACAACAACACGAAGAAGTTCGTCTCGACCTGGATGGATTCCATGGGCACCGCCGTCTATCTCTTCGAGGGGCCGGCTGACCCGGACGGAAGGAGCTTCACGCAGAAATGCAGCTACAACGACCCGGTGAGGGGCCCGATGGAGTGGCGCTCTACCTGCAGGCTCATGGACGATAACAACATCTCCTTCGAGATGTACGGGACTGTCCTGGGCGGCAAGGAAGAGAAGATGATGGAGATGACCTACACCAGGCAGGGATAAGTGAATGGGCGGCTCGCTTTGGCCGCCCATTGTTGCCGCGATAACCCGGCCTGCAAGGCTCAAGCCCCGCAAAAATCTTTACAGGCCCTCAAGTTGCCATAATCATTCGTTTTCTGGACTCGACCCGCGTCTTTTCATCCCTGAGGCTGTAAATCCCTTTACAGCCCGCCGTTCCCGGAGCCTTTCAATACACAGGTTTATCGAATATTTTCACTCTGGCATGCGCCTTGCTTTTCCTTATGGCTTCATTCCTCAAATCCACGGCAACCCTTAAAGGAGGAGCGCTATGAAAAAGCCTTTGCTGGCCGCAGGTCTTTGCGTGCTGGGCCTTTCCTCGACAGCGTACTCGGAGCCCGCGAACTACGGCTTTGAGGCGGGCGGCACGTCCGGCTGGGCCGAGACATATCCGGGCTTTGAGGGCCGCATAGACGTCGTGAACGGCTGGATGAGCGGGAACGGCGACCAGTATTCGCCTGTGGAGGGCAACTACTTCGCTGTCCTTGAGACAGGGGGCCCTGACGGCGATTACCTGACCCTCTCGCAGAAGATCTCGCTAAATGGCGGGGAGACCCTCGAGGGCTGGGCCTCGTTCTGCTGCGGAGACGAGGTCGGCTACCCTTACGCCGGGGATAACGGGGACTATAACGACTACGCCATCATAAGCATAATGAACGGAAGCGGCGATACTGTCGCCAAGCCCTGGTACGCCGATTCGTTTGATATCGCCTACAATATCAATACCCCTGAGGGCCAGCAGACCGGCGAGTCCGTCTCCTTCGGGCCGCTCCCGTGGGAGCACTGGAGCTGGACAGCCCCTGAGCAGGGCTCCTACACCCTCCAGTACCAGACCACCCAGGGAGGGGATTCTGAGGGGCACAGCTTCGCGCTCTTTGACGGCCAGGCCATATTCAACGTCAAGACATTGAACACGGCCGTACCAGAGCCATCCTTCTTCCTTCTTTCAGGTCTCGGGGTTGCCGGTATAGGCGCCTTGCGCCTTCTATCAGCCGAAGCCTTCGCGGGCCGGCGTGCGCGCGTGATGCGGCGTGAATGGCTGAAATGAGAAGAGCCCGCCGGCTTGTCAGCCGGCGGGCCCTGTAAAATAGTCTCCTGTCGAATCTTACTTCTTGAACCTTCTCCTCGCGTATCCAAGCCCGGCTATGCCAAGCCCGAGCAGGATGAAAGTCGACGGCTCAGGGATGGGAGGACCGAGCTCCCGCTCAATCTTTGAAAGGATCGCCGGGGCGAAAGACTGGAAGTCCTGCGCGATGCCGGAGAACGCGCCAGGCCCGCCTATTACGTTGTTTTGGCCGTACAGGACAGCGTCGATGATGTCCTGGGGGTCGTCGCCGAAGAAGTCGCGGTCGTCTATCCAGAGAGCGTTGATCGTGTCTATGCCGGAGCCAAGCGCGTTGTCCCTCGCGTTCTGGAGCGGCACGCAAAGGGGATTGGAGAAGCTGCAGACGTTGCTCTCAGAGCCGTCGCCGGATACGTCGATGACCAGCCTGGTGCCCTCGTAGCCATTATCGGTGAACATCGGGGTCCCGGCGGTCAAGGCTGCCGTCATGCCGGTGCCTCCGGCGAACGGACGGGGCGCGGCGGTGACGGCCGCTGCGAAGGCGTTGGAGCTCGCGGCGTCGCTTATGAGCGTCCAGGGCACGGCAACGGCCTGCGCGTCTGACCAGTAAACAAGCTGAACGGCGATAGAGCCGATGGCGCCGTTCTCAATCTGGGATACTATCCCGGCGTTCTGGAATGCCGCCGCATAGCCGTCCCTCTGCAGGGTAAAGTCGGTGTTGTCAAGGCTGCCCGAGACGTCCGCCAGGAGCAGTAGCTCAAGGTCAACAGGCACAGCCGAAGCCGGTGCCGGCATAAAAAATGCCGTTGCGACAAATAGTGTTGCTGCTAATTTTTGCAGTCTCTTCATATTTCACCTCTCAGGATTATGATCTGACCTTGACCTCGGTTTGAAGAAAATTGCAAATAGCATGCCCCGACAAAACCAGTTGATTTTAATGAGGAACCCCGGCAACCGCCTGGCAACCCAGGCAAAAAAGTGTAAAACAATGGATACGCGAGTGTAAGATATACCGACATTTATTGGGTGTATTTTGCCTTAGCTTCGGTGGTGTGCTGGCTTATGACAGGGTGATGGGTAATTGGAGATGGCTTCTGCGTGGCGGGGTAAACGAAAGGGCGGCCCTTCGGGCCGCCCTGTTTTCGGATCCTCACATTACTGTACTACTCAGCCGCAAAGGGAAAAGGGCGTAAGGACATACGCCGTCGATACGCGGTCAGTTTTGGGCCAGATCGTTCCCTGCATCGCGCAGGAGCCTTTTGGCGCCTATGAACCTTTTCAGGTAATAAGGGGTATCAAGGCTGTCGATGGTGACCTTCTTTGCCATTGACGATGCATGGATGAAGAGGTTGTTGCCGATATATATGCCGACATGGGAGGGGAAAGAAGCATAGGTCCTGAAAAAGACAAGGTCCCCTGCTGAAAGCTCATCTTTTTCGACCGGCTGGCCTGTCTTGAACTGCTCCCGCGCGGTCCTCGGCAATTTCACTTCGAGAAGGCTGTAGGCCTTCCTCACGTACGCGGAGCAATCTATCCCGAGAGTGGTGCTGCCCCCGAACTTGTAGGGGATATCGAGCATCTTTTTCGCGACGGCAACGAGCCTGTCCTGGAGAGGCTCAGCTTTGAACTCCTCGGATTGGGATACCTGCCTTATCTCCTCCTCGAATTTCGCGGCCTCTATCTTCGGATGTGCCGCAGCTACAACCGGGGCGGCCTTTTCCTTCTCTTCGAGATAGAGCCTCTGGCCGGGCCTGATGGAGGCCGATTCCATACCATTGAGGGCCATGAGATCGGCAGAGTCCATGCCGAATTTAAACGCGATCTTCGATACCGTGTCGCCTCTCTTTACAGTATACGTCCTCGGCCCCGCCGCTTTCACAAGGAGCTTTTGACCTGCCTTGACCTTCGAGGACTTGAGATTGTTCAGCTCCTTTAAATCTGCGACCTTGACCGAGAAGATGCGCGCAATCGATGAGAGCGTCTCGCCTCTTTTTACACTGTGGTATTTGCTCTCTGAGGGCTCTTTGGCCGGGATGAGGTTGACATCGGCCTCCGGCGGCAATGCGGCATGGGCAGGCTCTTGCTCGACGGAGTGCTCTATTGCCTCTGCCTCGGGGGCCGCCTTCGCGCTCGAAGGTATCGTGAGGATCATGCCTGGCCTGAGCTTCCTGGCCGAGACCCCGTTCTCTGCCTGCAGGGCACTGACGCTCACATCGTATTTCTTCGCTATCCGGTAAAGGGTATCTCCATTTTTCACCGTATAGTCGATTGACGCGAACGCTTCTGAGGACGCGAAGACGAGGATCAAAGAAACAATCGCAAGAAGACCTTTCGGCATCCTTAACTTCATCCCTGTCATGCGGCCTCCTTTCAGCGGTTTCCTTATTCTTCGGCAGATTCGGCAAGATATTTCAGTACAAAATACTCTCAGTACTTCATGGGTGTTCCGTAGACGTACGGTGTGGCCGGGAATTCTCTGTGCAGTTGTTCGGGATGCTTGCAGCCAAAAACCGTGGAAAGACTAACATCATACGAAAGGGATTTCAATGTTTTTCGGGATAATTCAGGGATAACAGGAGGTTGCAGACGCGCCCGATTTCCTAAAAATGATAAAGCCCCCTGGATCGGAGATTCAGGGGGCTTTCATGAATGGTGGGCACAGGCCACCCTGAATGTCTCGAAAGTTGGGTTACGCTCCGCTAACCCAACCTACAAGGCTTGGCCTTCCATTTGTAGAACGTGGCATCCGAGATGCCATGCTCACGGCAAAGATCGCTCGTTCTTGCTCCTGCCTCGGACTGCTTCAGTACAGCGATAATCTGTTCGGGGGTGTGTCTCTTGCGCGCCATCTTCGGGTCTCCTTTTTGGTGTTTTAACACCAGGAGACTCTACTTTCAAGTGGCTTTAATTTCGGGGGTAGGGTCAAGCTATGTGACCTTATAATTATAATTATATAGAGAAAGATTAAGTTGTTGGGTTAAGCGCTATCGAAACCAGACCTACTTATGGTGACTGTTTGATGTTCGTGTTATTGATAATGAACTTGAGTGAATCTCCAATATTGATGGACTTTGCATGGAAAACGCATACTCTTTCAGCCCCTTCTATCTGTACCTTGAGCTTTCTTTTTCTCTTATGCTGGACATCCACAAATAGGTGATCGTACGGCTTTTTATTTGGACAAATAAACTTATAGTAGAACTCCTCTATTGGATACCTAACGAGTAAATCTGTGTATCCATTTCCTGACCTAAAAAGATTTGGGAAATAGTTTCTTGAACTAATCTCGTGAACAAAAGTGATCGGGGTTAGCTCCTTTAGTTTAAAAAAGTATTGAAATCTCAAGTTATTTTGATCTTTCTGTTTTATTTTTATGCTATGTGGAATCACTTTTCCAGTATGTTGGTCTATCATGTCATTTCTGATGATGTCTATTTGACCTTTAGCATTTTGCCAATGGTAGCAGTCAAATGTTTTAAACTCTTTATCGAAAGGGCGTACAGTGATGGTTTGCTTTATTATGGTTGTTGATTTAGTGACGATTCGATCAATCTGCTCGCATGAGATTGCATGGAATCCTCTCTTTTTGTGAGCATACCTTGCAACTAGTTCTTCAGCGGAGTCAGCAATTTTTTGATAAGAGGATCGTGAATTAGTCAACTTTATAGCCCTAAATCTTGCTATCGCATCGGGTAACCTTACATCACCGATCAAAACCGGAATTATATATACAGGTGAGTGGGACCTTAATCGGTGGTCAATGAATGAAGTCCATTCGTAATTTACCCAGCTGGACTTAAGTGAGTGCTTTGAAACGACTAGAATAAGTAACTGGGCACTCTGTATGCCACGGGTTATCTCTTCGAGGATGGTATTCCCAGGCGTTATGTTGACGGTGTCAAACCAAACATTAGCTTGCGATCGCATTAACACTTTAACTATGTCCTCTGCGATCTGTCTGTCTTTGCTTGAGTAAGACACGAATATTGTTAGATGTGCTTTGTGCATTTTATTCTCATTCTGCAAACCCATTATTTACAGCCATGTGAATTCATTTTCGTTTGGCTGAAAAACGAAACCAAACCACGCCCTTCTGTCTAAATTTGATGTTAGCGAGGGACTCTATCTATTGTTATGAGCCCTCTTCCTGCTAAATATCCACGTGATCTTCCCCCGAAATTTCGTACACACAGTTAGGTAGGTTGGGTTAGCGGAGCGTAACCCAACAATCATTTTTTTCTGTCGTTTGATCTCCGCCCAATAGCTTGAAACAATATACGAAATTTAATCCTGAAATGCAACAAGGGGTTACGGCTTGC
>Ga0209323_10000405_pt1 | contig 27744 bp, 26 predicted proteins | sample Rifsed19ft2_FD_184014 | JGI IMG/M metagenome (GOLD analysis project Ga0209323, IMG submission 184014) | Soil microbial communities from Rifle, Colorado, USA - sediment 19ft 2 (version 2) | ecosystem: Environmental > Terrestrial > Deep subsurface > Rock core/Sediment | place: Rifle, Colorado...
GCGGGGAGAAAAAAATATTCTTAAGATTAAAACCTGCCATCGCCCCAGTTACGGTTGCCATTTTCCCGCTTGTAAAAAATAAGCCTGATTTGGTCGCAAAAGCGCGCGAGATTTATTCCAGCCTCAAGCAATGTGCAAAAAGCGTACAATTTGACGACAACGGCAATATCGGTAAGCGATATCGCAGGCAAGACGAAATCGGCACACCATGGTGCGTAACTGTTGACTACCAAACCCTCGAAGACGGCACAGTTACCATCCGCGATAGGGATACGGGGGAACAGATTAGAAAGGACCAAAAAGAGCTGGAAAAGTATTTTCCCGAGAGGATTTCATGAGAGAGCGGTTCAACACAACTTTCCGCGCCTTGCGGTCGCGCAACTTCCGGCTGTTCTTATTTGGGCAGGGGATTTCGGTTATTGGTACCTGGATGCAGAGGGTGGCCTTGAGTTGGCTTGTATACAAACTTACAAGCTCAGCTTTGCTCCTGGGTGTGGTAAATTTTGCGAGCTACATCCCGCTACTCGTCGTCTCTCCAATTGCCGGAGTATGGATCGATCGGTACCCCAAGATAAAAATTGTAATCGCAACGCAGATTTTATCCATGATCCAAGCGCTTCTCCTCGCCTTTTTAGTACTCTCGGGCAAAATCGAAATTTGGCACGTGATTATTTTAAGTTTGTTTTTGGGCGTGATAAATGCCTTCGATGTTCCAGGAAGGCAGTCATCGTATATCAATTTGATAGATAATAAAGAGGATCTGCCTAATGCGATAGCGCTTAATTCTGTCGCATTTCATCTTTCGCGCTTCATTGGCCCTTCCGTTGCCGGGGTGATAATCGCGGCATTTAGCGAGGGCATTTGTTTCCTGGTTAACGGCCTAAGCTATATTCCGGTTATTATCTCGCTTTTTATGATCCGAGCTGTCGACGATGCTAAAAGCGGAGAAGGGAAGCACGCGCTGGAAGAATTGAAAGATGGATTTAGATATATTTCCGCGAAGCCTGCCTTAAAAAATATACTACTGCTTGTCGCGGCAGTAAGTTTTTTCGGATGGTCGTATACAATTTTATTGCCGGTTTTCGCGAAAGATATTTTGGGCGGAGGCGCTCTTACTTTTGGATTTCTTAATTCCGCGACTGCTGTCGGGGCAGTCGTAGGAGCTTTTTACGCGGCATCGCGAAAAAATCTTTTTGGGCTCGAAAGGAGAGCTGTCTTTTTTGCTTCCGTATTCGGCGTTGCCATCGTTTTATTTGCCTTCTCGAAGATGCTTTGGTTCTCTATGATTTTTGTCGCTCTCTCCGGCTTGGGCGCGATGTTGCACAACACTTCAGCGAATTCATATGTACAGACATCAGTCAATGATAAAACGCGTGGCAGAGTTATGAGCATCTATGCCTTTGGGCACCAGGGATTGATCCCGGTAGGTAGCTTACTTCTCGGCTGGGCGGCGTCGTCTTACGGCGCACCAATCGCAATGATGGCCGCTGGAATATTCTGCATCATCTCCATTTTATTTTTAGGCCCGAGGATAGTTACGTCGCCCGCCAAAAATTCCAGTTGAGCCTTATTTTTCCATTGCATTTTCCTTAGTAAGATGCTAATTTTATATTACTTTATTATTTAAGAATTTAGGCGGGTCAAATGAAATTCGAGAAAAAGACATTCAAGAACGGGCTTCGGGCGGTGGTGGCGCCGATGATAGATACTCAAGCTATGACCTTGCTTGTGCTTTTTGGGACGGGTTCGAAATACGAAATAAAGAAATTAAACGGCATTTCGCATTTTTTGGAGCACCTTTTTTTCAAAGGAACGAAGCACCGCCCAAAGGCCGGGCAGGTTAATTTGGAGCTGGATCGCTTGGGAGCCGAATCAAACGCGTTTACCTCAAAAGAATATACCGGCTATTATGTCAAAGCCGCGGCAAAACATTTCGAAGTCGCGCTTGATATTGTTTCCGATATATTGCTCGAACCGCTTTTCAAAGCCCAAGAAATCGAAAAGGAGAGAGGAGTCATTTTACAGGAACTTTCAATGTATGAGGATAATCCGCAAAGACAGGCCTATGAAATTTTTGAGGACTTGCTTTATGGCGACCAGCCCGCGGGATGGATGACTGGAGGGTATCCGGAAACTGTAAAAAATATAAACAGGGATGATATTATCCACTACAAAAATAGCCACTATCTTTCCTCCAATGCCGTTGTCGCCGTTGCCGGCAACGTGGATCAGGCAAATGTGTTTAAGAAAATAGGGAAGGTTTTTTCAAAGATGCCGCAGGGCAAGAAGATCGAGAAGCTAAAAGTAACGGAAGCGCAAGCAAGGCCGCAGGTTAAATTAAAGAAAAAAGATGTTGATCAGACGCACATACGTTTAGGCGTGCGCTCCTATGATATGTATGATGAGAGGAGATACCCACTCACAGTTCTAAACACAATAATCGGGGGAAACTGGTCCTCGCGCCTATTTACGGAATTAAGGGAAAAGCTCGGGCTTGCTTATTATGTCCGATCTTCAATCGAGCAATACACAGATACGGGATATCTCATTGCTTCCGCGGGGATTCCTCACGGAACTTTGGGAAAAGTTTCCGAAAAAATTGTGCAGATTTTATCCGGCGCCAGAAAAAAGGGCGTCTCCCCGCAAGAAATCAAATTTGCCAAAGAGTATATACGCGGTTCAATGGGCTTGGCTTTCGAATCGTCCGATGAGGTCGCGATGTATCTTGCCTCGCAGGAGCTTTTTTATAAAAAAATACTGACCCCCGAGGAGGTTTTATTAAAGATTGAGAAGGTTGGAAGAAGCGATATTTCGAGCGTGGCCAAGGATATATTTTCCCCGGGAAAAATCAATCTTGCCGCTATAACTCCAGACGATAATATAAAGCCGTTTGAAAAAATATTAGCAAAAATATAAATGAACGAAGAAAAAATAACAATCGATATCTCAATCCTATCTTTGATAAAAATTTTACTCTTTGTTATTTTGGCTTGGGTTGTTTTCGAGTTGCGCGCAGTTATAGGGGTTCTCTTGGCTTCGGTAGTAATCGCGTCCTCGGTGGATCCGGCAGCGCGCTGGTTTTCCGCCTATAGAATTCCTAGAGTTATCTCGGTTGTCTTGGTGTATTTGGCCGCATTTACAATTTTGGGGCTGGTTTTTTATCTTATCCTTCCGCCGCTTGTCTCGGAGATGGGCGGTTTTTTGACGGATCTCCCGGACAATATTGAGACTTTTGAGCCAAAAAATATTCTATCTTTCTTGCCAGAATTGCCTAAGAGTTTCAATAACGTATTGAGGGACGCCATTTTAAATTTCCGAGATTATTCTTTCGAGAGCACATCAGGGCTTCTTGCCGGAATCGCGAAAATATTCGGAGGAGCCGTTTCATTTATTATGATTATAGTAATTTCGTTCTATCTGTCGGTTGAGGAGCGCGGCATCGAGAATTTTCTGAAAATAGTTACCCCAAAGGAGTACGAGGGATACGCGCTTGATCTATGGAATCGCTCGAGAAGAAAAATCGGGCTTTGGTTCCAAGGCCAGTTGCTCCTGGGCTTATTGGTTGGGATCCTCGTTTTTTTGGGCCTTACCATACTCGGCGTTAAATATGCCCTCCTGCTTGCGATCCTTTCCGGAATTTTGGAGATTATCCCAGTATTTGGCCCGATAATATCCGCAGTGCCTGCGATCGGAGTTGCGTTCACTCAAAAACCTGTTCTTGGTATAGCCGTCCTTGTCTTGTATGTAATCATCCAACAGTTTGAAAACCATCTTATTTACCCATTGGTCGTGAGGAAAACTATCGGGATCCCCCCGCTTCTGGTAATTTTGTCGATTTTTATAGGCGGGGTGCTGGCGGGGTTTTTTGGGATCATGCTTGCGGTGCCCGTAGCGACTGTGCTTGTTGAATTTATTAATGACTTTGCCAGGCGAAAGCAGATAGAATTTTAAATGGCTAAATTTTATATAACAACGACTCTGCCGTATGTAAATGCGCCACCGCATATTGGTTTTGCCCTCGAGCTTGTGCGAGCTGATATAATCGCACGGTATCATAGGCTTTTGGGAGATGAAGTCATTTTTAATACCGGGACCGATGAGCACGGCCTGAAGGTTTACCGCAATGCTTTAAAAGAAAATAAAGATCCTAAGGAATATGTAGATATGCTCGTCAAGCGTTTTGTGTCTCTAAAATCTACTCTAAACGTAAGTTATACGAATTTCATCCGGACGACCGATCCTCATCATAAAAAAGCCGCCCAGGAATTTTGGAATCGCTGCTCGGCTTCAGGCGATATATATAAACAACTTTATTCTATAAAATATTGCGTCGGATGTGAGCTTGAAAAAACGGAATCAGAACTTGATGAATATGGCCGTTGCCCCATCCATCCAAATTTGGAAATCGAGATTATAGAAGAGGAGAACTATTTTTTTCGATGGTCAAAATATCAGGAAAAACTGCTTGAATTGTATTCCTCAAGGCCAGATTTCGTTTTGCCATCTTTCCGCATGAATGAACTTCGCAATTTTGTCTCCTCGGGACTCCGGGATTTCAGCATCACGCGCAGGCGCGAGAAAATGCCTTGGGGGGTTGCTGTTCCGGAGGATGACGAACATGTGATGTATGTATGGTTTGATGCGCTTGTAAATTATATTTCAACTTTGGGTTGGCCGGAGGACGAAAAGAAGTTTAAGAATTTTTGGCCAGGCATCCAGATTGCCGGAAAAGACAATCTGCGCCAGCAAGCCGCGATGTGGCAAGCTATGTTGATGTCGGCTGGGTTACCGTGCTCGAAGCAGATCCTGATTAACGGCTTCATTGAGAGCGGCGGACACAAGATGTCAAAAAGTTTGGGCAATGTTGTGGACCCAACGGATGTAGTCGGACAATATGGCACGGACGCGCTTCGATATTGGTTTGCGCGAGAAGTGCCAGCTTTCGACGATGGGGATTTCACACAAGACAAATTCGCCTTCGCTTACGAGGGAAATTTGGTAAACGGACTTGGAAATTATATCCAGCGCGTTTCAACTATGGTTAAAAATTATTTTCCTGAAGGAATCGCGAGGCCAAGCACCGAAGATTTGCTGAAAGTTGCCCTAAAAAGGGGAGATTCGGAATATGTTGCGCTTGAATATTTTATTAAGAGAATAATTGCCAAAGAATACAGGGAAGCTATGGAAAAGTTTGAGCTTACTAAAGCGATCGACAAAATTTTCGAGCTCTTAAAAGAGCTGGATGTTTTTGTTCAGGTCCACGAGCCTTTTAAGCTCATAAAAAAAGACAAAGAAAAAGCCAAAGTTATTTTATGGAATTTATGCTATGGCGCCGTCGGACTAGCTTGGCTGCTTATCCCGTTTTTACCGGAAACATCGGATAAAATATTTGATATATTTGGGATCACGGAGAAAAATCCGCCAGCTGGCGGACCTAAATGGGATAATTTTAAGGCAAAAGAGCACAAGGCACTTTTCCCGCGAATTGAAAAATGAAATTATTCGACGTACATACGCACGTTCAGTTCGCGGCTTTCAATGAAGATAGAGAAGATGTAATAAAGCGGGCGCAAGAAAAGGAGGTCTACATGATTAATGTTGGGACCCAGTGGGATACGTCTTCGGCGGCTATTGATTTAGCAAAAAAATACGAATCAGGAGTTTGGGCTACGGTTGGGTTGCATCCTATTCATACTTCAAAATCTTTTCATGATAAGGAGGAATTGGGAGGCGGAGAAGAAGCTCGAGAGTTTACTTCGCGTGGGGAAGAATTTGATTATGAAAAGTATAAGAAGCTTGCATTGGATGGGAAAGTAGTCGCACTTGGGGAATGCGGTTTAGATTATTACAGGCTTGAAGAGGGTACGCGGCATAGGCAAGAGAAAGTATTCATAAATCATATTGAACTTTCTCGCGACGTCAAAAAACCGCTAATGATACATTGCCGCCAAGCTTTTCCAGACCTGATTAAAATTCTCGAATCTTATCGTTCCTCGCTGATAGCGAAGCCCGGAGCGGTCCACTTTTTTTCCGGTACTACAGATAATGCCAAGAAATTAATGGATCTAGGCTTTTCTTTTTCTTTCGGAGGAGTTCTAACTTTTACGCATGAGTATGAAGATGTTGTAAAATATATCCCGCTCGACAGGATTTTACTCGAAACCGACGCTCCTTACGTTGCGCCAGAGCCATATCGAGGAAAACAAAACGAGCCGAGTTATGTAATTGAAGTCGCAAAGAAAATAGCTGAAATTAAGGGGGACACCACTGAGGAGGTTATTGAAATAACTTTCAAAAACGCCGAAACGCTTTTTCTTGAAAAAAATCCTGAAAAATAATAGAATTCTGGGATATGTCGGCGTATTCCAAGATCGAAAATAAATGGAGAAAATTGTGGCTAAAAGCAGGGGTTTACGAACCGGATTTAAAGAAAGCAAAAAAACCTTTCTATAATTTGATGATGTTCCCATACCCTTCAGCGGAAGGGCTTCATATTGGGAGTGTCAGGACTTTTACAGGAGTTGATATCTATGGAAGGTTTAAAAGAATGCAGGGGAACGATGTTTTTGAGCCGATTGGACTGGATGGATTCGGGATCAATTCGGAGAATTTCGCGCTGAAAATCGGTGTGCATCCTTCGAGACAGGCGAAAATTTCCGAAAAAAATTTTTACCGCCAACTCGAAATGATCGGGAACAGCTTTGCATGGAGAGAAAAACTTGAAACTTACGAACCGGAATATTACAAGTGGACGCAATGGGTTTTTGTCCAAATGTTTAAAAAGGGTCTCGCTTACCGCAAGCGCTCTCCTGTGAACTGGTGTCCATCCTGCAGGACGGTTTTAGCGGACGAACAAGTAATATCCGGGGAATGCGAAAGGTGCAGTGCGAAAATAGAGAAAAAAGATTTGGAGCAATGGTTTTTCAAAATTACCAACTATGCTGAAAGGCTTTTGGCGGGCTTGGACAAAATTAATTGGACAGAAAGCGTTAAAACCACGCAGAAAAATTGGATTGGCCGCTCCGAGGGATATTCTCTCAAATTTCCCTTAATCGGCATCCCAGGCGAGGAAGATAGGAAACACTCGATTGATATTTTTACAACGCGGCCGGATACTCTTTTTGGGGTGACTTTCATTGTGATTTCCCCCGAACTCGCAAAAAGATGGATTAACGACGGATGGCAAGTGTCGGGCGATGTCAAAAAATATATTGCGCACGCTCTTTCTTTACGCGGGAATATAAAACGAGGAGAAGAAGAAAAGTCAGGGGTATTTCCCGGGATACACGCGATTAACCCAGCCAATCAGGAGAAAATTCCCGTATGGATTTCTGATTACGTTTTGGACGCATACGGAACAGGGGCGGTAATGGCTGTGCCGGCGCACGACAGCCGAGATTTTGAGTTTGCAAAAAAATTCAATTTAACTATTCGCGAAGTAATTTCTCCTGATGGGCGGGATCACGATTTAAGAGCGGCGTATACAGACCCGGGAGTTTTGATAAATTCCGCAAAATTCAATGGGACCAATTCCGAGAAGGCAAAGATTGAAATAACTAAGTTTGCAGGAGGGGATAGAAAAATAAACTACCGCTTGCGGGATTGGCTCATCTCACGCCAGCGCTATTGGGGTCCGCCCATCCCGATGATATTTTGCGATTTCTGCCATAAGTCTGGGAAGGGAGAAAGAAAAGAAATGCCTGGGTGGCATTCCGTTCCCGAAAAAAATCTCCCGGTCAAGTTGCCTTTTATCAAAGATTACAGGCCGCAAGGGACGGGAGAATCCCCGCTGGCAAAAGAAAGAAAATTTTCCAAAGCGAGGTGTCCCATGTGCAAGAATTGGGCGCGCCGCGAAACAGATGTATCCGATACTTTTTTGGATTCAACGTGGTACTTTTTCCGCTATCTGGATACAAAGAATAAGAATAAGCCATTCGATAAGCAGAGCGCAAAAAAATGGTTGCCGGTTAATATGTATATTGGAGGGGCGGAGCATTCCGTTCTACACCTTCTTTATTCCCGTTTTATTACCAAAGCTTTTTTCGACTGGAAAATAATTAATTTCGACGAACCGTTTAAAAAATTTAGGGCGCATGGGCTTATCATCAAAGACGGCGCCAAGATGTCCAAGTCAAAAGGGAATATTGTCAACCCGGACGGCTATTTTAAGGATTTTGGCGCGGATGTGATGAGGATATACTTGGCATTTATGGCGCCTCTGGAGCAAGGCGGGGATTTTCGCGATCAAGGTATTTCCGGCATTGACCGATTTCTTGTCCGCGTCGGTAAATTGAAAGCCAAATTAGCGAAAACTTCAAAAGAGGGGCTTAGTGAGAATTCAGAAAAACTGCTCCATAAATCCATAAAAAAAATCGGGGAGGATATTGAAAACCTTCATTATAATACGGCTATCTCGCAGCTGATGATTCTTTTAAGCGAGCTTGAAAAACTGGCATCTCTGCCATGGCATTCTTACGATATATTTTTAAAACTGCTTGCGCCATTCGCACCGTATTTAAGCGAGGAACTTTGGCAGGAATTTTCCGCCAAAGGCGGACCAGCCTCTGGCTGGAAAAAGCAAAATTCTATTCATCTCGAACCTTGGCCAAAATTCGACCCAAAAAAAATAAAGGACGAAAGGTTTAAATTAATTATTCAGGTAAATGGGAAAGTCCGCGCGGTTTTGGATGCCACAATCGGTATTTCGGAAAAGGCGGCGCTTGAAATGGCCATGGAAGATGAAAGCGTCAAAAAATATATTTCCTCGCTCGCCGGCTCTCCAAAGAAAACGATTTTCGTCCCGGACAAGTTATTAAATCTTGTGATATAACATGAAAGCAGTAATACCTTCGGCGGGAGAGGGAATCCGCCTGCGCCCACTTACTCTTGATACACCAAAACAGCTTTTGGAGCTTCATGGGAAGCCTATCCTGGAGCATATTTTTGACTCACTTCCGGACGAGATTGACGAGATAATTCTTGTTGTTGGCTATCTTGGGGATAAGATAGTTAAGCATTTTGGCACGAATTTTAAAGGTAGGAAAATTAAATATGCTTGGCAGAAACAAAAGCGCGGCACATGGGATGCCCTATTGGCAGCGCGCAAGCATATCGGGAAGGGAAAATTTTTAATGCTTTACGGCGACGACATCATCGATAAAAAAAGCATTAAAAAACTTTTAAAGCATGAGTTGGCGGTTCTGGCCAAAGAAGTTCCAGATCCTAGGAGATTTGGGGTAGTGGTTAAAGATAAAAAAGGAAGGCTTTTGGAGTTGGTTGAAAAGCCGGAAAATCCGAAATCAAAATTAGCATTGACTGGTGTGAAAATATTGGACGAAAGGATTTTTCGCTATCCGGCCGCTAAACATAAAAACGGAGAATATTATGTGACGGATTCGGTTTCTAAGCTTGCCCGAGATCACGCGGTGATTGTGGAGGAGGCGGATACGTGGCTTTCTATTGCAACTCCCGAAGAATTAGCGCGTCTCAATGAAGATTTTAAAAATAAAAAAAGAAAAGCTTAAAGAAGCAGTCCAGGAAGCGGTTTTAGCGCTTGAGGCGGGGGAGGTTGTAAAAGTCCCGACGGATACCGTCGCCGGCTTAATTTGCGATTACTATAATAAAAAAGCAGAGAAGGAGATATTCAGGTTAAAGAAGCGCCCGGAGGAAAAAATACTTTCGATTTTTGTTTCTTCTATCGCAGAAGCGAAAAAACTTGTTCCGGTAATTGAGCGCCAAGAAAAATTTTTAGCTAGAGTATGGCCTGGAAAAGTAACCTGCGTACTAAAAAAAGATATCGGAGGATTCAGAATTCCAAATGATGAATTTATTTTAGGACTTCTTCAAAAATTTGGCGGCCCGCTTTTGCAGACTTCTGCTAATATTTCAGGCGAGCCAGCAGTAGGCGGATTGCCTTCGACAGTAGTGGATATAAGCGGCGATAAATTGAAAATTCTCCGAGAAGGCGCTGTTTCTGGAACCGAATTACAAAAAATCTGGGATATGCTATAAATTTTATATGCGCGATAAAGAAGTAGAAAAACTTATCAAAGCCGAAGAAAAGCGCCAAAAAAGCGTTATTAATTTAATACCGTCCGAGAACTATGTTTCGGATGATGTTCTGCGCGCACTAGGCTCGGTGTTGAATAACAAGTATTCCGAGGGGTACCCTGGAGCGAGATATTATGGAGGGAATATTATCATCGATAAAGTTGAAGAGCTTTGCAAAAAACGCGCGCTTAAGCTTTTTAAATTGAATCCAGCCGAATGGCACGCGAATGTCCAGCCGCTTTCAGGATCTCCGGCGAATCTCGCGGTATATTCTGCGTTGGTCCCAATCGGCGGGAAAATTATGGGCCTTCTTCTATCTTCGGGAGGGCATTTGACCCATGGGCAGAAAATGTCCATGACGGGGAAAATTTGGCAGCAAGTGCCTTACGAAGTTGATCCGAAGACAGAGACCCTTGATTATGAAGCGCTAAAAAAACTTGCGATAGCAGAGAAGACAAATATAATCGTCGCGGGATATACTGCGTACCCAAGATTTGTCGATTGGAAAAAATTTAGGGAGATTGCGGATGCAGCGGGAGCGATTTTGATGGTTGATATGTCCCACATGGCAGGGCTTGTTGCAGGGGGAGTTTACCCAAGCCCCTTTCCTTATGCCGATGTTGTAACCACGACGACGCATAAGACTCTCCGCGGACCAAGATCAGCAATAATTTTTGCGAAGAAAGACGAACGGAGTTTTGATAAAAAAATTGATAAGGCAATTATTCCGGGACTTCAGGGAGGGCCGCACGAAAATGCTATAGCGGGGGTTGCAGTATGCCTGAAAGAGGCCATGAGCCCATCTTTTAAAAAATACGCCAAACAGATTATAAAAAATGCAAAGATTCTTGCGGGCGAACTTAAAAAAAGAGGATGGCGGATAATTTCCGGCGGAACCGATTCGCATTTGCTCCTCGTCGATACTTGGATGAACGGAAAAGGATTATCCGGCAAAGACGCGGAAAGAGCTTTGGAGAAAGGCGGAATTATTGTAAATAAAAACACAATCCCGGGGGACCCCCGCGGGCCATTGGATCCCTCCGGAATCCGCCTCGGCACCCCTGCCATTACCACCCAAGGTATGAAAGAAAAAGATATGGCCAAAATCGCGGAGAAAATAGACAGGATTTTACACAAAAAATGATTGTAGACGGAAAGGCCATCGCCCAGAAAATAAAATCCGCGCTCAAAGAAGAAATATCTAGGTCCAAACGGAAAATACGCTTGGCGGTTTTGAAAGTTGGGGACGATCCCGTGACGGCAAAGTATCTCGAAGTGAAAAAGAAATTTGCTGAGGCGATAGGGGTGGACGTGCGTATTTACGAAGTACCAGTTGATATTTCAAACAATAAATTACGAGAGAGATTATCTGAGATAGTGCATATCGAAGAAAATGACGGGGTAATCGTTCAACTTCCAATGCCGGCAGGGATAAATATGCAGTATATTTTGGATGCGATAACTCTGGAAAAAGATCCGGATATGCTCTCATCGAAAAGTTGGGGAAAATTCTCGACGGGTAAATCCAAAATTTTTCCGCCGGTCGTTGGCGCCATTAAAACTATTTTTGACGAGAATAAAACAGAATTGAAGGGGAAAAACGCGGTTGTTGTCGGCGCTGGACGGCTTGTCGGGAAACCCGTTGCAGCTTGGCTTATTGGGGAAGGGACTACCGTTTCGGTGATTGATGAAAATACCAAAAATCCCGAGGATTACACAAAAAAAGCGGATATAATAATTTCAGGAGTTGGCAAGCCCAGACTAATAAAAGCGGATATGGTTCGGGACGGAGTCGTCGCGATAGATTGCGGGACTTCCGAATCGTCTGGCACTGTTTCTGGGGATATTGATCTGGATGTTTCCAAAAAAGCTTCCACATTCGCTCCGGTTCCGGGCGGTGTCGGCCCGATAACGATCGCGATGCTTTTTAGAAACTTAATCGAGCTTTCGAAATGATTTACAGCAACCTCGTCATATTTTTCGGCAATTATCTGGCATGGATTCTGGGCGCCGGCCTCGTTTTTTTTGTGATTTCGCAAAATAGAGAAAATTTCCGTGTTGCTATAGAAGCGCTTTTTGCCGGAATTCTTTCGCGTTTTGTTTTCGCGGAGATAATAAGATATTTTTATGATAAGCCGAGGCCGTTCGAAGTTGACGTTTCAATTCCCTTAATATTGCACGAAGTCGGGAAGTCGTTTCCATCTGGGCACGCCGCATTCTTTTTTGCCGTTGCCACGACGCTATTTATTTATAACCGCAGATGGGGAATTGTATTTTTTATTGGGGCGATCGCGATGGGAATCGGGCGCGTCTTGGCTCATATCCATTGGCCCATCGATATTTTAGGCGGGGCTTTGATAGGAATTGCGTCCGCCGCGATTATATGGAAAGTTATGCACAAACGGGGTTTGACGCGCAAAAGTGAAATAGCTTAGTCTAATAGAGTTCTTCTTAAAACTGGTGCAGATTCTTGATTACGGGCGTAGGTTGGGGAAGTAGGTGCGAATCCTACACAGTGCCGCTACGGTAATCCGCCAATTAGGCGGAAAGTCCGATGGCCAACCCTGCACGAATAGCATGTAACCCTCGAGCAAGGTCTAAACTTTATCAGATTTATTTTTGGTATCCGCCTCGGGGCGGATTTTTGCGTTATGAGTATAAAAATTAAAAATTATTTAGTTACCTCCGCACTTTTATCGGCTTTAATTTTATTGCCGTTATTTCCTGTTCGAGGGGATATTGATCAATCCCTAGTGTATCTAAAAACCAAAACTCAAAATCCATGGGTCACGATGGCTCTTTTTGCGGCTGGAGATAATTCTGACGTGGATTATCTCAAGTCGTTTATTGGCACTAACGCTTCTGATTATGAAGCCGCTATTTTAGCTTTAACGGCGGCAGGCAAAGACCCCAGATCTTTCCCGAACGAAAATTTAATCCAAAAACTTAAAAATTTTTACTCAAATGGACAAATCGGCGATCCGTCTTTACTGAACGATGATATCTTTGGCTTGCTTGCCCTTTTGTCGGCCGTAGAGCCTATTAGCGATGAAGTGTTAAGCGGAGCAAGAGATTTTATTGTTAAAAATCAAAATGTGGACGGGGGCTGGGCTTTCGCGCTGTCATCGGGAAGCGATACAAATATGACCGCGATGGCTATAATGGCTTTGCTCGAAGCCGGGGCCTCCAAGACAGACGCGAATATCTCCAAGGCGCTCATTTATCTCAAGAGCGCGCAGAATTCTGACGGAGGATTCCCTTATGATCCAAAAAGCCCCTTTGGGACAGATTCAGACGCTTCGTCAGACGCATGGGTGCTATCTGCCTTGAATAAACTTGGAGAAAATTTAAATGACTGGAAAAAAGACGGTCAAGGCTTATCCGAACATTTGTTAAGCCTTCAGACACCCGCCGGATATTTTGAATATCAAAAAGGCAGCGGTGAGGATGCTTTCAGCCCCATAACAACTTCTTATGCCGTAATTGCGCTTAGCAGGAAATATTATCCGGTGTCAAAAAGTGCGCCTGCAGCGGATCCAGCAATAGGTTTTAAAATCGAAGGAAAAACTAAGGTATATTGCGAGGGCGAAGCGCAAGCTTCAGATGCTTTGGAATTAGTGAAAATAGCCGCTTCGAATTGCAATTTTACTTATAATATCAAAGATACTTCTTTCGGGCCGTATTTGGAACAGATTGGGGATGATACGGTCTCTGGAACTGATGGCTGGCTCTATGCGGTGAACTTCATCTTGCCAAATATCGGCGCAGCGGATTACAAGCTAAAGAGCGGTGACTATGTTTTATGGCATTTTGGAGCATTTGATTGGCAGCCGCAAAGCACCTCAATAACTTTAAAAACAAAAGTTGGCGGCACTTCAGGAAGCCCAGGAGAAAATAATCCAAATCCGCCCGAGGACGAGATTTCGTTGAATTTATCAATCCCAGGAGCTGGGGGCAATTTGGATTTCGGAGATATACTGCCGGGTGATGCCAAAACTAAATCCGTTAAGATTACAAATTCCGGGGATGTCCAGCTCTTTATTGAGGGGATCGTCACTGGGGATGGTATATTCAGAGATTATCTTAAGATAAACGATTTATCTTGGCGGGATTTTGGGGCAAATCTTGGCGCTGGCGCGAGCGAAACCGAGAAGATTGGAATACAAATTCCAAGTTCGTATGCGAATCCCGGCGAGAAAGAAGGCCTCCTTATTTTTTGGGGAACATCCGGACAATGATAAGGCCCACTCTGGTTATTGCAATCTTTTTTCTTGCCGTATCAAGCGTATATGCAATCGGATTATCCGTATCTCCGCCCGAATTAAACGCTTCCGGAACGATTTTTAAGGCGGCATCTGCGAAATTCACCGTTAAAAATTCTTCGAACGAAGTTGCGCTTTTTGAAATTTATCCGGATGACTTTACGGGCGAGATAAAAATTTCTCCCGAAAGTTTCGTTTTGAATCCGGGGGATAAAAAAGAAATTTTAGCCGAGGCCGGCTTTAAAAAATCTGGCAAATATAGAACCGATATTTCCGTTGTCGCAAAACCGATGACTGGATCTTCCTTGAAGGCGGCCGGGGGGTTAAAAATCCCGTTCACTGCCGATATAGGCGAGGAGAGATCTACGCAGTTGGGGCTCCTTATGTCTTCTATAAACATGGAGACCTTGATAATCCTCTCTGCAATATTTGCGCTTGGAATTTTGGTTTTCGGTTTGAAATATGGTTTTCAAAAGTTCAAAAAAGCTAAAAACTAGTTTAGGAATCGGGGCAGTAGTTTTATTGTTAGTCGGTGGTGCGTATTTATATCCCCGCGTTTATTCGCCTACAGAAAATTTTGGCTCCGGGACAGCGTCTTTAATTGTCGATTTTGGCAATGGCCAGCGCGAGGTTTTTACTGATGAGGAATTTAAGCAAGGCGAAAATTTGTTCGATTTCACGAAAAACGAACTTGAGCGAAAAAATATAAATTTCGAATTCCTGGAATACCCGTCTTTGGGGAAAATGGTGACCAAAATTGGGGACAAAAAAGGTAGCGCCGAGGATGGATATTGGCAGTATTGGGTAAATGGTGAATACGCATCTGTTGGAGCTTCGGATTATTTGCTCAAACCCGGAGACAAAATCGAGTGGAAATTTTCTAAGTTGTAGCTTGTGCAGTATTCTTAAATTAGTCCGAACGCATTTTTCCGAAAAAATCCCCCCGCGAAAATTCGGAAAGGCGGCGGCTTGTACTGAGCGAAGTCGAAGTGAGCCGTGCCGCTGACAATTTCAAGTTTTTCTTTGGCGGCAAATTCTCTAGGGTAGAGCACATTGGTAATTAGTCGTTTGCCATTCACACTTAAAAGGGAATTCACCGCTTGAATATGAAATACATTGTTCTTGAGACAATAACTTGATACAGTCCTGCTCAACCTTAGACGAAGGCCTGGCTCCGGTACACACTACGCGACAATTATATCCGACTTGACTATCTGTTACATAAAAAAAGTGTTTGTTGCTCTCTCCATTCGTATTCATCACATAGACTTCATACCGACCAGCAGTAACCGGAATGTTTCTTATCTCATAGCAGGGACTGCCGCCTGGATGACACTCGTCTTGTTCGGCAGGAACAGCAAAAGATAACGTAACGCCGTCTGCAGAATTAAGATACCCAGAATAGTCTGTGCCGAATCTTACAACATTTTGAGTAGCAGTAAAACCAGAGCCTTTTATTGTCACCGACGTACCAATGGTACTAGAAGATGGAGAAAGATTATAAATTTGAGGACTCACTTTGTTTTTCTTCTGTGATGTCGTAGTTGTTGATGTTTGGGTCGGTGTTGTAGAGGTGGATATCGGCGGTGTTGGGGTAGAAGTTGGTACTGGTGGGGTTGTTGTTCGCTGGCTCAAAACAAAATACCCAGCTATCCCAGCAATAACAACAATTCCTATGATAACTACAATATTTATAAATCCCTTTTGATTCATATGATTAAAAAATTTTCTTCCCCCACTTCGACCCTGCTCAGTGCAAGCAAAATTAAAATATGGTTCCCTCCAGAGGCGGGCAGGCGAGCCGACCAGCTTCGCCAAAGCTTCAGCGAGGCGAGTGTTTTTCTCTAGGTTCTAGCGATGCGACTTGGAACCATTATAACACACTTTTCCAACGTGGTGCCGCGGGAGGGGGTCGAACCCTCATGAGCTTGCGCCCGCAGGATTTTGAGTCCTGTGCGTCTGCCAATTCCGCCACCGCGGCAATTACTTTAAATTATTTAAAAATTCTCTACCTTGCCCACTTTTTAAGAATTTTTCTCTTTTTCTTGCTTCTTTATAATCTGTATAATTTTCTACCAAGATTAATTCATAGGGAGTATTTGGCTTTGTAGACTTATTATACCCTAGATTATGACGTCTAATTCGCTCGTTGACGTTGTTTGTTATACCTACGTATCTGAAGGATTTATTTATACTTTCTATAACGTAAACATAGATCATATACTGCGCGGTCGCCGGAGGCGACTAAATCTGCCATCCGCTTTATCCGCCTGTGGCGGGCACCGCGGCATGTATAGAATTTATTAAGTTTTTCGGTTATTGTCAATTTAATAAATTTCATATATTCTCTAACTATGACCGATTTCCCCGAACCAAAAAGAAGCTCAAGCGTTTTCTTTTTGGAAATAGATAAAGTAAAGGCAAATCCGCTCCAGCCGAGAAAAGAATTCGATGAGGGTCGCCTTTCCGAATTGGCGGAATCCATCAGGCAGTATGGGATCTTGCAGCCCCTCGTCGTAGCACGAAAAGAAATTCCGACAGCGTCCGGAGGGGTTATTACCGAGTACGAACTTATCGCAGGAGAGAGGCGTCTTCGCGCTTCCCGTTTGGCGGGATTACGCGAAGTCCCGGCACTGATCCGCGAAGAACCGACGGAGAAAATTAAATTGGAGCTCGCCCTGGTTGAAAACGTCCAGAGAGAAGATTTGAATTCGGTTGACCGCGCCATGGCATTTGATCGCTTAAATAGGGAATTCAATCTTTCCCACCGGGATATAGGCGCACGAATCGGCAAATCGAGGGAATATGTTGCAAATTCGGTTAGGCTATTGGGCTTGCCGGATGAAATCCAGGCGGCGCTTCGCGAAGGGAAGATTACAGAAAGCCATGCCCGCTATCTATTGGTGATTCAGGATAGGCCGGCGGAGCAAAAAGCCTTACTCGACGATATAGTTTTTAGAGGACTTAATGTCAGGGAAACAGACCGCATTTTGAAGGAAATAATTTCTCGGGATAAAAAGAATATTAGCACTCCCGATCCTGGGACAAAAAATATGGAGGAAAAACTTGCTCAAACATTTGGAGCCAGGGTTTATATATCGAAGAATCCGAATGGCGGGAGGGTTTCTCTGGAATTTTTTTCACCCGAAGAGCTTAATTCTTTCCTGGGACGCTTTGCCGAGCAGGAGAGAGAAGATTTTCAAAGTACCCCGGATAGTTTTGCGGGAGCGGACGAAGGGATAACTGCCCCTACGCTGGTTTCTGCACCGAGCCAGGACGAATTGGAAGAGTTCACTATTTAAGTATAAAGGCAACTTTTCGGACACCTTCTATTTTTTTCAAGCGCAACACGATATTTTCAAGTTCGACTTTATCTTTGGGCACGCAAGTTACCCTTATTGGGACTTCTTCGCTTCCGGATCGGGCAGAGATTAGGTTTTGTATATTTATCTTGCGCTTGGCAAAAACGGACGTGATGTCTTTAATAAAACCTATCCTATTTTTTCCGTAAATTCTTATTTCAGCGAGCTTTTTGTCCGAAGACAGAAAAGATTTTTTGGGATATATTCGGAGCGCTTGGCGTATTTTACTTTTAGCCAGGGCTGTCCTGACCAAGGTTAACCATTCCACTGAAGGTTTCTTATTTTTCTGGGTTATTATTTCGACCACATTGCCGGATCTAAGTTCCCACGAAAATGACATCATCCTCCCATTTATTTTTGCTCCGGACGCATGATTTCCGATCTCGGAATGGATGTGATAAGCGAAATCAAGGGGGGTTGATCCCTTGGGCAGGTCGATAACATCTCCCTTGGGCGTTAAGACGAATATCCTGTCCTTAAAAAAATCAATCTTGAGTGCTTCGAGAAATTCTTCGGAGGAGGTATTTTCTTTTTTTAATTCCTTATTCCAATCCTGCAGTTGCGAGATCCAGTTAAATTTTTTACCCATCGACTTGAACCCTCTTTTTGGCTTTCCGGCTTCGGAATAGGCCCAGTGCGCCGCTATGCCAGACTCCGCTTCGCGATGCATTTCGAGTGTCCTGATCTGGAATTCGACTATGACGCGAGGTTCTGTAAAAACACTGGTGTGCAAACTTTGGTACCCATTAGGCTTTGGAAGCGCTATGTAATCCTTAAATTTCCCCGGGACAGGCTTCCATAATTTATGCACTACCCCCAGCGCCCCGTAGCAGCTTTTAATATCAGGAACTATTATCCTGAGTGCAATCAGGTCAGAAATTCTTGACCAATCTCCTTCATAACGCTCAAGTTTTTGCCATGCCGAATACAAATGCTTTTCCCTGTAATTTATTTCAACCGGCTTAATTTCCGCTTTTTTTAATTCAACTTCAAGTACCCGCAATATCTTCTTTAAATATTTTTCGCGTCCCGGGGCGAATTTTTTAATTTCGTTTGAGATATATTCATATTCTTTAGGGTAGAGATATTTCATTGACAGGTCTTCCAGTTGCGCCTTTATGTTCCACATTCCCAGCCGATCGGCAATCGAGGCGTATAAAGTAAGCGTTTCTCTCGCGATCCTCTCCCTTTTTTCTTGCGGAAGTGAGCCAACCGTCTCCATATTATGGAGACGGTCCATCAATTTTATTATAACGACTCTTATATCTTCAGCGACGGCCAAAAACATTTTTTTGACCGACTCGAGCGCGCGGTCTGCGCCTGTCGCGTGGATCCTATCTACCTTGGTCACCCCATCAACAAGAAAAGATAATTCTTCCCCAAAATTTTTCTTTATGGTCTTGAGGGTTTCCGGGGAACATTCGACGGCGTCGTGCAGAAGGCCTGCGGCTATTGTGTTTGCATCCATTTTTAATTTTGCCAGTTTGAGCGAAACCGCGATTGGATGGGTAATAAAATCTTCTCCCGAAAGGCGTTTTTCGTCCTTGTGAACCCTCAGGGCAAGTTCAAACGCTCTTTTTAAAAATTCCTTGTCTTTTTCGGCAACATTAAATTTGGATAATTTCTTTTCATATTCTTCCCAAGTCATTCCTTTTTTTCTATCTCTTTTCCTTCAAAAGTGCAGGATTTCGATGAGCACTTTATGGAATTTTTGGCTTGCACCAGAGGGGAGGAACATTCCGGGCAGAGATCCCCGGTTGGTTTTAGCCAAGATGCAAAATCGCATTTAGGCCAGAGGGAGCATCCATAGAACATTTTTCCGCGCTTAGTCGATCTTTCGACTATTTCTCCTTCGTGGCACTTCAAGCATTTCATATTCAGGGAAACCGGCGGGAGAGGCTTCGCGTTTTTGCATTCTGGAAATCCCGAACATGCCATAAAGCGGCCGAATCTTCCACGTTTGATTACCATTGGCTTCCCGCATTTGTCGCATTTTTCGTCGGTTTTTTCCTGAAAATCCCGCTTCTCTACGCTCTCATATTTTTCGGAAAGATGCTTGGAGAAAGGTTCGTAGAAATCTTTAATTACGTTTTTCCACTGGATCCCGCCCGAAGCGATCTCGTCGAGCTCCTCCTCCATTTTCGCCGTAAATTGTATATCGACGACTTCTGGAAAATTTTCAACCAGCATATCGTTTACCAAAAACCCAACCTCTGTCGGCGCCAGTCTCTTTTTATCGTCCCTCTGCACGTAATTCCTGCTCTGGATCGTTGAGATAATCGGCGCGTAAGTAGAAGGCCTCCCTATTCCGTTTTTTTCCAGTATTTTTACTAGGCTCGCTTCTGTATATCGTGGGGGAGGTTCGGTAAAGTGTTGCAGGGGATCAAGTTTTTCGAGATTCAGCTTCTCTCCCGGGGAAAGTTCCGGAAGCAGGGCTTCCGAAAATTTAATCGGGTATATTTTGAGAAAACCGTCGAACTTCATAGTTTGCCCATTCGCTCTGAATGTGTATTCGCCCACATTTACGTCCGCGGAAGTTGAATCAAAAACGGCTTGAGGCATCTGCGAGGCCACAAACCTTCTCCAAATCAGTTCGTATAATTTCAATTGCCGTTTGTTTAGGAAATTTTTTATTGAATCCGGGGAACGCGAAGGGGAAGTTGGGCGTATTGCCTCGTGCGCCTCCTGGGCTCCTTTGGACTTTGTTTTGAATCTGCGGGGAGAGGAGAGCGCATAAGTTTTGCCTATCTCCGCTTCGAGATAATCTTTGGCATCAGCCAAGGCGCTTTCGGCAACGTTAAGCGAATCAGTCCTCATATATGTTATAAGTCCGGAGGCGCCTTTTTCTCCCAAGTCGATCCCTTCGTAAAGTTGCTGGGCCAAAAGCATCGTTTGTTTTGCGCTAAAGCCCATCCTGCGGAAAGCTTCCTGCTGGAGGGTTGAGGTTGTAAAGGGCGCTGGCGGATTTTTTATTGTTTCTTTTTTTTCGACTGCCGAAACAACCCATTCTTTATTTTCAAGCTCTTTTACGATTCTCGACGCATCATTTTTATTTTTAATAGCAAATTTATCTAAGGCCTCGCCGCTTTTTTTGGAAAGAAAAGCCTCGAATTTTCCCTTGCCCCCCTCTTTTTCGAGCAGGGCTCCTATACTCCAATATTCCTCGGGCTTGAAATTCTGTATTTCCCTCTCGCGCTCTACAATCAGCCGGACTGCCACGGATTGGACTCTTCCTGCCGAAAGGCCGCGATAGAGTTTTTTCCATAAAAACGGAGAAAGCTTATACCCGACAAGCCTGTCTAAGATGCGGCGAGCCTGCTGGGCGTCCACAAGTTTTAGGTCAATGTCGCGCGGAGCTTTCAAGGCGGCGTCTATTGCGCTCTTGGTTATTTCATGAAAAACTATTCTATCTACTTTGAGATTTCTCAGTGATAAAGCCTCTGTGAGATGCCAAGCTATCGCTTCTCCTTCTCGGTCTTCATCGGTGGCCAGTATCACCCCGTCCATTTTTTCTACCTCCTTTTTCAATACGTTAACTTTTTTTCTGGCCATCGTTGGTATTACATATTTTGGCTCAAAACTTTCCTCATCAATTCCCAGCGCGGATTTAGGCAGGTCCCTGACGTGCCCATACGACGAGAGCACCTTAAAGCCCTTTGGCACGAAGCCGGAGATAGTTTTTGCTTTTGTCGGAGATTCAACGATAATTAATTTCATTTTATATGACTTTAAAAATTTCTCCTCCCGAGTCTTTTATAGCGCCTTTTATTTCGAGCAAGGAAAGTACCGGGATTAATTCTGACGGAGTAAGGCCAAGTTTTCTCATCAGGTCATCTTTTAATATAGGTTCTGCTACACCGTCTAAAATCTTTTTTTCCATGTCTGAAAACTCATCGTAAGATTTTGGAATCGAATTGTTCGATTCTACGCCGAATATGTTCAAAATGTCAATTGACGAAGTTATTGGAACCGCGCCTTCCTTTATTAGTTTGTTGGTTCCCCTGGCATTCTCAAGGAATATTGAGCCCGGCAAAGCCATGACTTCGCGGTTAAAATCTAGGGCGTACCCGGCTGTTATGAGGGCCCCGGATTTTTCTCTCGCCTCCACTATCCAGACTGCCCTAGAAAGCCCCGCAATTATACGGTTTCTTTGCGGGAAGGTATTAATGTTTGCCTTCATTTCATAAGGGTATTCCGATATGACGGCGCCCCCGCCTGAAGCGATTTTATCCGCGAGCCTCAAGTTTTCTTTGGGGAAAAGGGCCTTAGGGGAAAGGCCTGAACCAAGAACCGCGATAGTCTTCATTTTATTTTTTAACGCTGTCTCGTGGGAGAAAGAGTCTATCCCTTTAGCGAGCCCGGATACTATTACGAAATTTCTCCCAGAAAGTTCGCTTAGTATACCTACGCAAGCTTCTTTGCCATATGTTGAATATCTTCTGGTGCCGACGACGCCGAGATGGTGCGAATCTTCTTCTGGCAATATCCCTTTTACATAAAGAACCTCCGGAGGAGCCGGGGTTTCTTTGAGCATTGCGGGCAATTCGCCTTGGAGCAGAAGGGCGACACCTTCTCTTTCAAGATTTCTAAATTCTTTCTCCGGGTCTTTTTCTTTCTTGATTTTCTCCAAGCTAAATAAAGCTTTTTTCTCAAGCTGGGGGACTTTAAGAAATTCCCTGACCTCGGCTTCCCATGCATTCTTGTACGACCCGAAATGATTTCTTATTTTTGCGAGAGTCTTCGGCCCGAATTCCGGAACATGGTTCAAAACGTTGGCGAAAAGCTTGTCTTCTGAGTGCATCCCCTAATATTATTTCAATATTTCAATCGGCGCAATTTGTTGGATAGTAGATATTATATTTATAGTATAATAGAATTGAGAACTATGATTGACTCTAATTCAGCCACGTCAATGTCGCCGACGCCACTAGGGAAACACCGGTGGGGGAAAATTATTTTACTAATTATTGCGACATTAGTTTTTATTGCCGTAGCAATATTCTTCATTCCCAGTTTGCTGGGCATATTTTTTAAAGATATCGATCCTATAGATTATTCTGATTTTAGTTTAAAAAAGGTTAATGTCTCGGATAACGAGAACGCCTACTTTGATTTAATTAAATTAGATAACTTAATTTACGAACCCGAAGGAAAATCGGATGCAATTTTGGATATCGTTGCTGGTAAAATTTGGGACGAAAATCTTGCGGAAGAAATTGTATCGAAGAATTCTCGAGCTTTTGAGTATTTTTCTGAAGCGGCACGCAAGCCAAAATTTCAGGATCCAGCTGCGGTTGACCCCCTAAACATTACGCCAAACACTATTCTTCCAAATATGAATGTTTGGCGACGTATGAGTCGATTGAGCGCAATTCGCGCGATACAATTGGCAAAACGAGGAAAAGGTAAAGAGGCAATGGAGGAGACGCTAAATTCAATAAAAATTGGGCAGAAAATTCAAGAATCGCAAGCCCCTTTGATTGAATACCTTGTAGCAATGTCTATGAAAAGCATTGGACTGGAGACATTGCAGAAGATTAATGCCTCATCAAAATTAAAAGGCTCGGAATTAAGTCAGTATGCGCAAGAATTAAATCAATTTTATGAAAACGAGGATGGTGCGTTCAATGCTTTCAAAACAGAATATCACATGATATCGCGGGGACTCGATGCAATTTCTAGAGGAGAATTACTTTTGGGAGATGAGGTAAGCGGCCCTAGTATTAAAGCGATTACAAAATTATCTAACCAGTTCAATTATTATTATCATCCAAATGAAACAAAAGCACTTTTTGCTGGCTATACAAGGGTTCAAATAAAAACAGTATTGGCGCCCTGTAGCGCCGTAAAAGAAATTGAAATACCGCAACTTGCCCCGCAATCCTATATAAAGTTATATCTAACAGAAAATGCCATTGGTAAAATACTTCATGATGTCGTAGCGTCGAGTTTAACATCTGTAAGCAAGAATAAATGTCAGGAAGATTTGTTAGTAGCTGCAACGCAAACTATTATTGCCATCAAAGCATTTACAAACGAAAACAGAAATTATCCAGCATCTCTCAATGAATTGGTGCCGCGCTATCTTCCCAGTATTCCTCAAGATCCATTTGGAGATAAAGCCTTAAAATATTCCATGAATAAGAAAATCATTTATTCGGTTGGGCGAGATATGCAAGATACCGGCGGTAGCACGGGCGATGATTGGCGACAAATGTCTGACCCGACATTCGAGATTGATTTTTAACCTGCTTATGCCAATGAGGGTGCCTTGCAATTTTTTCTTTTCTGTATATAATAAGAATCTATGAAACTTCTCTCGAGGAATTTAATCATAGGCTTTTTAATATTAATGCTCCTGGCGGGGGCTTATTCCGTTTTTTTGGAGAGTTTCAATACAGTTTCGTCCATTTCGCTTTCTGACTTGGTCAAAAAAATAAACGCGAGCGAGGTTAAAAGCATTTCGATAAACGGCGACGATCTTAATATTGTTTTGAACGACGATTCCGCTTTTGTCGCCAAAAAAGAGTCCGAGAGCTCTCTATCCGAGACTCTTTCCAATTACGGCGTTTCAAAAGAAGCTCTGGATAAAGTCGCAATCAATGTGGATTCCCCATCTGGGCTTGTATTCTGGCTATCCGCAATTCTTCCGTTCCTCCTCCCGTTTTTATTGATCATTCTTTTCTTCTGGTTAGCAGCGCGCCAGGTGCAGAGATCAAATGTGCAAGCTTTTACCTTTGGCCAGTCGAGAGCCCGCGTGGTCCAGCCGGACTCAAAAAAAGAGAGAGTTACTTTTAAGGATGTAGCCGGAGTTAAGGAGGCCAAAGAGGAACTTCAGGAAATTGTTGAATTTTTGAGAAGCCCGCGCAAATTCTTGGATATCGGGGCTAGGATTCCTAAAGGAGTCCTTCTTATGGGCGCTCCGGGAACAGGAAAAACTTTGCTTGCCCGCGCCGTCGCGGGGGAAGCGGGGGTTCCATTTTTTCATATGTCGGGATCGGAATTTGTCGAGATGTTTGTAGGCGTTGGCGCCTCCCGGGTGCGCGACCTCTTTAAAATGGCAAAGCGTTCGGCGCCCGCAATAATTTTTATCGATGAGATAGATGCCGTAGGTCGCCACAGAGGAGCGGGACTTGGTGGAGGGCACGATGAGCGCGAGCAAACATTGAACCAGATTTTAGTTGAAATGGACGGCTTTGAACCGCAAGAGTCGGTTATAGTCATGGCCGGGACGAATAGGCCGGATGTTTTGGATCCGGCGTTATTGCGCCCGGGAAGATTCGACAGAAGGGTTATTTTGGATAACCCGGATATAAATGACCGCGAAGCAATTTTAAAATTGCATTCGCAGAAAAAGCCTCTGGAGAAGGGAGTTGACCTAAGAGTAATTGCAGAGAGAACGCCGGGATTTTCCGGAGCTGATCTCGCGAACTTAATGAATGAGGCGGCTATTGTCGCCGCTCGCGATAATAGGAAGACGATTGAGCAATTGGATCTGTACCGTTCAATTGAGAAAGTCCTTCTGGGTCCTGAAAGGAAAAGCCATATTTTATCTACTGCGGAAAAAAAAATCTCGGCTTACCATGAAGCGGGACACGCTTTGGTCGCGGCTATTCTTCCGCACGCAGACCCAGTCCATAAAATTACGATAGTATCGAGAGGCAGGGCGGCAGGATATACCCTAAAACTTCCATCGGAAGACCGTCATTTGTATTCGAGAAAGAATTTCCTCGACGAACTTGCTGCGGCCTTGGGAGGTTACGCTTCAGAGAAAGTTGTTTTCGGAGAGCTGACTACGGGCTCATCGGATGATATAAAAAAGGCAACGATAATTGCTCGCGACCTCGTTACTCGCTATGGAATGTCCGAGAAGATTGGACCGATAACTTTGGGAGACCGAGACGAGCTTGTGTTTCTCGGGAAAGAGCTCGGGGTTGAGAAAAATTATTCGGAAAATACGGCCCAGCTTGTCGATTCTGAAGTCAGCAATATAATGAAGAATGCATTTAAGAGGGCTCAAGATATATTAAAAAAATATCGCAAAGTGCTTGACTCGCTCGCGGCGAAGTTGATTAAAGACGAGACAATTGAACGCGAAGAATTTGAATCGATTTTATCTACTTTTGGCTTGATCCAGGTTATTGGAAAGCACGCCGAAGCAATGGCATAATAAGATTTGACTCTCTCCATTCATTGTGTATACTATGTATATACATTATGGCAACCAAAGTTCAAAAATGGGGGAATAGTTTAGCGGTAAGGCTTCCGAGAGAAATGGCAGAGAAATTTAATCTTGGCGAAGGAACCCCTGTGAGCATAAGCCCCAAAAGCCACGGCATTTTAATTAAGCCAGAAGGAAAGCGAAAATTAAGTTTGAGTGAGCTGGTAGCAGATATCACTCCAGAAAATAGGCACAAAGAAGTGGATTGGGGAAGACCGCGTGGCAAGGAAGTATGGTAAAGAAATATTATGTTCCAGAACGTGGTGATTTAGTGTGGGTAGATTTTTCGCCGCAGCGTGGCCATGAACAGGGTGGGGAAAGGCCTGCTGTAGTTATTTCTCAGAGAATATATAATGAACGTTCTGGGCTTACGCTTGTGTGTCCGGTAACTTCAAAAGACAAAGGATATCCATTTGAAGTTACGATTCAAGAAGGAAAGATAAATGGTTTTGTTCTTTCCGATCAAGTTCGAAGTATAGATTGGAAGGCTAGGCGCGTAAGGTTTATTTCCAAGATGGATCTGAGGACTCTTAAAGAAATAAGCGAAAAAATAGTAAGTTTAATTATGGGTTAAGTTTGGGTGTGTAGCTCAATGGCGGAGCAAGCGTCTTATACACGCTAGGCTGTAGGTTCGAGTCCTACCACACCCACTTGAAATAAAAGATGGGATTTTTTAGCAAATACAATGGAATAGAAAAAGGTCTTTTAGAAATATATTCTAAGCTTTTTACCGATATGGGCCTGCCAGATTCGCATAAAATGACGGAAGATATTTTAGATCAGGCAATACAAAGTTCTAAAAAAGAAGGTTTTTATAATTTAAAGAATGATGGAGATAATTTATTAGAAAAAGAAAAGATTAGTGGAGAAGTAAATAAAAACTTCGAGAATAAAAGAAAAGAAGGAGTAAGAGACGAAGATATAAGATGGTGGTTTAATCTAAATGATGTTGAAAGAAGGATGATGTTAAAAACGGATGAATTTCATCGCAGGTCTTTATTTATGCATGAGGTTGAAAGCGGAAAAACTGAAAAAGAAGCAGATAGAACAGTTAGAAAGCATCATCCGATATTTGGCGATTTAAATGACGAAACCCATGGGAGCGGAGATGACAGACCACTACCCCTCGAACTAAAAGATAGAATAAATATATATATAGAAAAACAAGGGGTTAATAATCCGGAATTCAAAAAACAAATTGAATCTTCTTCGACTTTCAATGCTTTAGTCAGAAAAGAAATAAGGGCTGGAAATATATAATTTTGATGACTCCAGAGCAACTCGAAAAACTTGCCATATTCCATACAGAGAATCAGAGGAAAAACATTGCTGAGATAAGAAATTGGATACTCCAGCTCTCAATAATAAGCGGGGCAATCATCGGTTTTACTTTGCCTGTGCTTGGCTCAAGCCCCCTTATAAAAAACAGTTGTTTACTAGTTAGTGGCTTATTTTTATTGTGGATAGATATTATTTTAGGCCTAGGGTATCTTCGCGCAGTTTTATCTAGAGAGAATAATAGATTGGCTGAACAAATTGAGGATTTAATAAAAAACCACAATGTTTTGTCCTCAATAAAAAAGGATGGAAGGAATTATATTTTAGATATTCTGTATTTTATCTTTGTAATCGCGACCTTACTGATTATTATTTCAATGATTGATTTTTGATTGAATTCCCGCTTCACTAAGACGTTTAGCTATTGTGAAGCGGAATAAATCATCGATGAGAACTATTATGGTTTACCAATATCTTCATATTGCGAATGCGAAGGAATTATTAGGGAAAGATCGGGTGATTTTTCGGATTTTGGAAATTATTCCGGGCTTTGCAGCATGGGTCACTCTCT
>Ga0209323_10000406_pt1 | contig 27741 bp, 29 predicted proteins | sample Rifsed19ft2_FD_184014 | JGI IMG/M metagenome (GOLD analysis project Ga0209323, IMG submission 184014) | Soil microbial communities from Rifle, Colorado, USA - sediment 19ft 2 (version 2) | ecosystem: Environmental > Terrestrial > Deep subsurface > Rock core/Sediment | place: Rifle, Colorado...
CATAATGTGTGCTGTGCTGTGGCGAAGGATTTCTAAACCTTCTTCTGTATCTTCCGTTATAACAGACAGAGAAATGTCTTCTTTGATAGGAAAACTGAGGTCTACGAGTACGCCGCCAGCCTTCCCCGCCAGTGCCATCTCACCCAAGCGGTTACCTATATTGCTTGCGACTTCCCCGATAGTTATGTTGTCTTTGTACTCCTTTTTTGTCCCGTCAGGTAACGTAATCTTAACCATAATTTAGAAAACTTTTTCGTTACTCCTTATAACAACTCAAGTAAAATTTCAGATTAATATATTTTGTCTTTAAAGTTATGTGCGTCGAAAACTAATGGTGGGCGATATAGGACTCGAACCTATGACCTCTTGCTTGTCGAGCAAGCGCTCTAGCCAGCTGAGCTAATCGCCCTAAGTATTTTCTGCAGAGCAATACGTGCACTTCACCCGAAATCTTTAAAAATATCATACTTAGGTTAAAAGATGCTATCAAAAACAGTTTTTGTTGTCAAGGGAAAATGACTTTGAAATGTCTATAATTATCGATTTACACCTACAATTTAAAAAAAGTATTTAAAAACAACATTTGCTCTGTTATGATTTGAGAATTAATATCCATTACTTTTACAAGGTAAGCAATTAAACACGGTGGCTGCAATAATCGAAAAAATAAAGGAATTGAAGACCAAAAGGAATGCCGTAATCCTTGCGCATAACTACCAAAGGGGCGAAGTGCAGGATATTGCAGATTTTACTGGTGATTCCTTGGGACTTTCACAGCAAGCGGCAAAGGCGAAAGCAGATATAATCGTGTTCTGCGGTGTACATTTTATGGCAGAAACTGCATCAATCCTTTGCCCCGACAAGTTGGTATTATTACCCGATGAAAATGCAGGCTGCCCTATGGCAAATATGATAACCCTTAAAGAACTTAAGATAAAGAAAAAAGAATATCCTCACGCCAAAGTTGTTTGTTATGTAAATAGCACGGCTGCTATAAAAGCGGAGAGCGATATATGTTGTACTTCTTCCAATGCAATGAAAATTGTTTCTTCAATTCCCAAAGAACATGAAATACTCTTCGTTCCGGATAAAAGTCTGGGAGGTTACGTATCCTCTAAACTGAACAGACCTATGATACTTTGGGAAGGATATTGTCCTACCCATCATAGGATTCTGGCAGAACATATTATCAGGATAAAAGCAGCACATCCTGAAGCCAGGGTCGTAGTTCACCCCGAATGTACATCGGATGTAATTGCACTGGCAGACCATGTTGCCAGTACCACCGGTATTGCCAAGTATTGTAAGGAAACAGATGCCAGAGAATTTATTATCGGCACAGAGATTGGCATACTACATCGTTTAAGAAAAGAGAATCCTCAAAAGGTTTTTTATGCGATCACTCAACTTGCCGATTGCTCTAATATGAAACTCATTAGTTTGGAAAAGGTTTTGTGGTCTTTGGAGGATATGGTTTACCAGGTAAAGGTACCGGACGATATCGCAGCAAAGGCACGATTAGCAATTCAAAAAATGCTCGATTTGTCGTAATAATTCACCGTAAAGGGCGCAAAGAAAGACCTATGGATACAGAAGAAAACCTTAAAAAATTAAAAGAAAATGTAAACTCCCTGGAAAGCGTTGTGGTAGCTTTTTCTGGTGGTGTGGACAGCTCACTTGTAGCTAAAGTCTGTTATGACGTGCTTGGAGACAAAGCCCTTGCTGTTACTGCACGATCAGAAACCTACCCTGCTTATGAATATGAAGAAGCATTGAAGATAGCAAAAGAAATCGGCATCTCGCATATGACCATCGATACCAGCGAACTCGGGATCAAGGGATTTGCCGAAAACCCCCCCAACCGGTGTTACTTCTGCAAATCAGAATTATTTGGGAAACTCAAAGAAATTGCCAGAGAAAAGGGATATAAAAATGTTGCAGATGGCGCTAATCTGGACGATGCAGGTGAATACAGACCCGGACTCGATGCAGCTAAAGAACTTCAGGTTCGCAGTCCTTTGAGAGAAAGTGGATTGAGAAAAGTAGACATCCGTGAAATATCGAAATATCTCAAACTTCCCAACTGGGACAAACCTTCCTATGCCTGCATGTCTTCAAGATTTCCTTACGGACAATCCATCACAGAGGAGAAATTAACCATCGTAGCTGCAGCGGAAAATTACTTAAGAAGTATTGGACTAAAACAATTCCGCGTCAGACACCATGACACCATTGCGCGAATTGAGGTATTGCCTCAAGACATCTCCTTGCTCTTACAAGATGGTAAACGTAACGAGCTTGTTAAAAAATTCAAAGAAATCGGCTATAAATATGTCACTGTAGATATGGAAGGCTACCGCAGCGGAAGCATGAATGAGGTATTAATACTACAAGAAAACAAAAAAGGGTAATATTCCTTTTGAATATTACCCTTTTAAAATCATAAAGCAAACAACAATATTAGTCGTAGATATACGAGTCTGTTGACGTACCTGCGGCATCACTGTATATATCGTCATAACCAGTAGTGCTATCATAATAACCACATGTAGTGGTACCCTTCCATTCCACATGGCCATCAATATACAGCACATTTTGTCCCTTTGATGCGTGGTTGTTTGAGAGTGCGGCAGTACCGCCTGTGCCACCGTGGGCATCCGCTGAGATGGCAACGCCAGGATCGTCAGCTGATGTATGGTTATCATCGTAACCATAGCTACAACTATTGTCAGCCGATTCGAATGTAGCATTCGCCACAGTTGTTGTTCCAGGTGATATTGACAAATTGCTAGCATCGGTAACACCAGTATCGCTTGAACACTTAAAAACCTTTCTATCAGTAATATATGCATCAAACAGTTGCCCCAGGGATTGCATCTCGGTGCTAGCAGCACTGGCACTAACCGTGGGAAATGCCCCATTATTGTCATTACTATACATGTTGATGGCCAAGCCAATTTGTTTGAGGTTAGATGCGCATTGTGTCCTGCGTGCAGATTCACGCGCCCTGCCTAATGTAGGCAACAAAATACCGGCAAGAATACCAATAATGGCGATTACAACCAGTAACTCAATTAACGTAAAACCTGCACTGCTCCTTTTCTTCATCATAACTATGTCCTCCTAGAGATTGTTAAGATTGCCTTCTCACGATTTTACAGGTTACTGTTCTTCAATCACCTCCTTATTACATAAGAAACTTCTGTTTCGAGATATTAACAAAATATTATTTAATTAACACTCTATATTTACAAAGACGTTTTGTTCTAAAACATCCCTAAAGCAAAAAACCTTACTGATGAAATATTCATTAACACATATTCCATCAGTAAGGTTTTCCATTGTTACACTAAAAATCATTTTCGGTAGCAAGGCTGTCTTTCCCTCAATAATCCTTAAGAACTTAAAGACCCTTTACTTTGCGTCCCCTAATCGCTTAGGGTTTGCCTTTGTCGTAAAACTTTCGCCATTATATCATTAAACAAATCTCAGTCAACTACTATTTAGACGATTAACACTTAGTTTAAACAAGACAAAACACTTGCTAGATTTAATAAAAACCTGTAAGATGGATCTTAAAATCTCCATGGAAATCAAATATCCTTGAAAGAACGAGGCCCACGTAAATATATAGTAAACGCCCTAAATAAGTTGACATGAATCCGTCATTGCGAGCGGCAGCGAAGCAATCTCATGGCGGGGATTGCTTCGTCGTTCCTCCTCGCAATGACAACTTTCTTTTAGCATTTACTAAGTATTTTCTAACGGTTATTAACAGGTAAACAATTATGAAAGAAGCAATGTTTTTTGAAAAGCTTGCTGAGAACAAAGTGAAATGTTATCTTTGCCGTCATCACTGTGTAATTGAAGATGGCAAAAAGGGCATTTGCAGAGTTCGCGAAAACCATGGTGGCATACTCTACTCCCTCGTTTACAGAAAACTTATTTCAGAGAATATCGACCCTATTGAAAAAAAACCCCTTTATCACTTTTATCCTGGAACTACCTCATTTTCAGTCGCAACGGTGGGATGTAACTTCAAATGCCTGAACTGTCAAAACTATGAGATATCACAACTACCGAAGGATATTGGCCAAATTGTGGGAAAAGACGTTGCCCCGGAAAAAATCGTTGAGGATGCCTTGAGCCACCATTGTAAGAGTATTGCTTATACCTACACGGAACCCACCATTTTTTTTGAATATGCCTATGAAATAGCAAAAATTGCCGCTCAAAAGTCTCTTAAGAATGTGTTTGTAACTAATGGATATACAACACGTAATGCCCTTACTACTATAAAACCGTACCTCCATGCCGCTAACATAGATTTAAAAAGCTTCTCCGATGAAACTTATAAAAAGCTATGCGGTGCACGTCTGGAAAATGTACTCGACTGCATTCGCTCTTACAAAGAGATGGGCATCTGGATAGAAATTACCACATTGATCATTCCTGAGATTAACGATTCAAAGCCTGAGCTGAGGCAGATTGCAGAATTTATAAAGAGTGTAGGGCCTGAAATTCCCTGGCATGTAAGCCGTTTTTACCCAAAATATCGGTTAATTGAAAAACCACCAACTCCTGTAGATACGCTTAGAATGGCACGCGAAATAGGCCTTGAGGTAGGGTTACGCTATGTCTATGAAGGTAATGTCCCAGGCGAGGGAGGAGAGAATACGTATTGCTATACATGCAAGAAAGTCCTTATAAAAAGATATGGATATCAAATTATTGAAAACAATATTGTCAATTTGAAGTGCCCGGAATGTAGTACGACCGTAGACGGCATCGGCATTTAACCGTAGAACATAATGATTATGGTTCTGTTTGGATAAAACTCAAAATAAACAACTGGAGGTTGTATGGTTACTCTAAAGAAGATATTATGTCCTGTGGATCACTCTGAATGTTCGTATCTTGCCTTAAAATATGCCATTTCTCTGGCATTGAAAGATGAGGCAAAGTTATATCTCATGCATGTCGTCGATTCTCGCCTATACGATACGGAAATATATAAATTCAGCCCGCATAAACTCAACGAGATTGATGAATCTAAAATCCGCGAAGACTTGATGAAAAGCTTACCAGAGGGAACAACGGACGTTTTAGAAGTAGAAACAATTGTAGTAAAAGGCGTACCTTTTAATGAAATTATTAACGCAGCTACGGAAATTAACGTAGATCTTATTGTAATCGGTACACACGGTAGAACAGGACTTTCTCACGTCATGTTGGGGAGCGTGGCAGAAAAGGTTGTACGTAAATCCCTATGTCCAGTACTTACGGTTAGAATGCCTCCCCCTATTCCTGGAACAAACTAAATTTATAATGAGCATTCACTGTTAGACTTCTTCAGCGTTTCCACTCCTGAACTGCAAAAATACGCCTGAGAAAAACGAAGTGCTCGTTCTCTGCATTATTCAAAAAAAGAAAGCCATTGCAGCATATAAAATACTGCAATGGCTCGTAACAAAGGGGTCCTTGGGAGAAATTTTACCTTTGTTTATATTTACCGTACTGAATATCTTCCCATATGTCTATCATGTAATTCACCGATTTTCGACTTATTCCAGTTGGATACCCTGCTGTAATAACCAACAATTCGGGTGACTCCGTTAAGACGCGTAAAGATTCCTGTTTCAAGGGCATTGATAACCGATTTCAAATCTTGCCGAATCACCGAGTCAATGTCTATGGCATATGCACATTCTAATTTGTGGTTAACAATCTTTAAACAATCCTCTTTAGGCGTGTTCCCGGGAAGATCTCCATCTATTTCTAAAAACTCATGTCTCTCAATTGCCGCATCAAAGGCACTCAGTTTTTCTTCAATAAAATACTGTATATCATCTTTGTTACCCGTTCTCTCCAACATCGAAGGTCTTTCAAGCATTGCCGTTGTCATTTCTTCATATCTCCTTTATTATTTATATTTACTATTCCCTTACCCTTACCTAACAAATTCTTTGAAATATTAAAAAAAAGCAGGATAATTTTACGAAAACTTACAGATTAATTAGATTTAAAACATACCACTTATACAGATTATACAGATATTTCTTTTCTTGCACCTCCTTTCTCTAACAATATCCAACATATCCTGCTTACAACATATAGTATATTTAACATGGGGCGTAAATATAACACAAAAAAAATCTTTGTCAAGAATAAATACAATATTTTGTACATATTTTTATATTCTATACAACTGGTGGAAAATTAAATGTTTTATTTCTCGGTACTTATGATTTTACAAAATATCAGGTATCAATCAATCTATTGTATATATAATATGTTACTTATTTAACAAGTTTTTTGTTGAAAAGACAGCCCTATACCTAGTAAAATTTACTCCGTGAAAAAGGCAGCCATTTTTGACATTGATGGAACAATACTCAGAAATATTTCTTCAGAAAGAGTTTTTTTCCGCTACCTTTTAGCTAAAGGAATTGTTACCACAAAAGACTTATTGCGATTTGCAAATGTCTTTACCAGTAACCTTTTGCAGTTAAAAGGATTATACCTTAGAAAAAACAAATATTATCTCAAAGACAAAGAGTACGAAATGGTTGTTTCAGAGATAAAAGAGTGTTTTAGGAAACAAATTTCCTCACATATTTCAGAAACTGCATTACAAGAAATAAGCAGGTTGAAAGATGCAGGCTATTTGATTATTTTACTATCCGGAACGTTAAGTCCTTTGGTAGAATGTTTCAAGAAATACTGTGACGCTGATATAGGCATGGGTACTTGCCTTGCCATTGACAATGAAGGCAAAATAACAGGGGAAATAGACGGCATACACTCTTACAGCGGCGGAAAAGTAAAGGCCGTAAACCAGCTTGTTGCAGAGCATAATATCGACCTTTCGTCATCTTTCGCCTATGCCAATCAATATTTAGATGTAAAATTTATGCGTATGGTAGGAAATCCAATAGCGGTAAATGCAAGCACCCTGCTGCGATTGTATGCAAATATTAAACGTTGGAAGATCATGGAATTTTGAGAGGAAAGCACATGAATATCTATGACGTTATGAAGCAAAGACGGAGTGTTCGTTCTTACAAGCCAGATCCTGTTGAAGAAGAAAAACTCACTAGAATGTTGGAGGCTGCGAGGCTTGCCCCTAGCGCTGCCAATAGGCAACCTATCTACTTTGTTGTTATCAAAGACGAAAAAACAAAACAGCAGCTAAAGAACGCTTACGGTGAAAAATGGTTTTACACAGCTCCTGTAGTTATTTGCGTCTGCAGTATCCCGGAAAAAGCATGGAAACGAGGCGATGGGAAAAACTACGCAGATATTGACGCCGCAATTGCGATGGATCACCTCATTCTTGCTGCAACAGAGGAAGGATTGGCTACGTGTTGGATTGCTGCTTTTAAAGTCCCCATCATAAAATCTATTCTAACCTTGCCCCCTGGAATGGAACCTGTAGCACTAACACCTCTTGGATATCCTTTGGATATTCCGGAATCCACCTATCGTAAACCCCTGGAAGAAATGGTTAAATTCATTTAACGGGATACAGGCATCCTTAACCGTTCCCGTAATTCCCCGGCATTTTTAATAACACTATTTTGAATTTCTTCTTTTGGTAACTGCTTTAAAGGTTCTAACTGATACGTAAGATAATGTTCATCCTTCAGTTTAGCAGGTATCACAATTTCAGAAAAAAAGTCAAAGGGGAAAATTTGATATAGGGGCGCTTTAATCTTCTCATAAACAATCTTTCTTTCATACAGGAGCCTGCCTTCTGCATCTATTTTCTCGAGTGTAATCTTTCGTGTTCCGTAGTAAGTAAAAGTAGTTGTCACTGGCGTCTCACCAATCGGTTCATCATCCAGATAAACCATCGCACCGGCAGGGCTGGAATCAATTGTAAGCGACCGTAACACACAACCGCAGAGTGTTGCGCAACTGAATAAACACAATACAACAAACAAAAATACCTGTTTTGAAATTTGCCCGTACACTTTTAACCTTTATCTAAAAGACACCATTGAAAGATCAATAATTTCTGCACGAAATGTTTCAAGATCAAGCACCATTACAGTACTTTTGCCACTCAGCCACCCACCGCACTCGCCAGGGTTGATATACAGGGGATTACCTTGTTTAATCTCAGGAACATGAGTATGGGCACTGATAATGATATCAGTGTTCATCTTCGACCTTTTTGAAAGACTCTCAATCATGTGGGTTACAATAATGTGCTTCCCGTCCAAAATGACATCATACGGTGGTTCATGGATGTCCTTACATACACTAAGTAAACCCTTCCGTTCACCATCGTTGTTCCCAAATATCCCTAAAAACCTCGCCTTTAGCTTCATCAATTCTTTTAGTGAAAAAGGGGCAACATAGTCACCCGCATGGATGACATACTTAAGATCCTGGGTATTAAAAAAATGAACTGCCTTTTGAATCGCAGCAATATTATCGTGTGTATCCGCAATAATTCCAATCTTCATCGAAGTGGCATAAATTGATTATGTAATAATTACAAAGGCATTATACCCATAGATTTTGTTTTGTGTCAATACAAGAATATGCAACCTGTTCGCAAGCAGATTTAACACTCCCCCCAATCGCTCGCTTTGAGCTTGGGGTCTATATATTCGGCTCTTGTTTCTGATTCGTTCATAATTTTATGATTTCATTTAACATTATCTATCTCGATGCTTCAGCTTCATTCTTAGCCCGCTCAACCATGAATTTCACACCCTCATTCATATTTACTGCATCAAGCGTGATATGGGGATGCTTATTATGGAATACCCTGAATATCTCGTCGGCAAAGGCCTGACCGGCTAACGGAACCTTGTCAAAATCAAATACAATAATCTTGAATTTTTCAAGACCAGACAGAACTCTTCGCGCTTGTGAACGCGATATATGCACACTGCCGATAGTGTAAAGCTTGACGTGTATCTTTGTTTTATCAAATCCGTAATCGCTGTCTTTAGTTAAATTTGTGTATTGCTTGAACAGTTCATTCAGATGGCGCTCTGATGAAGTATGTATCTCGAATATGACTTGCGTTCCCCGTTTGAGCTTTTTAGTTTTTTTGACATTCACAATAAACGAGAGCATCTTCTTTTGGATAGAAACTTCAATTCCGATACGGATTGAAGTTGAGTGCTCAATAGCATTATTGAGCATTTCTCGTTATTTATATTCAATTTGCTACTGCATAATACGGTGACGGCACTGTAGGATATGCCCGATATACATGATAAAAAACAGCTTCGGTTTTTTTATATACATCGTTTTGGGTATAATAATCTACAGGTAATCCTGTTTTTTCGTCCCACAAGAAATTTTGAATTAGAACTTTTACACCATCTCTTGTAGGCTCTTTGTCTTGCCACTTATACAGATCCTTCAATTTTTCTTTCAGTGTTTTTAGCAGTTCTTTGGCTACCTTCTTTATCTTTTGGATTTCCTGGGGTTTCAAATCTGGTTTTACCAAAAGGTCATAAATAGCCAGCGCTTCCTCATCCAGCCCCTCGCGCACAGCCCGGCTTTCTTCTTCATCCAGATCCTCCACAAATTTCAAAAGTGCTTCAAAAGTTGCTTCTATATTCTGCCTGTCTTTTTGTTTGTTATATGCTGCGATTATTTCCTCATAGTACCGCTGAAAATCTGTCCTTAATGGATTTCTCTGAATTAAACGCTCTAATTTTTTTTCAATAACACTTTTAAGACTCTGAACAGTGGTGTTTTTTGCTTTTGTATTCTCAAATTCCGCACGCAACCGGTTAAAATCAATCTTGCTAATATCATATGGCGCTCTTGGTTCTTTGCCTTGACCTGGGTGAACTTTAATTGCATCATCAATAACCTCATGAAGCTGTTTGATAATGTCGCTGATATCTGCCCTATCACGATCTGTTTGCAGATTCTTGTAAATAATATTTATCGCGCTGTAATGCGCCCGGTGAGCATTGATTCCCGGCACCGTGAGACACGCCTTAAACTTAATAAATACCTCACGACACATTACTTCAAATTTCTTTCTCGTTTCGTCATTTTCATTCACTGCTTCTTTGGCCACAACAATAGCCTTGTTTCTTTCAAAACCTGTTGAATTGATAATCTCATCAAGCGAAGCTTTGCGATCAGTGAGAAATGTACTCACCAAATCAATCGCTTCTTTCAAATCCTCAAGCAATTCTTCTTTTGGTCTAGTTGGGTCTAATTCATCCGGCCCCAAGCCACACGTTCTTCCTTTATCGCCAGCGCCGGTAAATGTCGCCAAAGCTTTGCGAAGATTTTTGAGAATACCGCAGTAATCAATAATCAGTCCGTTATTTTTGTCGCCATTTACCCTGTTTGCCCGCGCGATAGCCTGCATCAAAGTATGCGCCTTAAGCGGTTTATCCAAATACAGGTTTGCCAAACTCGGTACATTAAAACCAGTCAGCCACATCGCGCAAACAATCGCAATTCGGAACGGATGCCCTTCTTTTTTAAATGCCGAGTCAACATCAATACGCGTACCATCAGCCAGTTCAAAACCATTTTTTATCAATCTTCTATGAGGGGTAATATCAAACCCCCACTTCCTAAACTTATCAACCTCGCCTTGTTCCTCGCTTACGATAACCGCTATTTTAGTTGCCCGCATCCAATTTATCTGCTGTTTTAGCTGCTCTCTTTCTTCGCCATTCGCCATTTTCCTTGATTCTTCTAATTCTTCTCTCTTTTCATCCCAATACAGCACGATCAGGTTATACATCCGCACACAGGTCACCTTATCAATGCACACCAACATCGCTTTGCCGGTTTCCCAAGCCGTTGAGTAATGTGCAACAAAGTCACGGGCAATTTGCTCAAGTCGTTTTTCAGCCGTAATTATGTGATAATCCCGCTTCAGTTCCTTTTCTAATCTCTGACTTACATCAATATCGTCAATCTCTATTTCTTCCAGTTTTTGCATTATGCGTTCATTGATATCATTGGTTGCCACACCCAAAGTTTCACCGCGTGAGTCGTAATACAAAGGCACGGTGACTTTATCTTCGACCGCCCGCTGGAAATCATAGGTAGAAACATAATCGCCGAATACCTGCTTGGTTATTTGATCCTCTTTAAAAAGTGGAGTGCCGGTAAAGCCGATAAAATTTGCATTGGGCAAGGCGTTACGCATATTCAGCGCCAGCTTGCCGTACTGAGTGCGGTGCGCTTCATCGGTAATCACGATAATGTCGTCGCGCTTGGTGTATCCCTCGTTTGGATCGACTTCTTGATTAAATTTTTGAATGGTGGTAAAGACATGCGACTTGTGATGGCTCATTAACTCGGCCAGGTGTTTACCGCTGGTTGGCCGGCAGGGATTTTTATCATTGTCCGCCACCCCGCAGCCGGCAAATGTTTTATAAATCTGGGTGTCCAAATCGTCGCGGTCGGTACAAATCACCCTGCACCCATAGCTCGCGTACCGCCAAAAAATGATTATTTTTCGGATTATTAAAATCAAATACTTTCAGCCGTTCTTTTTTTATCTCCCCGTCCGCCCCTTGAAAAGAAACCAGCACGCCGTCTTTGAAAAGTTTATATTTATCAAAATTAAAAGACAGCAAAGATTGGCTCTGAGAATAATCTACCACTTGACGCACTGCCTCATCATAAGCGCTTTCCGACAGCCCCTTATTTAATTCCTGCAACGCCTGTTTAAGGTACCGTGTCAGCACAACTTCACGGTCGGAATTTCTGCCCAGTAGTCCACCGTCACCAAATGTTTCCTGGTTGTAGGCATACACCAAATCCCAGACAAGATGGTCTTTGAGATAATCTGCGGTTGTTTGTTGTACTAACGTGTCTTCGTTTAAATAGGTCATGGTTATTTTTTATTTTTTTTATCTAACGGGGTGAATTTCTTTTTTGATTTAAGCAATTCTTTAACTTCCCTGTCAAAATCTGATTCAAGCATACGGTCTTGAACAACCGTATACTTTTCATACTCACTTTCTGCCAAAGCTACCGCAACTTCGTGACTGATTTTACCGCTATCTTGTAAAATTTCTTTTTCGTTGAATTGCAAAAAGGCGTCCAATTTTTCTACCCAACCTTTCATATACATCACCACTCCTTTTTGCGCCTGCATCTCGGCATAGTCAAGATACATTGTTACAATTCTATTCAGTCCATCCAGTTCTTTTTCATTGAGATAATTTTTAGCGATACTAACATCGGTTTTTCGAATAGCTCCTTTGGGCGCGTTTTTCCAGGTGGTTAAGCCCATATTGGGTTTTCCACTCCCGACTCTTTGGTAAATAATTTCTGCAGCGGTTTGTCCGGAAATTGCGAAGTGGAGTTTGTTTTGGACGGTAGCGAAAAATTGTTTGGTAATTTCTTCATTTGCATCATAGTCGGCGCTACATTGCGCATAAATATCAGTGATTTTCTGGTAGAATCTCCGCTCGCTAGAACGAATATCACGGATACGCGCCAGTTGTTCTTCAAAATAGTCCTTGCCGAAAATGTTATTGGGATTTTTCAACCGTTCATCATCCATGGCAAAGCCTTTGATGATGTACTCCTTGAGTATTTGGGTCGCCCAGATGCGAAAGTGCGTCGCCTGCCTTGAATTTACCCGGTATCCAACGGAAATAATGGCATCGAGATTGTAAAATTTAGTTAAATATTTTTTTCCATCTTCGGCAGTTATTTCCAAAATGGAAATAACTGAATCTTCTTGTAACTCACCGCTTTCAAAGATATTTTTGAGATGTTTATTTATAGCCGGAATGCCAACGTCAAAAAGGTCTGCCATTCTTTTTTGAGTCAGCCACAAATTTTCATCACGCAAAAATATCTCTACCTTCACCTTGCCGTTTGGCGTGGTGTAGAGGAGAAACTCCGTAAATGTGTTCTGTTTTGCAATCTGTTTATTCTTTCTCATAGTTTTATACTTCAATTGTGCCGCCCATCAGGCGTGGCAATAATAAATCCCAGCCGAGATTATCACTCAAGTAATCGGCGGTTGTTTGCTGGACTAATGTTTCCTCGTTTAAATAAATCATAATTGTTTTTCTTGTCTTTTAAAAACTTTTTTACTTCGCGGTCAAAATCGGAAATATAATTTTTGTCCTGTTCTTTTCGATATTCTTCGTATTCTCTAAGTACCAGCGCTTCTGCAACTTCGTGGCTGATTTTCCCCGCATTGGTCAAAATTTCATACTCGCTGAATTTTAAGAATACGTTAAGTTTGACAATCCAATCTTTCATCGTCATCGCCTTTCCTCTCGCCGCCTGCATCTCCGCATAATCCAGATACATATTGCCGATACGATTGAGATGCGTAAGCTCTTTTTTGTCCAAATAGTTTTTGGCTATCACCACATCGCCCGGCATAATTTTACCTTCCGGAGAACGGCGCCATGCGGTAAGTCCCATTTTGTTTTTTTTGCTACTTGCTCGATCAGTAATAATTTCTGCGGCGGTTTTACCCGTGATCGCAAAATGAAGTTTATTTTGGACAGTGGCAAAAACTGCTTTGATTCATACGCTTTTGGGGAATAATCAATCGCTGTTGCGTAAATATCCGTGATCTTCTGATATATCATCCGTTCACTGGTGCGAATATCTTTGATTTCTTCGTATAGTTCATCAAAATATCTGGTACTGAAACGAGAGCCGTATTTCATCATATTACTATCAAGCGCGTAGCCTTTGTGAATATAGTTTTTCAAAATTCCCGTTGCCCACTGGCGAAACTGCGTGCCTCGCTCCGAATTGACTCGATAGCCAACAGCAATAATGGCTTCCAAACTATAAAAAGTAAGATTTCTTGAAACTTCTCTTTCGCCCTCTTTTTGAACTACCGAGAAATCCTCGGCAGTTGATTTTTCATCTATTTCTTTCTCTTTGTAAATATTCTTCAAATGAAGCGAGATGTTGTCAGTTGAACATCCAAAAAGCTCTGCCATTCTTTTTTGAGTGAGCCAGATATTTTCTTCAGCATACAGTACCTCAATATTCACTGATCCGTCTGGCGATTGATAAAAGGCTATTTGATTGTCCGGTATTTTTTTCATAAGTTTAAACCTCAATTTGCGCGCTCATCAGCCGCGGCAAAAGCAAATCCCGAGCTTGAGCGAGTATTTGGTTTTGCTGTAATAAAATTACAATTTGTTTAAATATTGGGTCTATTTTCTGATGAAATTCGCTTAACATTTTTTCTGCTGGGATTAAAACCTTCAAACTTGCTTTTATTCACGTTTGCCATTGTCGATCCACCACCGATTGCCTCCAAAAGTGGCTTTAGTCTAGAAAGACAAAAATATGAATAGTAACGATGATTATCATTTTTAGGGATAACGGAATTTATCTGCTGATTAGTTTGCGCTTTTAATAGGTTCATCGTCACAACTCCAACAGTACCAATGCAGGAGACCTGAACTGACCAAGGCGGCAAATATTTATTGTTTTGGTAATTAGCCCCAGTTTCGCTCAGCGATTCTTCGGTGTTTATAACAATAGATGATTTATGCATGTCGGGAGTTTTAATAAAGGGTATAGTCCCTTCAAAATTCCTGGAATTCTTTTTTGATGGTGTTTATTTCTACCCCAACCTATGCAAGGTCGAAGGATTTGTAGGGCTGGCGGAATTCCCCCTTTCCGCCCGCGGAAGCGATCCTTTCGGATTGTATGTTCCTTTCTCTTGCAGGTGGTCGCCCCTTTTACTTGTGACCTGTCTGCGTGCACACCACAGGCAGGTCTGCGATATTGCATTATTCCCTTGTCATGCTATAGTAAATTGTTGAGTTTCGCTTCGCGCAACCCAACCTTACAATACTGAACTTTAATTGGTGGTAGGTGGGGTTAGAAATTGTTTAGATATGCTTTAATTCTTTCGCAGTTTTCATTTTCCTTGTCGCCCTTAAAATATATCTCGACAAAGTCAACTCTCAGATTATTGCAATGGAAAGCGTAAATAATCCGCATAGAAGAACCCTTTAGATAGCGGCAAAACAAGCGCGCCTTTACGACCGTGCAACGGTCATTTTTTTTTATGACGTTAAAATGTTTACTGTTTCCCAAAGGCTCAACTGTGATTACGCGTTTAAACTCTTCCAAGTCATCCGACAATGATTTGTATTTTTTGACCAGCCGCTTAAATTCTTTGGCAAATTCCGGCAGTTCATTAAAGTTCATCGTCATAGTTTCTTACTGAATAACGTTCGTCTCGATAGAACACGCTTTCATAAGAAAGCGGCTGTCCTTCTTTTGCCGCTTTCCACGGAATATCTTCATGAGAGTAATTTTCTATTTCTTTAGCATTTTTATCAGAAAGACGAGCCAGGACTTCTTCAATATGACCAATTTCTCGTGCCGAAAGAGCATTAAGATCGGCTCGCTTAATCAGCAGATATTTTTTTTGCAAATGGTTAAAATATTTGCTTTTTACCGCTTCAATTTCGCCGTTTCTCTGCATATCTTTTAAAATCGTCCCCAATTCAACCGATGTCGGCCCGTGATGATTTTTAATGTAAGTCGCCCCCATTAAGTTTTCTTCAAACTTTTCATAATAATCAAAATCAATAAAATAAAGGAGTTTGTGCAGTACGGTTTCACCGACATTTGGCTTGCCGCCGACTTTTTCTAAAATATAAAGCAACACCTGCTTGAATTTATCGAGATTTTTTCGTGTTACGCGGATTTGAAGACCGGAATCTGCCTTTTTGTCTGCTCTCGCTTTTTCTAAAATAACCTCATGCTTTTGCTCTTTGCAGGCTAAAAAATCTTCAAAAGAAATGCCAAAAATATCTGCAAGTATTTTTGCTGCGGAAATAGTTAAATCCTTCTCGCCCTGCTCTATTTGGACATAAGTAGGACGGGAAATACCAATATTTGACGCCAGAAACTCCTGCGTCAGATTGTGCTTTTTGCGCATTTGTTGGATGAATTTTGAAAACATAGCCTTAATATACCTTGTCTTTGGGCGGATACGGATCTATTGCCGGCTTTATCGTGTCGCTATCCCTTATTTTGCCATCCAGCCCGTGAATTCTTACTTCTCCGCCGCCGGAATTAGCGGAAAATTCCTTCTCCGCTTTTTCAGCTTTTCGTTGAGTATCAAAAATACCACCCGCTCTGTTCACGCCTTCTTTTTTAGCCTGCCATCCGCCGTTAGGATGTTTAGAAACATGATAGTTAGCCATATATCTCCCGAAAATAGACTTTGATTTTTTACGGTATCACAACATTGTTGCTTACGTTATCATGTTAATCTATGTAAAATATTTGTCAAGAGGAATGTAAAGATAATTAACATTCGTAAGAATTGCACAGGAACAGGCAAGGATTCTGCCCTTCCGCCCGCAGAAGCGACCCTTTCGGATTGGATGATTTCAAGTTTTTCTTTGGCGGCAAATTCTTTTTTTATTCTTTTTTCTTCTTATAATGTTCATCAAATTGCTTCAAAATATTTGGGCTGTAAAAATCTTTTCTTGAGCTTTTGGGATTATTAGGATCCAGATAACGTGTTCTGCATAAATTCTCATCTTTCATTAATGCTTTTCGCAATTTATGAAATTGACTGTTTCTTACAAAATTTGTATATCTTCCGATCATTTCTTTTACTAAAGCATTGTAGTCAAGTGGATATTGTTGCTTTAAGATTTGATCCTCCTCAAGCCTGAGCACTGGTGCGCTTGGATCATTAGTCAACTGTACTCCAATGCCTCCAATTGATTCATTACTACCACTGCTAGTTATGACTGATACTGGCTTTACATCTCCAATCAGTCGTAAAACAGGCTTCCCGCCTTCTTGAAACCTTCCCTCATTAATAAATTTCAGTTTGGGTATCAACTTTTTATCTATAACGAGTGTTCCGCCTTTTCCGCTTATTTCTCCTCCAACGGTATCCAGTATAGCTGCGTTTGTTGGGCCAACCCTTGATATTTTCTCAAAATGTTCCATCCAGCTTTTTCGTTCCTCTTGTTTTATTTGTTCAAATAACGTCTGAAGCTCGGCGTATTTTATTTTTTCACTTCTTGCGTTATAGCGATAATAAATATCGGCTTCTTTTAACTCACCATCATTTTTTAAACAAACAACTGGTTTACTTTTTGCTTGTTGCACAGACAAGATACCAATATTTTTTGATTGTACGGAGATTACAAACTTTTCAAATACTATTTCTGGAGAAAAAACGCTATTAAGGTAAGCAGTTATTTTTGCCTCGTCTGTTGTCTCAAAATTTTCGCTTTGCAATCCAACTAGATCGCGAGGTTTATCCTTTATGCCAAAAACAATATAGCCACCTTTATTATTCGCAAAAGATGCTATGCTCTTTGCGTATTTATCTTTTGAATTCCAATTAAATGATTCTTTAAATTCAAGCCAGCCACTTTCTCTCGATACTAATCTATTAGCAATAGAGGGGTGAAAGGTAAAAATCTTTTTGTAGTCATCTGTATTATAAAAATCTTTACTCATAGCAACACTTGTTAAAATCTACTCTTTCCACACTCCCGCCAAAATTTCTTCAATTCGCTTTTGGGCTTCTTCTTTGAGGAATCGTACACCTTCAAGTGCCTGCATTTGGCGGTCAAGTTTTTCCACAATTTTGCGTTGGCTTTCGAGAGTAGGAAGAGGGATTTGTAATTTTTTAAGATCCCCTAAGTTTAAACTTGGTTGAACACCTTGTTTTTGTTGTTTCCTGATTTCTTCAGCAAAGTTTTTAAGGTACCAATACAAAAACTTATGAATAATTTTCTCAAATGGTAAAAATGCACCAACATTTTGGTTGACAGATCCTTCTTTTGCCAAAATCCCAACATCGCCAATAGTTGCACCAATTAAAGCAATTAAAACTGTATTGATAGGAAAAATTTTTGCTGAACTATTTTTTAACCTCGCTTCAGTTATATATTCTTCAGAATCATACATCTCACCTTGTCTTACCGCGCCAGATTTCAACCATTTTATTGTCCCATTTTCATAATATTCGGGTTTGCTTCTGAGTGGAGTTCCTCCACTTGTAATTTCGACAATTCTTAACAGGTCAACCTTTTCAAAGTCTAATTTTTCAAAAACAACCCCTCGACTCTCTCTCTCTGCTTTTATGATTTGCTCCGCTCCTTCAACAATCTGCTTTTGCTTTTCAATTTTTTCCACAATTTCGTTTTGGACTTCAAGCGGTGGGAGGGGGATTTGAATACCTAAAAAAATGTCCTTCGGGATAGTTCGTCTTCTACCTGCCGCACCAATCATTTTTGATTTATAAACCTCTCTTGCTTTATCGGATCGAAGAACTAATTCAAGATACTTTACTTCTGCATTTACTCTATCTTTTACTTCCCAAACATCATATGCAGGGCTAACTGCGGCAATATCATATTTTTGCTGAAAGCTAAGAACGCCTTCATCAATGGGAAAACCAACTACTAATTGATTTCTTCTAACTAATTTATAACCGGAAATATCCTCACTTGCTATTCTTTTGCCAAATTTTTCAGATTGATCTACCAAACCATTTCGCATTGTTACTGATAATACTGGAACATCTTGACTGCCAACCTTTTCATTACCAGACTGTTGTAAAATGTCTCCTAATTTAACGACAGGATATTGAAAACCCTTTCTCAATATCTCTTCCAGTTTTGCCAACTTCTCTTCTTTCTCCAAAACCTTTTTATCCAGCTTGCTCAAATACTCCTTGGCAATATCCATTTGCAAGGCGTTTTTGGGATCAAACGAAGCAAGGATTTTCAAAGCGGGTTTTGAATCGGCGGCTTTGAGTTCCTGATATCTTTTCTCTATGCTTGCGCCTTGAGATTCTTCGCTTTGCTCAGAGTGACATACAGATTGCCATTCTTTTATCTGTTCTTCGCTCAGATTACTTCGGTAGTTTTGCAGATTGAAATGATACGAATTGGCTTTTTCAATGGCTTTGGCAACTTCGTTGTCAATCTGCGATTCTACTACATTATCAAACTGCCAGAGTTTTTCGTCATACATCGCCTTGCTCAATTTGCCTTTAGCAAGTTTTTCATCAAAACCAGCAAGTAGCTTTTCGCGTTTGGCTTTGTTCTTTCCTGTAAACCTTTCTTTAACTTCTTTTTTAATACGCTCTGCAACGCGCGGATCAAGCGTTTCAATCCATTCTTTGGAAATACAAAAACTATGCTTTGTGTCCTTTGGTTTTTTACCTTGCCTAATTTCCTTGAAAATCTCTAAAAGTTGAGGAATCTGGCTTCCCTCAATTGGTTTGCGGTTCGTTCCCATCGAGAAGCCGTCGTTTTCTATTTTGTAATACCAAACAAAATCAGTTGGTTGACCTTTTTCAAAATACAGGATTGAGGTCTTGGCGCCTTGACCGCCCTTCGACACAAACACACCTTGCGGAAGGCTGATTACAGCCCGCAAATTCGCCTCGTTTAATAGTAGTTTTCTCAGAGCGCAAGCGCTATTCTGCCCCCATGTCAAAAACCCTTCTGACACAACCACCGCGCATCGTCCACCTTGCTTCAAAAGATCAAACATGAGGTTTTACAAAGAGAATCGTGGTTTCTGATTCCCTGGAGTATTCTTCCCATACATTTGGATATGCTGGCTGGTCGCGTTCCGCGCCAAATGGAGGATTAGCAATTACTACGCTTTTACTACCGACATCGCTTGACGGATCATACATTTTCAGGCTGTCACCCTGGGCGATATTGTGCGGATTGAGCCCACGAATATACATATTCACTGCCGCCATCTTTCTGATACGGCCTTGATATTCAATCCCGCCAATGCCCACGCGGTAAAATTGATTTGCAATATGCTCAGGTGGAAATCGTCTTGTTTTTCTTGCCTTCTCAATAACATATTCGTAGACGTTAAAAAGAAATCCGGCTGTACCGCAGGCAGGATCATAAATGGTATCGGTAAAATCCGGGTCAACCATCACCACCATCATTTTGCGGATGTGGTCTGGTGTTCTATACAGTCCTAAATCTTTTGTACCCCCAGTTTCCGATAACGCTGATTCGATGGCGTCTCCCAAAAGATCGGTTTTTAAAACCCATTGTTCGTCAATCTCGTTCACCAGTCCAATAACTTCGGCAATCACGCCGCCTTTGACATTGTTGGTAAAGTTGGAGTTGGCGAATACTTCCTCCATGAGGACAAGCTGATCCTGCATTTTGGTTGGCATATTACCGCTTATTACTTGTCTGGCTTTTGTAAGAATGGAAGCGTAAAACGGAAAAATGTTTTTATTAAGTTCTGATAATATTTGATCCCCCGTGAGAGAAAGCAGGTGCGAAAACAGAAGGCGATAGTTTTCTCCTTCAAAAAGCCTTCTCAAGGGAGTAAACGTTCCATCCTGCTTGAGTTTGGCTTCAAAAATACGAAGCAATAAGAGCTCGATTATGTACTCCACGCGTTCAACGGGTGTACCAGCCGGGCGCAGCTTGTTATGCAAGCGCTTTAAGATATTGTTTGTTTCGTTGTCTGCGTAATGAACGGTTGATCTTCCCATGATTAAACCTTAAAAGTAGTTTGTAATTCCGCAAAGACTTGAGGCAGGCGGTTATCAAACTTTTGATTGATTTCCTGGTAATCTGCCCCGATTATGCGCATATAAACGGGATTATCAAATATCTCCTGTGCTGTGATCCGCCTTTTTTGAGTAATGTTTTCTGCGAAAATGTCTTTTATATCCTGCAGAATATGTATTTGATCATCGCTAAAACTGTACGTCTTCAAATACGAATCAAAGCCGTGCTCGATCCTCTCTTTCGGAGTGGGAATTTTCTTAATCTTCAAAGCATGAAGGAAGAAATCCCAAATTGAGCCCTGTTTAAAATCATACACTTTCTGGAGTTGTCCTTCATCAAGATATACTTCAGGTTTTTTAGCCCAATCCTTAATCGTTTCCACATCATCTGCGCTCGGTTCATACTCTTTGTCTTTCTCAACCTTTTTCTTGATTTCAATAATCTCTGGCTTATCGGCTTTTTCCAACTCTTCCTCAAACAAAGCCCGGGCTTTTTCTATTGGGATATTATCAATTACTTGAATTTTATCGCCATGCAGATATACACGCTGGATAAGATGCGCGGGGTCTGGGTTGTCAATGATATACCATTCGCCTTTTGGTCCCGGCCCTGGTTCTGTGCCGCCACCTGTCCCTTTGCCTTTCACAATATGCTTGTTTTCTTTCAGCGTTCCTCTGCCGTTATCTTTCATGGCGGCGCATAGGCCAACGAAATCAAGGACTTTAAAGCTGAATTTGCCGGATTTTGGATCAAGCCGAGTACCACGACCAAGCATTTGAACATATTTGCCGACGGATTTAGTCAGCGCGGCAAAAGAAATATATCGAACGCAGGGGATATCCACGCCAGTGCCCATGATATCAACCGAAACTGCAATAAACGGCTTGTGATTAATGTCCTTAAACCACTTTTTGAAGGTCGCATTGAGGTCATTATTATCGGAAATAATCGCTTCAGCATAGCGCGGACTGGCTTCATCTTCAGGTGTGGCAAAAACTTTGTTGAGCGCTTTGGTGAGCATGGTGCAGTGAGCTTGACTAACACCAAACAAAAGAACTTTTTCGCCGTATTCGGTATTGGCTTTTATTTCTTCGGCGATGCGCAGGCATCTATCTTCGGAAATGTATTTGCGCTCCAACTGTTCAAGCATCAGCTTTTTCTGCTGATCCAGTTCAATTCTTCTTCTTTCATCAGGATCAAGGACATAACTAAACTCAACACCCTTTTCACGTGCTAATTTGGTAAGTTCGGTTTCAATTGATAAAACTTGATAGGGCGCTAAAAATCCTTCGTCAATTCCTCTCGTTAGATCAAATTGATAGTCCGGCTCGCCGATTTCGCACCCAAAGAGCTTGTATGTATCCAATATGGCAAGGTCTTCTTCTGAAATGTCTTTTCCTTTTGCCGCGATTGCCTTCCGTGGGGTGGCGGTTAGCCCGATACGCGGGCAAAGAAAATGATCAAAGATGAGCTTTCTATTAATATTGATAGACCTGTGGCATTCGTCCACAATGATCAAATCATAAAAAGAGCTTGGAATGTTTTGGTAGATATTTTCCAGCGTGTCTATGACGACTATGTGAATTTGCGCGTTTTTGTATTGGCGATAGTTTGATGAGGTAATTCGCACTGCCGAAAACTCTTTGCTAATAAGAGAAAAACCATCAGTGAGCGCCTGGTCTGCAAGCATAATGCGGTCAACCACAAAAAGCACTCGTCTAGCCATATTGTATTCAAAGAGCGCTTTGACAAAGGCAACCATTGTTCGGGTTTTTCCAAGACCAGTGGCCATGTGCACCAGCATTTTTTGTTTGCCTTCCCTGTATTTCCGCAAAAGTGTTTCAATGCACTCGACTTGATAATATGTTTCTTTTCTGCAACTTGGATTAATACCACCGGCAATTGTTTTATCAATTAATACTTCTCGATTAAGGTTTATTTTTTTAGCTTGCTCGATTTTCAACCGCATTTCTTCAAGCGACATGAAGCCATTAACTTGTCGAAACTCGCCTGACTCGAGCCCTTTCCATTCGGTATCGTAAAACAGAATCCTTTCGGGTGAACAGGCATATAAAAAGCGGGGTTTTAAAACTGTTGCGTAAAGCGTGCGGAGTTTTGTAAGTGCTTTTTTCTCGTCCTCAAACTTGTTCTCAAATACGGCCAAAATACTCCCGTTGAGGTCCGTCAGGGTGATATCCGGCTTGATGCTTTTTTTGCCTTCAAATACTTTTTGCTGTTCCGGGGTTAAAGTGTACTCTTGCTGATACAGTAAAGTATCTCCCGGCTTCCATTCGAGCTTTCTTAATTCCTCGATAACCTTTAAATCGGTATCTGTTGCTTCGTTGATTTTTGCCATATTAACCTTTGATTAAATCAATATTATGCTAACAAATACAATCAAATCTTCAAATATAAAAATGCGGGAAGCCGGCTTTTAACACGAAATGAAGTTTGAGCCGATGGATTCGACAGGCTCACCACGGGTATTTCTTCTGGTTCTTTGGGATTTTTCGATCTGTAAGGGGTGTTTCTGTGGGCGGAAGGAGGGCTGGGGGGGAATTCCGCCCGCCCTACAAATCCTTCGACTACGCTCAGGACAGGTATTGGGCGAAATCAGTTCGAATTTTATTCGAACGCACGCCGTTATGTATTATTGTTATTTTGTGGCGGATTGAGCTTAGATTTAAGGATATTTTATCGAAAAAAACTTGTTGGAATAATCAATTGTTAAAACAAATCTACTCAGAAAATTATTAACGCCCAACAATGCAATAGGAAGGTTATATACAAAATCTACGGGTGTATCTGGAATTGTATAAAGAAGTTCACCAGATAATGGATGATATATTTCAAATTTAGTCGCGTGCCTCTAAACAGAGGCTTTCCCACTACCAGTAGTTATTGTTTTGGGTATGCCGGCATGAAAATTACGACCTAAATCATCAGCAATAAACGAAGGCACGGTTTGGACGATAAATACCATTTTTGAAGTCTGTAAATGGACAATCTTCGATAGGCATTAGTAAATCTGAATTACATCCTTTTCGGGAACAAGAAAAACTACAGGCTCATCCACCCCAAGTTTTCTTGCTTCACCTAATACGTCTACAGGATTACCACCATGACTTATTACTTCTCTATCAGTAAAAGACCTCAATGCAACATACTCTCCACTATACTTTTCAGCATTGTTCAATAAACAGATCGGTTCCATTTTAATATCTCCTTTCCCCATTTGCATGAGGACAAGATTAAACAACTTTTATGGCGGAGAGGCCGGGATTCGAACCCGGGGTAGAGATTTTGTCTCCACAACGGTTTAGCAAACCGTCGCTTTCAGCCGCTCAGCCACCTCTCCGTTTATGAGCTGTTATTGAGAAATATTTTTTTAAAACAAAAGAACCACGGACACCATTATTACATTTGTGCATGAAATCCGTGGTTTTATTAATTCACCCTGACTGCGCCATACACCAAAGTATACAGCAGAGCCATAAAACACAGATACTTGGCGGAGGGAGTAGGATTCGAACCCACGGGAGGCTTTCGCCTCCAGCAGTTTTCAAGACTGCCGCCATAGTCCACTCGGCCATCCCTCCTCGTATTAAAGATTATTTTCTGCGTTGCAAACTTCTTCCAAAACCTTTTTGGCCACAAAGATTGGTGTATTCTTCTGCATGGCTAATGCAATTGCATCACTGGGTCGGGAATCGATCTCCACCGTTGAACCGTTCTGCATCAATATAATCTTTGCATAAAACGTGTTATTCCTGAGGTCGTTAATAACTATTCTTACAACGCCTGCATTCAAACCTTCAATAACGCTGTAAATCAGGTCGTGCGTTAAAGGCCGAGGAGTGGTAACCCCTTTAACTGCCCGATCAATTGCCCATGCCTCATGGAGCCCTATCACTATAGGAAAACTCCTCTGTCCGTCTTTTTCCTTCAGGACAATAATCTGATGATCACTTGTTTCCGTAATCATGATCTTTGAGAGTTCCATATGAATCATACCCCACCCTAGTTCCTGAAAGCGACGATGCAAGATGAAATACCTGTTGTATGATATTTCGTAAGCTGAGAACCAATTAAAATTCTAGCACATCGACCCCTTTTGTCAAATGTTTTTTAGTTTAAAGGCCAATATTTTAAGACGGAGTTTTACCGAATCATGATGAATTCTTTACCTGTTACTTCTGTGGCTAACCTTTGCATTGCCCAGTGCTTCTCTGATTCCTGAAACTTCATTGACACTCAAAAGATCGACTGCTATACTAACGCTATTTCTGGGCAAATTTACGTAAATGAAATCGTATTACCATCGTTCAAAGAGTCTGGCCAACAGTTTTTTATTTATCCTTCCCCTGTTGGTCTCATATGAAGTCGGAATTGCGATGCAAGGATCGGGAATCAAGAATACCGCTGATGTTGTCATTAAAACGCCTCTGAATTTATTTGGTAAAAATGGTTCTTTGATATTTAATTTGTTGGTTATTGCTTTTCTTTTTGTATCCGTATTTTATATAGAAAAAGAATATCGCTTTAGCTCCTTGATATTTATCCCAATGCTCCTGGAAGGTGCGGTCTATGCACTTTTCATGGGTTATGTACTTGGTTATGTTGTTTACGAGATGCTGTTTCCCCTTGCCCTTGCGAAGCCTTTTTCCACGGATGTGTGGCAAGGCATTGTTCTTTCTATTGGAGCGGGGGTTTATGAAGAAATAGTATTTCGACTTCTTTTAGTCACGTTACTTTATTTTATATTTACAAAGCTATTAAAAATAAAGAAACCCCTAAGTGCAATTGCAAGTGTCTTGATAGGCGCATTCATATTCACCTCCGTGCACTATATAGGAACTTTAAAAGACAGTTTTACGTATGCCGGTTTTACGTTCAGATTGTTAGCCGGGCTAGTTCTATCCGCCATCTTCATGTTTCGGGGATTAGGCGTTGTTGTGTATACACACGCCATATATGACGTGCTCACGATTTTAAAACCCTTTCATATTTAAGGAGTTTTGATGGAAAATATTATCGTTGGCATTACAGGCGCCAGTGGAGTTATTTATGCCCAACGTCTCTTACAAGTCCTTTGCAGAAAAGAATACAATATCCACTTATCCATATCAGATGCTGCTTTCCTGGTTATTAAGCATGAATTGGGGATCGATTTAAACCGCAGCCAATCAAATATTGGGGAATTTCTGGGTTACTCGACGGACAATATCATTTATTATAACAACTCAGACATTGGCGCTACTATTGCCAGCAGTCGATATCCCATCAAGGCAATGGTTATCGTTCCGTGCAGTATGAACACCCTGTGCTCCATTGCTCATGGAATTTCAAGCAATCTCATTCAGCGTGCGGCGAGTATCGCCCTTAAAGAAGGCCGGAAACTTGTCGTGGTACCCCGGGAAACACCATTATCCCCTATCCATCTGGAGGCCATGCAGAAGTTATCCTCTATAGGGACATGCATCCTACCGGCAATGCCAGGATTCTACCACAATCCAAAGACCATTGCAGATCAGGTGGATTTTATCGTGGCAAAGATATTGGACGTGTTGAATATAACACACACCCTTGTTCCTGAATGGCACGGTGGGGAAATACTTAATATCGAAGATTTATAGATCCTATGGATTTTGATAAATTCCAAAAGCTCATCGAAGAGACCTATTTAAAAAAGGACGCAAAACGCGGCTTATCCAAAACCTTTATGTGGTTTACCGAAGAAGTCGGTGAACTTTCCCGTGCCTTACGGGAAAAAAATAAAGAAGAATTGGGAAAAGAGTTTGCTGATGTACTTGCATGGCTTTTTTCTCTGGCTAGTTTATCGGGTATTAATATGGAAGAAACGATTAGTAAATACACAGCAGGATGTCCCGTTTGTCACGGTATCCCTTGCATTTGTATAGAAAAATAAAGGAAGATATAGAATTATGTCAGATACACAACCCAATGTTGCCCCACCAGGCGTGGGATGGCAACCTATATATGTCAAAAAAACCAGGGGTGTTGGTTTTTGGGTCACCATAGGTTTCGCCATATTCTTTTTCTTATGCACGCTATTGTTATTTGTCCTCTTCATAGGATCTCTTGTACTAGGTAAGGCATTCGTCACAAGCGCCACCGGGAAGAAAGAAGTTGCAGAAACCCTTGTAGAAGGAAGCGGAGAAGACAAGATTGCCATAATCTCAATTAAGGGCATATTGACCAGTGAATCGGCAGAAGGTTTATTTATTGAAAAACCCAGCATTGTTGAGGTTGTGAAGCAACAACTCGAACAAGCCGCGACTGACACGCATGTCAAGGCTGTTCTGCTGGAGGTAGACAGTCCAGGCGGTGGGATTACGGCAAGCGACATTATTTACAACAACATCATGAAATTTAAAACCGATACAAAGAAAAAGGTTGTTGTTTACATGCAGGACATCGCCGCCTCTGGCGGATATTACATATCCTCTGCGGCTGATGCCATTATTGCGCATCCTACTACAATTACGGGAAGCATCGGGGTGATCATGCCACTCATAAATGTGGCAGAACTCATCAATCGATACGGTATAAAGGATAGCTCTATTGCATCTGGTAATATGAAAGAAATCGGCTCACCACTCAAACCTATGACACCTGAAGAAAATGCTATCCTAAAAAATATAATCGATGAAATGTACATGCAATTCGTAAATGTGGTATCCACAGGGAGGAAGCTGGATATTGAAACAGTCAAAAAAATCGCAGATGGAAGGATATATACAGGCAAGCAAGCCCTTGAAAAAGGACTGGTTGATCAATTAGGCTACCTGGAGGATGCCATCAGTTCAGTAAAAAAAATGGCGGGCATTACAGATGCAACTATTATAAGATACGAAAAACATTACGGTCTGTCCGATCTATTTGGCCTGATGTCCAGAAAGCTTTTTCAAAGCAATACCATCAGGCTTGACATCTCTCAATTCCAGGAGCAGGGCAGTACCAAACCTATGTACCTTTGGAATGGCTACTCAAGAAGGAATTAGTTGCTTATTAGCCAACAAAGCCTTTTAAATATTTGTGGAGGTAGATGTAACATGAAGATATCTGTAAGGATTGAAGTATTTAAAGAAGGAGATATCTATATAGCACTGTCTCCAGAACTAAATGTCTCTAGTTTTGGAGAAACAATAGAAGATGCAAAAAAATCTGTAAAAGAGGCGATTGAGGCTTTTGTTGAGGAATGTCAGAATATGGG
>Ga0209323_10000407_pt1 | contig 27688 bp, 16 predicted proteins | sample Rifsed19ft2_FD_184014 | JGI IMG/M metagenome (GOLD analysis project Ga0209323, IMG submission 184014) | Soil microbial communities from Rifle, Colorado, USA - sediment 19ft 2 (version 2) | ecosystem: Environmental > Terrestrial > Deep subsurface > Rock core/Sediment | place: Rifle, Colorado...
CAGAACGGACTCCAAACGGACAAGCGGATGGAAACGGATGCCATCATCGTTTGGTGTATCACGGTGGCAGCACAGAACGGACTTCAAACGGACAAGCGGATGGAAACGGATGCCATCCGCTGCTATCCGCTTGTCCGTTTTCAATCCGTTGATAAGTTGCTCCCGTCACACCAGTTTGTAGGCTTTCTTCGCCAGGCGATACGCCAGGTCGTGGATCATGGCTTCTGCGTTGCCCCTATCGACGATGCCGCGCACCACCAGCCCGGCGATCCAGTTGGCAGCGGCCCTTCGCCACAGATCGTGCCGGGCCGGGATGGAACAGAAGGCGCGGGTATCGTCGTTGAATCCAACCGTATTATAAAGCCCGGCGGTCTCCAGCACCTGCTCGAAAAAGCGCGCCATGCCGTTCGGGCTGTCGTGAAACCACCACGGCGGGCCGAGTTTGACGGCCGGGTAGTGCCCGGCCAGCGGCGCCAGTTCACGCGAGTAGGTCGTCTCGTCCAGCGTGAAGAGGATGAGCGTCAGCCGCGAATCGTTGCCGTATTTGTTCAGCAAGGGCCGCAGGTTGCGGGTGAACTCGCTCGCCAGTGGAATATCCGCGCCCATGTCGGAGCCGAAGCGCTCGAAGATCAGGGGATTGTGATTGCGCAACGAGCCGGCGTGCAACTGCATCACCAGCCCGTCCTCGATGCTCATGCGCGCCATTTCCATCAGCATGTGGCCCGTGAAGCGAGCACTGTCGCCGGCTGCCGCTTCGCCGCGCAAGGCACGCTGAAAGATCGTCTCGGCCTCTGCTTGTGAGAGTTCAAAGGTGTAGGCGGTCGGCGTAGCGTGATCGGTGGCCGTCGCCCCCATGTGCTTGAAGAATGCGCGCCGGTTTTCCAGGGCCTGGACGAATTTGCGGAGACTGGTGACCTCTACGCCACTCGCAGCGCCGAGTGCTTCGATGTTCTTGCGCCAGCCCGGTGTGTCCGGGTTGATCACGGCGTCGGGGCGGAAGCAAGGGATGATGCGTCCCTTCCAGCCCGAGTCTTGGATGGCGCGGTGATGTTCCAGTGAGTCAGTCGCGGCGTCGGTCGTGCACAGCACTTCGATATTGAAGCGCTCGTACAGCGCGCGCGGCCGGAACTCCGACGAGGCGAGTTTCTCGGCGATGCAATCATAGACGCGCTGCGCCGAGGCGCTGGTCAGTTTCTCTTCGACGCCGAAGAGGTGATGCAGCTCGTCGGCGATCCACACGCCGGTCGGCGCGCCACGAAACAGGTAGAAATGGTCGGCGAACGTCTGCCAGATTTTGCGATGATCGCTCTCGACCGGCGCGCCATCGCGACGCAGAATGCCGAGCGATTCCAGCGCGATGCCTTGCGAGTACAACATGCGCAGGATGTAGTGGTCGGGGGCGATCAAGAGATCGACCGGCGAGCCGAACGAGTAATCGGGATCGGCGAACAGGCGCGGATCGACGTGGCCGTGCGGGCAGATCAACGGCAGGCCGGCGACTCGCGCGTGCAGTTGCGCGGCGATCTCACGTTGCCCCGGATCAGGACTGAAATAGCGATTTGGATCCATAGCGCGGCCTCTTGCCGCAACCAAAAGGCTAACCACAGATGACACGGATTACACGGATGTTTTGCTTTTCTCATCTGTGGCATCCGTGAAATCCGTGGTTCCCAATCTTCGCGGTCGAGAATAGTATAGTGTGCTCACCGCCACAGGTCCCGCACGCGATGGGCCGCCAGCTTGGGCCGGCGATCGCGCGTGAAGACGCCTTTCAGGTTCGTGCTGCCCATGCGCAGGGGCGATTGTCCGGTTTTGAAATCGCACATATTCCAGATATGCTCGCCGGCGATGTACGGCTTGGTTCTGAAAAGCCGGATGTAGCGAGTCAACATCTCGGCTTGAAATTCCTCGCTAAACATCTCCGGCGGCTGGGCATGATGTCCTGGAATCGTGTCTGCGCCAAACTCGGTTACGATCAACGGTTTGCGGAATTGCCGGTGCAGCGCGTCGAGCTCTTCCGAGAGGAGCGGGAGGGCGGCGTCCAGTTGTCCCGACTGGGTGTACCAGCCGTAATAACGATTGAGGCACATCACGTCGAGGAACTCGAAGGCTTCTTCCTGGAGGCCGATGTGCGAGACGACAGTAACGGGTCGGGTCGGGTCGAGCCGCCGGGCCAGATCGTATAGCGTGCGGAGAAACGCCTTCGCGGCAGGTCGCCGCGAGTGCGGCTCGTTAGCCAGCGACCACAGGATTACGCTGGGATGGTTCTTGTCGCGCGCAATCAGCTCATCGACGTATTGGCGGCACACCTCCAATCGCCGTTCCAGCCCGTCCTCGGCGAAGAACAGGCCGACGGCGGGCGTTTCGTCGATCACCAGAAAACCGAGCCGATCGGCCAGATCCATCATCGCCTCGGAGTACGGATAGTGCGACGTGCGGAATGAGTTCGCGCCGATCCATTTCATCAGCGCGTAGTCTTTGACGACGACGGCCGGGACGAAGCCGCGCCCTGCCACGGGGAAATCCTCGTGGCGACCGAACCCGCGCAGGTAGATCGGTTCGCCGTTGAGGAGCAATCGATCGCCCTCGACGGCAATCGTGCGGATGCCGATGGGCAGCGTGTACCGATCGAACACCGAGCCGGCCTGGATCAACTCGACCACCAGATCGTACAGATGCGGCGCGGCAGGCGACCACACGTTAGCACCGGGCACGTTCAAGGCAACCTCGGCGCTCTCGCCGGAGAATACCGTCTCGGCTGAAACGTCCGTGCCGCGCAAGGCCAATCGCGCGCTAAGGGTCTCGCCTCCGGCGCGGTTCAAACGAACACGCACGCGCCCATCGCGCCCCGCGATGTCCGTGACCACGCTCAAATCGGTGATGCCTTCCGGCGGGGCCGCGTAGAGCAGAACGGGACGATGGATGCCGCAGAACGGGAAGAAGTCGAACGAGGTGTCGGGGAATTTCGCCTGGCCGAACGAATCCGCCGGGTGCGGCGGAATGTTGCCGGGCGGGACGCGGTCGGGGGCCAGCTCGCCTTCGACGCACACGACCAGCCTGTTGCTTTCGGGCTGCACGTGCGGCGTGACGTCAAACTCGAACGGCAAGTGACCGCCTTCGTGCGCGCCGAGATGCACGCCGTTCAGCCATGCCTCGGCCCAATAGTTGACGGAGCCGAAACGCACGCGAATGCGCTGTCGCCCGGCCGCCCAACCCCACGGCAGATCAAAACTCGTTTGATACCAGGTGCGACCCAGATAATCGCGCCCGTCTTCGAACTGATCGTTCCAACTCGCCGGGACCGCCGCAGGTCGCCCACCCGTGAATCCCTTCGACCAACCCGCCTGGCGGCCCGCATCGTCTGGATCAAAACGCAAATCCCAGAAACCCGAAAGATCGACTTGCTGCCGGAATGGATTCGATTGGGGATAGAGCATGGAGTCACCTTAGGACTTGTCCAAATATAACTTCCGCCCTGAGACGAAGGACGATAGACCAATGCCTTCGTCTTTGGTCATTCGTCGTGGAACGTATTTTATCACGGCCTTCATGATGATTCCACGAGCGCTGGTCAGGCGCGTGCGTTTCAAGTTGGGGGCATCCCGCGCCGGGTGTACAATAGAAGCACACTGCACACAAGGAGCATAACCATGAAAGGCAACGACAGAATCATCGACACACTGAACCAGCTTTTGGCGGACGAGCTAACCGCCATCAGCCAGTATATGGTGCATTCGGAGATGTGCGACAACTGGGGCTATGATCGGCTCCACAAGGCCATCGAGAGTCAGGCCCTGGACGAGATGCATCATGCCGAGTGGCTGATCCAACGCATCATCTTCCTGGAAGGCACGCCGGTCGTCTCCAGGCTCAACCCGATGAAGATCGGTACAAGCGTGCAAGAGATGGTGTCCAACGACGAGGATGCCGAGCTTGCAGCGGTGCGCGCCTACAACGCGGCGATTCGCCTGGCGCACGAGGTAGACGATCAGGCGACGGTTGATCTGCTGACCAAGATCGTCAAGATGGAAGAAGGTCACGCCGATTGGGCCGAGAAGCAGCGCGCTCAGATCGAACAGATGGGCCTCCAGAATTACCTGACGAACCAGACCGAAGGCGCGAGCGCGTAATCCGGCCTCAATGAAACAACGACACAACGGCGCATCAGGGAGATCGATGCGCCGTTTGTTCGAGGATTGTCCAGTGTGGACTCTGGCGGTATACTTGGGCGAACCACTTGCGTTGTTGACAACATCGACAGGAGAAAACGGTGAACGAGAAAAATCAAGCCCTGATTACCCAGATGACGCTGGAGGAGAAAATCTCCATGCTGGCCGGCGCAGACCTGTGGCACACGGTCCCGGTCAGGCGACTGGGTATCCCCGCGATCAAAGTGACGGATGGCCCGATTGGAGCGCGCGGTGACGATATTCCGTCCGGGCCGACTTCGGCGTGCTTCCCCTGTGGAACTGCACTCGGGGCCACGTGGAATGTGGATTTGGTGGAGCGCGTGGGCAAGGCACTCGCCGAGGAGACAAAGGCCAAAGGCGCGCATATCCTGCTGGCCCCCACAGTGAACATCCATCGCTCCCCACTGGCGGGCCGCAACTTTGAGTGTTATTCCGAAGACCCTTATCTCACCGCTCGCATGGCTGTAGCCTATATCAACGGCTTGCAGAGCCAGGGCGTGGGCGCGTGCATCAAGCATTTCGCCTGCAACGATTCCGAGTTCGAGCGCCAATCCATCAGTTCGGAAGTGGGCGAGCGTGCGCTGCGCGAAATCTACCTGCGACCCTTCCAGATCGCGATTCGAGAGGCCAGGCCCTGGGCGGTGATGTCCTCCTACAACCGGGTCAACGGCACGTATGCCAGCGAAAACGATTATCTGCTGCTCGACATTCTGAAAGGCGAGTGGGGCTTTGAAGGTATTGTCATGTCCGACTGGTTCGGCACGTACAGCCCCAACGCCGCCCGAGGCGGATTGGATTTGGAAATGCCCGGCCCGGCGCGCTGGATGGGCGAAAAGGCGCTGGCCGCCGTCAAGCAAGGCCAGGTGAGCGAAGAAATGATCAACGAGAAAGTTCGCCGCCTGCTGCACACTATCGAAAGAGCGGGCGCGTTTGAGCAGCCCGAGTTGCGTCCTGAACAGGCGATCGACGATCCCGAGCATCGCCGCGTGGCGCGCCAGGCCGCTTCCGAATCGATCGTCTTGCTCAAGAACGCCAAGTCGATCTTGCCGCTCGACGCCGGTCACCTCCGGTCCATCGCTGTCATCGGCGCCAATGCCAAGTGGGCGTCGATTATGGGCGGCGGCAGCGTCCGCGTTCATCCGCATTACACGGTCGCGCCGCTGGACGCGATGAAGCACAGGGCCGGTGACAAAGTAGGCTATGCCGTTGGCTGCGCCATCCACCGGGCGCCGCTCTTGTTCGACAAGACCTGGTTGAGCGAAGGTCTCGTCTTGCAGTACTTTGCCAATCGAAACCTGGAAGGCGCCCCCGCCCACACGGAAGTGACTCGCAAGCTGATGCTGAATTGGGCCGGCAGCCCGATGCCTGGCATCGAGGCAACCAACTTTTCCGTTCGATTGGCCGGCGCGTTTGCCGCGCCCGAAAGTGGAATCTACGACCTGAGCCTGTCGAGCATTGGCCCGAGCCGGCTGCTTGTCGACGGCAAACTCGTCATCGACCTGTGGGATAGCGCAGACCTATCGAGAGGCCGCCAGGAGACGATCGGCATTGAGCTGGTCGCCGGTCAGACGCACTCGATCAAGATCGAGCACGCGGCCCAGCCCGACGCTCACTGGCAGAATTTGCGCGTGGGTTGCATGCCGCGTGTGCCGGCCGATTCGATCCAGCAGGCGGCCGCACTGGCCGCGAAATCCGACGTGGCCATCGTGTTCGCGGGCCTGACTGCCGAATGGGAAAGCGAAGGCTTCGACCGGCCCGACATGGAGCTGCCGGGTGATCAGGTCAGGCTGATCGAGCAGGTGGCAGCAGCCAACCCCAACACGCTTGTGGTGCTCAACGTCGGCTCGCCCATCAGCATGAGTTGGCTGGACAAAGTGGCGGCGGTGGTGCAGGCGTGGTACATCGGGCAGGAGACCGGCAATGCCATCGCCGATGTGCTGTTCGGCGATGTCAATCCCTCCGGAAAGTTGACGACGACGTGGCCCAAGCGCCTGCAAGACAATCCCGCCTATATCAACTATCCCGGCGAGAATGGCCAAGTGGTTTACGGCGAAGGGCTCTTCGTCGGCTACCGCTACTACGACAAAAAAGACGTCGCCCCGTTGTTCCCGTTCGGCTATGGCTTATCGTACACGACATTCGCCTACCGCAACCTGGTGTTGGACGCCTCCGAATACGGCGCGGAGGATGTGATTCGCGTGAGTGTGGACATCCAGAACACGGGCACGCGCGCAGGCCAGGAGGTCATTCAGGTCTACGTCCACGATGTCCGGCCTCGCCTGGTGCGCCCCGAAAAAGAACTGAAGGCGTTCGCCAAAGTCGCGCTTAAGCCGGGTGAGACCAAGACCGTCACGTTTACGCTTGATCGGGAGGCCTTGTCTTACTACGATCCCGCCGTGAAGCGATGGGTTGCCGGCTCGGGAGAATTCGAGGTGTGGGTCGGCAGTTCGTCTCGCGATATTCACCTGAAGGGACGTTTCAACTTCAAGGGCGAAGCCGCGCCCGGCTTGAGCAAAGGAGCCAGGTTACACGTCGGGTTGCCGCTCAGGGTGCTGCTGAGAGACGCGGGCGGCCGGGCCGTCCTGGAGAAATGGCTCGGTGCATACTTGGGCAATCCTCAGATTGAAATGGTCTTCGGTATGACACTCGAGGAAATCGCGACCCAGGTTCCTGGCACTTTGACCCCCGAGCTGTTGAAATCTATCAATGATGACTTGATGAAGGTATAGCCACGACCCGGATCAGCCGGCACCTCACCGGCGATGAAAACCACTGAGACACGGAGGCACGGAGTTGCTCATGTTGAGCGACTCCGTGTTTTGTTGCGGCACGGCCAGGAGACCGCGCCGATTGAGATTTCCCGCGATCGGGGGCAAAGCCCGGAGTTCAAACTCCGGGCTGAAGGCATGGAAATCGGCTGAAGCCGATTGGCCGGCAGCTCGGTTGACCAGGCTCCCACGCCTTCAGCCGGATGGTTCACCGCCCGGCGTTTTCCGAGATGATCCGCCAGTCGGCTTCAGCCGACTTTCACGTTTTTAGCCGGGAAGTTTACTCCCCGGCGACTCCCCGGCGACGCCGTGTGAGCAGTTACAGAAATAGAACGATCGAATACGGAGACTACCCTTTAACACCAGGTAGACTGCGTGAACGCCGGTCGCGCCGTTCACGGCTGTCGTCGTCGCGATCCAGTTGTACCAATCGCCCGTGCCAGGGACTTCACCTGCGCCGATCAGTGTTCCGCTGGGACTGTCCAGCCGGATTTCGATGTGCGCGCTACCGGCATCTCCTTTGGAAACATTCGCGACGAAACGATCCAGGCCGCTTCCGAAGTCCACGTCCTGAAACGCGATCCAGCCGCCCGGCTCGAGGCTGCCCACTGCGGTTCCGCTCACTTTGGTTTCGTCGACGAGCCGGATGCCGTGGTAATCGTCGTAGTTTTCCGCACGGGTCGAGGCGGTGAGCTGCCTGCGCGGAATGGTCTCGCCGTTGACCGTCAGGGCTGCCGTCAGTTGGATATTGGCCGAAGACCTGCCCAGCATGATGTCGTAGCGACCGGATTCCACGACGAACTGATCGCGTGTCACGTCCCAGAACGCCAACTCGCTGGCCGGCAGAGTAAAGCGAACGGTTTTGGTCTCGCCGGGTTGAAAGGTCAGGCGACTAAACCCTTTCAGTTGTTTAATCGGTCGCTTCACCCTGGATTGCCAGGCGTGGACGTAGAGCTGAACGACTTCATCGCTGGCGCGCGAGCCGGTATTGGTGATCTCCACGCTCACCGTTACCTGCCCGTTTGCGTCGATTGTCTCTGCGCTCAGCCGCAAGTTGCGGTAATCGAAAGTGGTATAGGTCAACCCGTGTCCAAAAGGATACAAGGGTGCGCCGTCGAAGTACCAATACGTCCGATTGGCCTTGATAATGTCGTACTCCAGGATGCCCGGCAGATTGTCGAGGGTCGAATACCACGTCTGGGTCAGGCGGCCGGCCGGCGCGTAATCGCCGAACAAGACATCGGCCACGGCAGTCCCCAGTTCCTGCCCCCCGTGCGACGACCACACGATCGCCGGCACATGCCGATCGGCCCAGTTGATCGCGTAGGGGAAACTGGAGATCAGCACGACCACCGTTCTCGGATTGGCGCGATAAACCTCCTGGATCAACTTCTCCTGAGAAGGATTCAAGTTGATCGAAGTCCGGTCAATCGATTCTTTGCCTTCGTCCTCAGGGCAATGCCCGGCCCAGCCGCCTTCGCATTGTGGACGGTTCCCCACAAACACGATCGCGACATCGGCCGAACGGGCGAGATCGACCGCCGCACCGTTGGTGTCATCGGCTGCATAATCCACGCGCACGCCCGCGCCGACCTTGTTCTGTATTCCGGCCAGCGGAGTGACTGCGTAGGGAGGCGTTCCACTATACCAATCCAGAAGCACCTCGTCGGCGCGCGGGCCGATGACGGCAATCCGGGTGAGGCTGTGTTTATCGAACGGCAACATGCCGGCATCGTTTTTCAAGAGCACGATAGACTGGCAGGCGGCTTCGCGCGCCAGCACTCGATGCTCGGGTTTATCGATCACCGCATCGGTGATGCCGGAATAAGGATTCAGTTCGGGCGGATCGAACTCGCCGAGGCGGAATCGGATGGAGAAGATATGTCGCAGGGCGTTGTCGATGTCGTCCGGCGCGAGGAGGCCCCGGCTCAGGGCCTCGTTGATGGCGTTGACGGCGGGAGGAGGGTCTGCATCCTGATCGGTGAAGCTGTCCAACCCGGCCTTGAGCGCGGCGGCGTGCCCTTCGGCCGGGGTCGCATAGTAGTGTTGTGAACCCGCGATGTTCGACGGAGCATAGGCATCGCTGACGATCATCAGGGCTTGCGCCGTCCACTGCCTGACGATCGAGTTGAGATACAGGCTGACCGTGTTCGGTCTGCCGTTGACCAGGTTGTACGAAGTCATGATGCACGTCGCCGCGCCCGCGGCCATCGCGGCCTGGAACGCCTTCAAATAGTATTCGCGCAGGTTGCGAGGATCGACGTTCGAGGAGGTCGTGTCGCGATTGTCTTCGTTGTTGTAGGCAAAAAAGTGTTTCAGCGTAGGTGCGGTCTTCAAGTAGAACGGATCATCGCCTCGCAAGCCGCCGGCGTAAGCGATGGACATCTGCCCGGTGAGGAAAGGGTCTTCCGAGTAGCCTTCTTCGTTTCTTCCCGCTCGTGGGTCTCTTAGCAAATCGACGACGGGCGACCACACGTTTCCGCACATCGCGCGATTCCGGTAGTAATAACCCCTGACCTCATCCCCGGCGACCGACCCGACCCGCTTAACCAACTCGATGTTCCAGGTGCTGGCCAGACCGATGGCCTGCGGAAACACGGTAGCCGTGCCCAACCAGGCTACCCCGTGTAACGCCTCGCCTCCCGTTCTGAACTCCGGTATCCCCAGACGGGCAATCGCCGGTTGACGCTGGTGCAGGAAAGCGACCTTTTCCTCCAGTGCCAACCTTGAGATGAGATCATTCACTCGAGTGTCGAGCGGCAGATTTGGATCTTGGAAAGGATATGCGAACTGTGACATAGCGCGGCCTCCTGCCGCAACCCCAAGCGTCGATCCACGAATCTTCATGAACACACGCCTGCGGCGGGCGCGGTGCTCCTGTGAATACGAACACAGCTATACTCAACACGGGCATGATTTGCGCATTTGCTCGCCGACCGCGAGGACGCGGTCGGCCGGGGCAGACGCCCGCGCGGACGCGGGCTTCGCGCGAGACTTCGGAAGTCTGAATTCCGATTCATTTTCTTAACGGCTATAGTATTCGTGCTGATTCGTGTTATTCGTGGATCAAAACTTCGGCTCCGTTCGCGGCCGCGCACACGTAGATGGACGGCGTGAGGCCGGTCGCGGGTCGATAGCAGGCCGCTACGGCCTGCACAAAGGCATCGGCTGCACCGGCCCGAACGATCGAAACCGCGCAGCCGCCGAAGCCCCCGCCAGTCATTCGCGCGCCGAAGCAGCCCTCTTGGCGCAGGGCATATTCCACCATCACGTCCAATTCGCGGCAAGAGACCTCGAAGTCGTCCCGCAGGCTGGTATGACTGGCCTGCATCAATTGACCCAACTGTATCACGTCGCCTCGACGCATCGCCTCGACGGCCGGCAACGTGCGCAGGTTCTCAGTCACCACGTGGCGAGCACGCCGGCGAGTGACCTCGTCCAGATCGCCGGCGCGTGCCTCGAACTCCGCCATGCCCAGATCGCGCAATGCCGGAACGTGAAAGAAGCGCGCGGCTGCTTCGCACTGGGCGCGTCGCTCGTTGTAGGCCGAATCGACTAAGCCGCGACGCACGCCGGTATCCATCACCACGACTGCGATGCCCGGCGGCAGTGGGACGGGCGTAACGTCCAATGACCGACAATCGATCAATAAAGCGTGATGGGCCTTGCCGCAGGCCGATGCCATCTGATCCATGATGCCGGTCTGCACGCCGATCCATTCGTTTTCGGCGCGCTGGCCGAGGCGCGCCATCCGGGCCGGCTCCCATGCCCAATCGCCGAGCGCCGCGAAGGCCCGCGCAGTAGCCATCTCCAGTGCGGCCGAGGACGACAGGCCGGACGCAATCGGAACGTCGCTGGCGATAACACCTTCCCAGCCCCGCAACTCGTATCCCGCCTGTCGAAGCGCCCAGGCGACGCCTCTGACATACTCGCCCCAAGCCGGCCCCGACTTTGCGAAGTCTGTCAGCGAGAGGTCAACTGTTTCCCTCAGATTGAGCGAATGAACGATCACGCGTCGATCGGCGCGTGGCCGAAGTGCGATCCACAGTGAGCGATCGATCGCCAGCGGCAGGACGAAGCCGTCGTTGTAATCGGTGTGCTCGCCGATCAGGTTGACACGCCCCGGCGCGCGCACGACCCACTGCGGCGGCGCTCCAAAGCGGTGCTCGAACTCGGCGATCAGGCGCTGAAGTATCCTTGGCCCCCAAAGACGCCCGGCTGTAGTTGCTCAGGCTACCTCACCCCCAACCCCTCTCCTGAAGTGCGCAGTTGCACTTCGGGAGAGGGGGCCAGGGGGTGAGGCTGAGTAGTTACGCCCGGCTTTACCAGTAGTGGTGGACGTGCTCTCGGATGCGCTGGTCGTAAATCTCGCGCACTCGCGACATGATCGAATCTGGGAGCGGCGGTCGATCGGCCGCGCGGCAGTTTTCTTCGACTTGCGCCGGGCGTCTTGCACCCGGAATCGTGCACGTCACGGCGTCGAACATCAAGATCCAGCGTAGCGCGAACTCCGCCATCGTCCAGCCTGGAGGCCCCAACGGTCGAAGCTCCTCCACGGTTTGCAAGCCGCGCTCGAAATCCACGCCCGAGAACGTCTCACCCCGATCGAACGATTCGCCCTGACGGTTGAATGCGCGGTGATCGTCGGGTGCGAACGTGCTGGCGCGCGTCATCTTCCCGGTCAGCATTCCCGACGACAACGGCAATCGTGCCACGACGCCGATTCTGCGCCGCTGCGCTTCGGCGAAGAACAGCTCGGCCGGGCGCTGGCGGAAAATGTTGAAGATGATCTGCACCGACTGCACGCCGGGATACTCGATCGCCTTGAGCGCCTCCTCCACTTTCTCGACGCTGACGCCGTAGTAGCGCAGCTTGCCCTGCCTGGCGAGATCAGCGAGCGCGCCGAATACCTCGGGCCGGTAAAAGACTTCGGTGGGCGGGCAATGCAATTGCAGGAGATCGAGCGCGTCGGTCTCCAGATTCTTCAGGCTGCGTTCGACGAAGGCTGTCAGATTCGCGCGGGTGTAGCCGGCGGCGACGTGTGGGTTCAGGCGGCGACCGGCTTTTGTGGCGATGTAGATCGGCTCGCGCCGCTCGCGTTTGAGCTGCGCGAGCAAGCGCTCGCTGCGGCCATCGCCGTAAGCATCCGCCGTATCGAAAAAGTTGACGCCGAGATCCACCGCGCGGTGCAGCGCATTCAGCGATTCGCGATCGTCGACGCTTCCCCAGGCACCGCCGACCGCCCACGCTCCAAAGCTAACGGTTGAGATGGACCAGCCCGTTCGACCGAACGCTCGATACTGCATCGTGTTCTCCTTGTCCACGAATCTCGGGGTCTCCCGGGTTGACTGGGAAAGCTTCACCACGAAGACGCGACCCCGCAAAAAGACGCGGGGCAAGCGAGCGCAAAGCCTTTGAAATTCTTGGCGTCCTTTGCGTCTTTGCGGCTCAATTCCCGCCCAAGCCGGAAGAGCCGAATCTCGCAAATCAATGCGCCCACTTAAAACCGTCACGCGCCAGGAGTTGATCGGCTCCCGTTGGCCCTGCGCTGCCGACCTCGTAGAACTCCAGCGGCGGCGCGCCCTTCTGGGATAGGCCATTGATAATGGGATCGATCAAGCGCCATGACAGCTCGATCTCATCGCTGCGGGTGAACAGCGAGGCGTCGCCCTGCAACGCATCGAGGATCAGGCGCTCGTAGGCTTCGGGGATCGTCCCGTTGCCAAACGCGTCGGCGTAGTGAAAATCGAAGTTGACGGTCTGCATGGCGATGCCGGCGTCGGGCACTTTGGCCTGGAACGACAGATGGATGCCCTCGTTGGGCTGAATCTCAATCGCCAGCATGTTCGGCGCAAGTGTCTGGCTGTCCTTGAGCGCGAACAACAACACGGGTGGGCACTTGAACTGGACGACGATCTGCGTTTGACGTTCGGCCAGCCCTTTGCCCGATCGCAAGTAGAACGGCACACCGTGCCAGCGCCAGTTGTCCACGTATAGCTTCAGCGCGGCGTAAGTGGGCGTTTCGGATTTAGGATCCACGTTAGGCTCATCGCGGTAACTACGATATTGCGCGCGCACCACATAATCGCTCAGCGTGTGCAGCGGGACGGGACGAATGGCGGTGAGCACCTTGACTTTCTCGTTGCGCAGCGCGTCGGCATTCAGCATGGCGGGCGGTTCCATCGCGATCAGTGTGAGCAGTTGCAGAAGGTGATTCTGAAAAATGTCGCGCAGCACACCGGCGGTGTCGTAGTACCCGCCCCGGCGGCCGACCGCGACCGTCTCCAGCACCGAGATCTGCACGTGGTCGATGTAATTGCGGTTCCACACCGGCTCGAAGATGGCGTTGGCGAAGCGAAAGACGCTGAGATTCTGAACGGTGTCCTTGCCGAGGTAATGATCGATGCGATAGACCTGATGCTCGGCGAGGGCGGCGTGAACCCGATCGTTCAATTCGCGCGCCGACGGCAGATCGCGACCAAACGGCTTTTCGATGATGATGCGCCGCCACGCGCTCGATTCGGCGTTCATACCGGCCTGGCCGAGCACGGTGACGATATCGGTATACAGCGCCGGCGGCGTCGACAGGTAATACAATCGACCCGCAGGCTGATTGCCCTCGATCTCACAGGCCAGTGCATCGAGCCGGCGGAAGTCTTCGAGTGCCGACGGGTTACCCGGCAAGTAATACAAGTTCTGCGAGAAGGCGTTCCACACCGGCTCGTCGTAGTGCTCAGAAAACTCCTGCACGCCTTCGCGCATCTGTTGGCGAAAGGCCTCGTGACTGAAGTCGGTGCGCGAATAACCGATGATGCGCGTCCCCGGCGGGATGCGTCCCTTGCGGGAAAGATTATACAGAGCCGGAACCAGCTTACGCTTAGTCAGGTCGCCCGACGCGCCGAAAATGATCACCGTTGGCGCGACCGCGTTTTGACCGCTCATAATTCACCCCCGCTTTGTCCAGTGATCAGTGAACAGTGATCAGTGGTCAGTGATCACTGTTCACTGATTACTGATTACTGTTCACTGTCTGCTGTTCACTCTTCACTTGCTCTTCACCGCATGTCCGCCGAACTGGTTGCGCATAGCCGCGAGCAACTGTGCGGCATACGATTCGCCCTGCCGTGAGACGAAACGCTGGTAAAGCGACATCGTGATCACCGGCGCGGGCACGTCCAGGTCGATGGCTTCCTGGATCGGCCAGCGCCCTTCGCCGGAGTCTTGCACGTAGCCGCGAATGTTCTTCAAGTCGGGGTCGGCTTCGAGCGCGGCAGCCGTGAGATCGAGCAGCCACGATCGGACGACGCTGCCGTGTTGCCAGACGTGCGCGATCTGCGGCAGATCGAGGCCGAACTCTTTCTTGCCCCGCATGATCTCGAAGCCCTCGGCGTAGGCCTGCATCATGCCGTACTCGATGCCGTTGTGCACCATTTTGACAAAGTGCCCCGCGCCGTTCGGCCCGACGTGCCCCCAGCCTTGGTCGGGCGCAGGCGCGAGCGCTTCAAAGATGGGCTGCAACCGCCCGACGACGCCGGCCTCGCCGCCGACCATCAGGCTGAAGCCCTCTTTCAATCCCCAGATGCCGCCGCTGGTTCCCACGTCGACGTAGTGCAGACCGCGCGTCTTCAACATCTCGGCGCGGCGCAGATCGTCCTTGTAGTAGGTGTTGCCACCGTCGATGATCGTATCGCCCGGCGCGAGCAGGCCGATCAAAGTCGCGATCATGCTCTCGGTCGGATTGCCGGCGGGAAGCATGAGCCAGAGTGCGCGCGGCTCGGCCAGTTTCTTAGCCGCTTCCTCGATCGAGAAGGCGGCGTCCAGACCTTCGGCAGCCAGTTCGCGGGTGACATCGGCAGTGCGATTATAGCCGACAACGTGATGGCCGGCCTGTATCAACCTTCGCGCGATATTTCCGCCCATGCGACCCAAACCGATGACGGCAAGTTCCATGTGTCCTCCTCACCTCTTTTTGTTACGGGCTGATGCCGATTTAGGATTGCGCTTCGATTTGATAACGGTCTTGCGGCCGGCTATTTTCTTTCGGGCAGCCGGTGTCTGTGCCGGGGCGGGCGCGCCACCGATGGAGCGCGTCAATTGCCGGATGTCTGCCGCCGGATTCGGGCCAAGCTCAATCCGGATCACGCGCCGGTTGCGCGCAACCAGCGAGGCCAGGTCACCGCTGGCCTGCGCCGCCGCCAGCACGCCGAACGAATACAACTCGCCGGGAATCGGAACGTCGCGGCTCGTCTTGGCCGTGAACTGGATGAACAACCCGTTGCCCGCGCCGCCTTTGTGGAGTTGCCCGGTCGAATGGAGAAAGCGCGGCCCGTACCCCAGCGTGTTCGGAAGGCGATAGCGCTCCAAAACCGCCACGCGCAATTCGGCCAGCGCCGGCGCGATTCTCGGCGCGTCGGCCAGGTAAGCCATCAGCGCCAGATAATCGCCGGGCCGGGCCTTGCCCAGAAACTCCGAGAGTTGCGCGGTATCGGGCGTGCAGGGTGGAATGGCCGGCTCAGGCAGCGCGCCGGTCGATTTGAACCGGTCGAGCACACGTTGCGTGTTGTCTTTGCTCTCCTGCACGTTGGGCTGATCGAATGGCTGAATGCCCAGGAGATGCCCGGCGATGGCCGTCGCCAGTTCCCAGCGGAAGAATTCTGCGCCGAGATCGTAACGATCGTTCAGGTCGAGAGTCAAGACGGGATGCCCCGCATTCTTCAACGCCGCAATATGCCGGTCGAGCGCGCTGTTCTTGTCGTTCGCCACGCGCAGCGCGACGAAGAGCCGATCGCGCGAGTACACTTCGGGCGAGCCAAACGGTTCGAGCGCGATTGGCACGATGCCTGTGCCGTCTTTACCGGTGCTCTCGGCGATCAGTTGCTCGGCCCATAATCCGAAAGTGGCGATCGACGGCGATGTGATCAGCGTGAGTTTATCGTGACCCGATCGCGCCAGCGCGCCCATCGCCGCGCCGAGCAAGACTGCCGGATTCTCTGCCGCCTGAGTGCGGCACAGGTGCAGCGTCGCCAGCGCCGGATCGAGCAGTGCAGCCAGGCTCAGACCACTCAGCGCGGCAGGCGCCAATCCGAAATAAGACAGCGCCGAATACCGCCCGCCGATGTCGGGTGGGTTGAGGAAGGTATGCCGGAAACCGTTCTGCGCCGCGAGCGCGGCGAGGCTCGTGCCGGGATCCGTAATCGCGATGAAGTTGTCTCCGGCCTTGCCGCGATTTCGCTTCTCGGCCAGCGACCAGAAATACTTGAAGAACGACATCACCTCGATCGTCCCACCGGACTTGCTCGAGACGATGAACAGCGTCCGCACCGGATCGATTGTCTCTGCGACACGGCGCACCCACGCCGGGACGGTTGAATCGAGGACGATCAGATGCGGGTAGCCACGCCGCGATCGGAACGTAGCGCGCAGGACTTCCGGGCACAGGCTGCTGCCGCCCATGCCGAGCAGCACGACGTGCCTGAACCTCGCCGAGCGAATCTCGGCGGCGAATGCCTCCATCTCGCCAATTTTCTGCTGCATGGCTTGCGCCACATCCAGCCAGCCGAGCCGGTTGATGATCTCCGTCGAATCGGGTTTCCAGACGGTGTGATCCTTCTGCCAGATGCGCTCGACGACGTGCGCGCCTCGCATCTCTTCGAGTGCTGCCTCGATCGTCGATCGAACGTCGTCGGGCGCGGACAACTGGCCGGCCGTAACTCGTAGGGTGCTCATTGGCCTCCTTGGTACCTATCCGAAAACCGGATCGTAGGCTTCAGCCTGCGCGGACTGAAGTCCGCGTTCCGAGGTTTTCGGATAGGCTCTTAATAAAAGGCGAGAAGTGTCATGCAAAATGAGGAGCGAGTCAATGCTCGCTCGAACAGGACGCCGTGAGTGTAACATCCGTATGGACGATGGTCAAGTAGTTATCCGTTGCCATCCGCTTGTCCGTTTGGAGTCCGTTGGCGGGTCTTCCACTGATTTGCGCGACAAATCCTCATGTGTATAATGGTTGATTGTTCGAGGCGGTGACTCCGTGCCGATCAACCTCATTCCCACCAAAGTCATCATCCCCAAACGAATGCCGGGCGCGGTGCGCCGGTCACATTTGCTGGACTTCTTGTACGAGAACCTCGAGCGCAAGCTGTTGCTGATCACCGCGCCTCCCGGTTACGGCAAGACGACCCTGCTCATCGATTTCGCGACCGAGGTCGATCTGCCGGTGTGCTGGTTCACCCTCGATGAGGGTGATCGCGACCTGAACACTTTTGTGTCCCACCTGGTCGCCTCGATCCGGCAGCAGTTCCCCAAGTTCGGCGAACGCACCATGTCGCTGTCAGAAAGTGGAACGCTGGCCGCGCGCGCGGCCGCTTCCGCGCTCGTCAACGACATGATCGACGACGTACCGGAATACTTCGTGCTGATTCTGGACGATTGGCACCTCATCGGCGAAGAAACCACGATCCGCGAATTGCTCGATCAGCTCCTGCACTACCTGCCCGAGCACGTGCATCTGGTCATCGCCGGGCGCACGTTGCCGCGCGGTTCGCTGATCCGGCTGACGGCCGAAGGCGCCGTGGCCGGGATTGGGCCCAACAATTTGCGCTTCACGCCCGCCGAAGTGCGCGCTCTGCTCGCCAGCAAGTACGGGATCGAAGTGACCGAAAACCAGGCGACGCACCTGGTCGAGGAGTCGGAAGGCTGGATCACCGGCATCCTGTTGACCTCGCAAGCGATCTGGGGTGGGCTGCTGGCCGGATTGATGCATACGGCCGGCGCGCCGGGCGCGCTGTACGATTACCTGGCCGGCGAAGTCTTCGACCGGCTCTCGCCGCCGTTGCGCCGCTTCTTGCTCGAATCGGCTGTGCCCAAACAGTTCACCGCAGCGTTGTGCGACGAGTTGCGCGGCGTGGCCGGATCGGAAGCGTGGATCGATCAAGTCGAAGCGCGCAGCCTGTTCTTGACGCGCGTCGTCGCCGATGGCGAAACCTGGTTCCGATACCATCACCTGTTCCGGGAATTCCTGCTGGCGCGTTTCAAGCGAGATGATCCGGCGGGCCTGGCGCGGCTGCACCTGCGCTGCGGCGAGCTGCTCGAAGTGCGCCAGCAGATCGAAGAAGTCGTCGAGCACTATCTCGACGCGGGCGCGCCGGCTCGCGCCGCTCGCGTGATGGACGAGATGGCGAGCGGCCTGTTCATCGCCGGCCGATTGCAGACTCTGCTGCGCTGGGCCGAGTTGCTTCCGGCAGACCTGCACACCGATGCGCCCGAGCTGCTCCTGTTCCAGGGCCAGGCGTTGATCGACCGGGGACAGCCGGCGCAGGCCCTCTCCGTGCTGGACGAAGCGGAGGCTGGATTTCGCATGCGGGACGATGTCGTCGGCCAGGTTCGCGCGACGCTGCCGCACGGCTGGGCGCAGTACGCGCGGGGCCGGCTGCGCGATGCGCTGTCCATCGGGCAGAGCGTGTTGAATCGACTGGCCGAATTGAATGTGGACGATCCGCTACTGCGCGCTCAGGCGCTGCGCCTGGTCGGGGCGAGTTACACCGGCATCGGCGAATGGCAGGCGGCGGAATCGTTCCTCACGGAATCCCTGTCGCTGTATCGGCACAGCGATCACAACGAGCGACGCGTCTTCAATCTGGGCCGGGTCTTGCAAGACCTGGCGAATGCGTTGCGCGCGCAGGGCCGCCTGGAAGAAGCCGCCACCTTGCAGGCCGAGGCGCTGTCGCTATGGCGGCAGGTCAACAACCCGGCGCTGCTCGCCGCGAGCTTGAACAACGCCGGCTACGATCGCCATCTGGCCGGCGATTACGAAGGTGCGTTGTCGCTGTACACCGAGGCACTCGACCAGGCGGAAGAGGCCGACGACAAGCGCACCCATGCCTACTTGTTGGAAGGCATCGCCGCCGCGGAACGCGATCGCGGCGAGTTTCAGCGGGCCATCGAAGTGTATGCCGACGCGTTTAATATGGCGAATGAAATCGGCGATCTCTCGCTGGCCGCCTGGGTGCTCGATGGCCTGGGGCACGCGCATCGCCTGGCCGATAACCTCGATCGGGCCGTGTCGCTGTTCGAGCAGGCACGCAGACTGGCCGACCGCGAAAGCAACCTGTCGCAAGTGACACTCGCCACCGCGTCTGATGGAATCGCCAGGGTCGAGCAAGGGATGCCCGCCGGAGGCATCGCCGAATTGGAGCGTGCCGTGCGCGATTTGCAGGCGTCCGACTCGCATACCGATCTGGGGCGCGTGCTGTTCTGGCTGGCGCGTGCCTATCACGCCTGTGATCAGTTGACGCAGGCGAAAGACACTTTACTGCAAGCCGTGCGGCTCGGTAACCGGATGGGTTGCCGGCCCTTCTCGCTGGCGGAAGGTCGCCGCGCGCTCACGTTTTTGGCGTGGGGCGCGGCGCAGTTGAGCGCGGAGCCTCGTTTGCAGACATGGCTCGAGGCGGTGCGTGCCAGTGCAACGCTCGAACCGGTCACCGCGCCGCCTGTGGAAGCGGGACCGCGTATCGAGGTGCGCGGCTTCGGATCGGGACAGGTTGTCCGCGACGGGCACGTGCTGACGATTCCGGAGTGGGGCGGATCGGCTATCGCGCGCGAGCTGCTGTTTTTCCTGTTGGACAAATCGCCCGTGCGCAAAGAGGAAATCGGCGCGACCTTCTGGCCCGACCTCTCGCTGGCCAAAATGACGAATGCCTTCCACGCGACGAAATATCGCGCGCGCCGGGCGCTGGGCGTGGAGTTCGTCGTGTACTCTGGCGATTGTTACTTGATCAAACCCGAGGTGCACGTCGGGTACGATGTCGCCGAGTTCGAGCGCTTGCTAGACTCGGCGCGCCATCGCGCGGTCGACGATGCGGAGCGCCCGGTCGAGCTTCAGCAAGCCGTCAACCTATACACGGGTGAGTTTCTGAGCGAGATGTATTCCGAATGGGTCGTCGAGCGGCGGCGCGTGCTGCACGCGCGCTACTTTGACACGCTCGGCCAGTTGACCGATCATCTGGCGCGCAGCGGCCAGCATAAACGGGCGCTCGAGCTGTGTCATCGGGGCATTGAGCAGGATTACTTTCGCGAGGAATTGCATCGCGGCGTGATGCACAGCCTGGCGGCGCTGGGCCGGGCCGCCGAGGCACTGATGCACTATCGGGAGCTGGAACGCCGCCTGCGCGACGAACTGGGCGCGCGGCCCGCGCCGGAGACGCAGGAGTTGGCCGAGCGGATTCGGTCGCAGTGATACACGGAAACCACACTTCCGAAGTTTCCCTCTACAGCGTTGTTCTCACCGCCGAGCGCGCAGAGGGCGCAGAGATTCTAAAATCCTCAGCGTGCTCTGCGGTTATTGGAAGGTAACTACTCACAGGGCCTTGCCCGGCTATCGCCCAGAGTTGCCCACTCCGCTTCGCTACGGGGTGCTGCGCAAAAACTCCGGGCTAAAAAGAGAGCGAAGCCGGGTGAGCCCGGCTGATCCGTCAGTCGGCTTCAGCCGACTTTCAGGTACTCAGCCGGGAAGTTTACTTCCCGGCGACATTGCGTGAGCAGTTACATTGGAAGTGTGTGAATAGGGGTGGAGGGTTCAAGGCAATTGCGGCGCTTCGCTCATTGCCGAACGGCTCCGTATGCGCCTGGCGTGTAGCCACACAGCGGCAACTAAACCGATGAAGCCGGCGGCCACTAATGGAATCACTGCCGCTTCCCAGTTCCCGCTCGCGATGACAGCGGCGACGGCGGGCGGCCCAAAGAACATACCCAGGTTCTGCCCCACACTCACAATCCCAAGCGCCAGACTCGCGCGTTCAGGCCCAGGCATTGTTTCAGGAGCCAGGGTGAAGACCGCCGTCGGGACAAAGCCGGACGCGAATCCAAGCGCGAGCATATACGGCACGATCACGTCTGCACTCCCCAGCCGGAAGCTCCAGATCGAGAAGATGCCCACGACAAGCATTGCCGCCGTCAGCACCAGGTAGCGATTCTTCACGCGGTCCAGAATTCGACCGGCGATCAGCGTTGAGGGAATGACCGCCAACATGACTAGGCTGACGTTGAAACTGGCTGCTTGCGCATCCAACCCAAACGCCTGGCCTAAGTAAGACGGCGCCCAGGTGCTGTAAGCGAGTGCGGTGAAGGTAAACGTCCCAAACGCCAACGCGAGGATCCAGCTGGCGGGAGTCAAGAGCACTTTGCGGGACTGAGCGCTCGATTCGTGCGGCAAGTCTCTCTCCGTCTCAGCCACTTTCGGAGCGCTGACTACGAGGGCATACAGGACAAACGCGATCAGCGCGAGCAGCGCGCCGAACCACCAAATGCCTCGCCAGCCAAATGCCCCGTGCAACGGGCCGGCGAGGTTGAACATGAGGAAACTGCCGACCGGCGCCCAAGAAGCCCAGATGCCCATCGGTGTGCCGCGCGCGTGAGGCGGGAACCACATGCTGATAATGGCCGGCGCGACGACGGAGATCAATCCAAGACCGATGCCTTCGATCGTGCGCCCCAAGAGCAGCATGGCCGGATCATTCGCCAGAGCGCCCGTTGCCGATCCGATGATCGTGCAGCCGAGAGCCAGCAGACCTGCGCCCTTGGCGCCCAGCTTGCGGAGCACGAACACGGCGGGAATGCCCAGAATCACGCCTGCCACGGCGAACGAGGACATGAGCCACCCACCGATGGTCACGTCCATCTTCAGCTGCTCGATCAAAACCTGCATCATCGGCGGCACTTTGAACTGATTGAGCGCGACGGCAATACCCGCTAAATAGGCAGCGAGCATCACCAACCAGGCTTTCCGTTGAGGGGGCATGTGTTTCTCTTTCAGGGGTAACTACTCAGCCTCACCCCCCGACCCCCTCTCCCGAAGTGGAACCGCGCACTTCGGAAGAGGGGGAGTGGGTTCTCCCCTCTCCTGACGACGGTGGTTAGGCGTCAGGAGAGGGGCCAGGGGTGAGGCAGTTTGAGCATTACCTTGGCTCTTATCAGGTGACCGGCACTCCGAAGGCCCCCGAAGCGGAGCGAAGGGGGTGAAGTGCCGGTCACCTTCCATATCCATTGATTTTCCCAACAGGCTCTTGGGTCGAATGGGTTGATCGGGAGTGTACGCCTAGATCATCGATACACGCCGTATTCCTTGCCGAAGTCGATGAGCGCGTGCAGATTCTCCGGTTGGGCATCGTCCAATACTGCACCGGTCGAGAGGATAAAGCCGCCGTCCTGCGCCACGTCGTCGATCAGGCGCTTGACGTAGGTCTTGACATCCTCTGGCGTGCCGGCCTTCAGCGTCGATACCGGCACGTTGCCGCCGAAGCACGACCAGCCGGCGAAGCGCTTCTTCACTTCCTTCATATCGGTCTGGTCGAAGATCCAGATCGTCGTGCCCGTGGGAATGTCGGGGTCGGTGATGATGTCCAGGCGCTGGTTGTAGCCGCCTTCGACGAACAAGTAGGGGACCAGTCCTTCGTTGATCAGGCCGAGCACCACCGCCTTCAGCGTCGGCCAGTAGAAGGTCTTGAAGTCCTCGTTCGACATGAATCCATCCGCGCCCTTGTGCAGCGGGATGAAGACGATCGGATGGTGACCCAGGCCCGCCGTGCGCACGCCCATGTCAATCGCGAGTGGAACGAGTTTGTCCATGGCGGCGAGCAGCTTCTTGGGTTGGCGGAACTTGTCGAGCATGATCGCGCGCGTGCCGCGCAGGGTGTCGCCCAGCGTGTCAAACGGCGCTTTCGTGAAACCGCCGAGTAAGACCGGCAAGCCCAGTGTGGTCAGCGACCAGCCGTCGATCGCGCCGGCAGCCTGGATCCATTCCATCGCGGCCCGGCCTGCTTCCAGCAGTTTCTGGTAGGCTTCCTGCACCGGCGGGATGCCGATGGGCACGATGTACGGCCCGAAGAAGGGCAGTTCGAGAATGTCGGTGAGCGGCGCGGTCATCTGCCAGGCGCCCAGCGCCCCAAACACGCGCGGCAAGTAGAAGCGCGCGAAGTAACCGGATGGGTCGTTGATGAACAGGTCGTACTCATCTGCGTGCATGTATTCGGCTTCGACGCACTGGTACGGCGTCGTGGGCGGCACGCCGTGTCCCGGCCAGCGATAGAGTTTGTAGTCGAGAATCTCGAAGATTTGGCCCGAGCCGTAGATCGGGGCGCTCGACAACGAGTCGGGCAGGAAATCGGCGTGAAACTTCTTCAGCGCCATGCCGAGTTTGTCGGTATCGTACATCGCCTCTTGGGCTGTGACGCCTGCGTACGCAAAGGGATAAAACCCAATGGTGGGGCAGACCGGCACGCGGGAAGGCTTTTTCACTTGCACGACATCCTTGATCATCCGCACGCGTTCCTGGTACGCGCGCTCGACCTCAGGGCGGGCAAATTGCACACCCTGCGGCGATATCAGCTCCTTGAAGTGAGCTTCGAATTTCTCGGAAGGGGTCAGTTTCTGCCAGTTGTCGGTTGTCATGTTGATCCTCCTTCACTTTACCCATGACTTGGCTAGGGCGACGGCCGCCATCGCGTCTTTGCCGTAGGCGTCTGCGCCGGTGTACTGGCGGATCTGGTCGTCCATCTGCCCGCCGCCGATCATGATCTTGACCTTGCCGCGCAGGCCGGCGTCCTTCAGCGCCTGCACGGTATTCTTCATCGGGTCATAGGCCAGCGTGAGGAAGCCACTCAGGCCGACGACCTGCGGCTGGAACTGCTTGACCGCTTCGACGAACTTGCTCGCCGGAACGTCGACGCCCAGGTCGCGCACCTCAAAGCCGTTCACGTCGAGCATGAAGGTGACGATGTCCTTGCCGATGTCGTGAATGTCGCCCTCGACCGTGCCGATGACGACGCGGCCCACCTTCTTGCCGGTGGCCGTGGCCGTGAGCTTGGGCTTGACGATGTCCGATACCTGGCGCAGGATTTCACCTGCCAGAATCAACTCGGGCACGAAGCAGTCGCCGGCTTCAAAGCGTTGGCCGACGACCGCCATCGCCTCGCGGCATTGCTCGAGGATGTCCAACGGGGCCGTGCCCTGATCGAGTAACTCTTGCGCGAGCTGGACGGCATCTTCCTCGCGCATGTCCGTAATTGCGTCAATCAACGGTTTCGACATGATGACCTCCTACAGGGGTATAGGGTTGCGCGTTCGGGTTTTCAAACAGGCTCTCAGACCGAGACGCTTCGTTCCGCTCAGCGTGACGTACCTCCTTGAAACAGCGATCGAGCATTGTTTTTATCTGCGTTCATCCGCGTAAACACATGCGGTGCAGTGCTCCCGTCAGCGTCCAATGGATTCGGTTGCGGCAGGGCCGCGCTATGGTTATCGGGAAACAACATCGACAGCGCAAATCGGCGATTGAAGCCGGGATAGGTCGTGAGTTCGATATAGCCGGTGCGCCGCGCAATCTGCTGGCCGTGCGCGCGCGCCTTGTGCGAGAGCAGCGCCATTTTCGCGCCGACGCCGGCCGCATTGCCCACCTGCGTGTACCTCGCCTGCGGCAGGCGCGGCAGCAAACCGATAACCAGTGCGCTGTCCAGATTCAAATACGATCCGAAAGCGCCCGCGACGATCACGTCCCGAATCTCCTCGACGTTCGTGTGCGTCGCTTCGATGAGCGTCTCCAGGCCCGCGACGATCGCGCCTTTAGCCAGTTGAATCTCGTTCACGTCCTGCTGGGTGATCACGATGTCCCGGCCGGTTCCGCTGCGCGCGCCGGGCACGATCGGCATTTCGTAACCGCGCTCGCCGCGCCGCACGTGCGGCGCGGCAGGCTGAATGCGCCCGCGCCGATCGATGATGCCGGTGCGGTGCATCTCGGCAATCGCATCGATGATGCCCGATCCGCACAGGCCCACGGCCGGCGCATCGCCAACGGTCTTGATCGTGATTCCGGCGTCGGTGATGCGCATGGCCTCAATCGCGCCGGTGGAAGCCCGCATCCCGTCGCGGATGTGCGCGCCCTCGAAAGCCGGGCCGGAGGCGCACGACGCCGAGGTCAGATATTTCTCGTCAGGCCGGTGCAGGGCGATCTCCGTGTTCGTGCCGATGTCCAGGCCCAGCGCGGCGTGCGGCAGATGATCGAGTTCGCTGCCGATGATCATCGCCACGTGATCGGCTCCGATGAAGCCGCCGATGCCCGGCAGAATGTGAACATACGCGCCCGGCGCGATGTCGAGATCGAGTTCGCGCGCCTTCACGTCGAGCGCGGAGCTGGCCGCCGCGACAAACGGCGACACGGCCAGTTGACGCACCGGTAATTTCAACAGCAGATGCGTCATCGCCGTGTTACCGACGATGCACGCTTCGGCGATTTGCTCGCGGGCGACGCCCGCCTGATCGGTGAGCGTGCCGATCAAGTCGTTGAGGCCCTGGCGCACCACGCGGGCCAGTTCGTGCGCGCCCTCGCTGCCGCGATCGGCGTGAACCAGGCGGCTGATCACGTCTTCGCCGTAACCGATCTGCGGGTTCATCAGGCCGGTTGCGGCCAGTTCTTCGCCCGTCTCGAGATCGACCAGATAACCCGCGATCTTCGTCGTGCCGAGATCGACGGCCAGGCCCATGGCGCGGCGGCCTGGCGCGGCGAAGCCCACGATCTCGTGACTGCGCACGTAAGCGGCGAGCCGCCACTCGGTGCGGCGAGCCAGCGGCGATAAGGACCGAATGACCACCGGCTCGGCAGACAACTTGCGCAGCCCGTGCGCGGTTTCCAACCCGTCGATCACGCGCTCCACATCGGCGCGCAGATCGTGCAGCGTCGGCGCGGGCACTTCCACTTCGTAAGCGCGGATCGTCTGATCGATTTGAAGCTGGCGTGTAGCGCCATCGACCTGCAAGCGTTGATCGGTGACCAGGGAGGCTTTGGGGACGTGGACTTTCACGTCGCTCAAGGCGTGAGTGCGGCACGCCAGGCGTTGGCTTGACGTGAGTTCGAGCTGCGATAGAAAACGCCGATCGGCGTCGACGGGCGGCGTCACTTCACCCGACATGATCACCACGCGACAGCGGCCGCACGTGCCTTCGCCGCCACACACCGAAGCCAGGCCAATGCCCGCCTGCCGCGCGGCATCGAGCAGGTGTGTGTCGCTTGGCACATCGACACGTTTGCCGATCGGCTCGAAATCGATTTCGACAGTCCTGGCCGTGTGGGTCATCGCGTGTGATCGGTGCGCTGTCGAAGCTGGCTACCGGTGTGGTACAATGCGGGCAACCTGTCGGCATACTTGTATAGGGAAGTTCTCAGGCTCACACAGGTTACATTTAGGCAAGGCAATCGTCAAGTGACAAATGTCATCGTTCGGCGACCGGGTTAGCGAGCATGAGCAGACGACCGAAGAGCCAGGTATTAGAGCACTCGCCCTCCATTGACCGGAACTCGTTCGAACCCGCTTATGCGCAGCTGGTCAATATCTTGCGAGGCAGCGTGGCGACCGGCGCGCTTCGCCCGGGCGACCAGATTCCGTCCGAATCGCAGTTGTGCGAGCGGTACGGCATCAGCCCGATGACGGTGCGGCGGGCCATCAACATCCTGACCGATCAAGGTGTGGTCGTTGCCGAGCAGGGTCGGGGCACGTTCGTAAAGCCGGTTGCAATGGGCGCGGCGACCTTTCAATTGGCCGAGCTGCAGAATCTGTTCAGCGATGAAGAGTACACGACGGTCACCATGCTCGAAACGCGGATCGTGAAGGCGGACGAGCGCGTGGCGCGCAAGCTAGCGATTGCGCCCGGCCAGCGGACGATCTATATTCGCCGCCTTTTGCGCACGGACGGTGTGCCCGCCTTCTATCACCGCGAGTATCTGATCAATGATCCGATGCGCCCGATTGTGGAATCCGAGATGGAAGTGACGGCGCTGCAGCGCCTGTTCAGCGGCACGGGCGAGACGATCCTCAAGCGCGGCGACCTCAGCATTGAAGCGACGATCCTCACCGACGAGGAGGCGCGCCTGCTGCAAGCGCCGCAGCCGATGGCCGCCTTCTGCCTGGAGCATCTCTTCTACGACTTCGACGACAAGCCGATTAGCTGGGGTTGGTTCATTGGCCGCGCCGATCGCCTGCGCTTCACGACCCGGGTCGGCCTGCCGGCTGCGCCGTCGACGACCTGACCGAGGAAGATCCATGACGACTCAGACCACACGCCAACGACTCATCCATCTGCTGGCGGACCTGGACGAAGAGGCCGTGCTCAAGCTGGTGCAGCGATGCCTCGCCGCCGGCGATGATCCGCTGCAGATCATTGAAGACTGTAACGCAGGCATGAGGCTGGTCGGCGAGCGCTACGAGCGCGGCGAATTTTTCGTTTCGGGGCTGATCATGTCGGGCGAAATCTTCCGCGAAGTGGTGGAACTGGTGCAACCCCATTTGGAAATGCATGCGGGCGGCACCGCCTCGGGCCGTGTGCTGTTGGGCACGGTGCGCGGCGACATCCACGACATCGGCAAGAACATGGTGGGCACGCTGTTGGCGTGTCACGGCTTCACCGTGATCGATCTCGGCATCGATGTGCCGCCCGTCGATTTTGCCACGAAAGCGATCGAGGTCGAGCCGGACGTGGTGGGCTTGTCGGGGTTGATCACGTCCTCATTTGATGCGATGAGAGAAACGGTGGCCGTGCTGCGGGCCGAAGCTCAAAATCATCAACGCGTGTTTCCGATCATGATCGGGGGCGGCCTGATCGATGAGCCAGTCTGCCGTTACGTCGGCGCCGACTACTGGGTTCCCGACGCGATGACCGGTGTACGACTGTGCCAGCGCCTGCTGGGCGATC
>Ga0209323_10000409_pt1 | contig 27675 bp, 15 predicted proteins | sample Rifsed19ft2_FD_184014 | JGI IMG/M metagenome (GOLD analysis project Ga0209323, IMG submission 184014) | Soil microbial communities from Rifle, Colorado, USA - sediment 19ft 2 (version 2) | ecosystem: Environmental > Terrestrial > Deep subsurface > Rock core/Sediment | place: Rifle, Colorado...
TGTCTGCGGAATCACCTGATTGGATTTGTGTTTCAGCAGTTTCACCTCCTCTCCCGCACCTCTGCCATAGACAATGCCCATCTCCCTTTGACCTATTCAGGTAAGAGATACAACAAGGAAAAGGCGAGTCAGAGATTAAGAGAGGTCGGTCTGGCACAGCGGGAGGACCATAAACCCAATGAATTGTCCGGAGGCGAACAACAGAGGGTAGCGATTGCACGCGCCCTTGTTAATGATCCGATGATAATATTTGCCGATGAACCTACCGGCAACCTGGATACCCGGAGTGAGGAAGAGATTATTGCGATTTTAGAGGAATTAAACAGTCAGGGAAAGACTATCATAATGGTGACTCATGAAAAGGAGATCGCCGAGCATGCAAGGCGCATTATCTTCATGCGTGATGGGAAGATAGTTTCAGACATACGCAAAGACCATGTTGAGCATGAAAATAATCCCCCCATCCCCCCTTTAGAAAAGGGGGGTAAGGGGGGATTTGAAAGGTTATTTCCAGATGAAAGACAGCGAATAGAGGAAGTCCTGACTGCTGTAAATACAACCGGAGCCAGACTGCCTGATCACATGCAGCAGGCCATACGGGCTATCCTGTCTCATAAGGTCCGCGCATTCCTTTCTATCCTGGGGATATTGATTGGGGTTGCCGCAGTTATCGCCATGCTCGCCCTGGGGGAAGGGGCCAGGGCATCCCTTGAACAGCGGCTCGCATCTCTCGGATCAAACCTTCTCTCTGTAAGACCTGGTTCACCAAGGCTTCCCGGCGTAGCCCTCGAGACAGGGTCAGTTACACGTTTCACAGTCAGGGATGCCGAGGCCATTGCCAAGCTATCCCCTGTCAAAATGGTTTCTCCCACTGTATCCGGCAGGGGCCAGGTCGTATACGGCAATAATAACTGGAGCACACGCCTCGAAGGAGTAGGTATTAATTATGCTGAAATGCGCGCATCTGTACCGATCCTGGGACGGTTCTTTACAGAAGAAGAATTAAGGAGCCGGGGCAAGGTGGCGGTTTTAGGACTAACCGTTGCAAGAGAGTTATTCGGGGATAACAACCCGGTAGGGGCGGAGATTAAGATCAACCGCATAAATTTTCAGGTCATCGGTGTTTTACCGGAAAAAGGCGCCACAGGCTGGAGGGATCAGGATGATGTAATTGTCATTCCGGTCTCGACCGCAATGTACAGGGTCCTGGGAAAAGAATATGTGGATGGGATAGACGTTGAAGTCCGGGGGCCGGAGCTGATCGAACAGGCTCAGGAAGAGATAGAAGGGCTTATAGTCCGCAGGCACAGGCTGACAGGCGACATTAAAGAAAGTGTTGACATACGTAACTTGACCGAGATTCAGGAAGCCCTTTCAAGTACTACTGAAACAATGAGCTGGCTTCTCGGATCAATTGCAGTCATCTCCCTCCTGGTAGGCGGGATCGGGATAATGAACATCATGCTTGTCTCCGTAACCGAGCGTACGAGGGAGATCGGACTACGTAAGGCCATTGGCGCCAGGGCTAAGGACATAATGACGCAGTTTATCATTGAGGCAGTCGTAATGTCTGTCAGCGGCGGGTTAATCGGAATCGCTATCGGAATCGGTATTGCTGCAGCGTTGTCGTTTGCAGCCGGGTGGACGACAAAAGTCTCTCTCTCTGCGGTTGCCCTGGCTACGCTGTTTTCCATCGGTGTCGGAATGGTCTTCGGGATCTGGCCTGCCAGAAAGGCGTCACAGCTTAATCCGATTGAGGCCCTGAGGTATGAGTAAGTCCTTATACACCCCATACCCCTCTTTCTCCATATCCTCTTTGGGGATAAAGCGAACAGCGGCGGAATTTATGCAGTAGCGAAGCCCCGTTGGCTCAGGCCCGTCAGGAAAAACATGGCCAAGGTGAGAACCGGCATTCCTGCTCCTCACCTCAGTCCGTACCATGAAGTGCTCCCTGTCCTCCTTCTCTATTATGTTTCGAGGCTCAAGCGGTTTTGTGAAACTCGGCCATCCGGTACTGGAATCAAACTTGTCACTGGAGCTGAACAGCGGCTCTCCTGAAACAATATCAACATAGATGCCTTCTCTCTTATTATCCCAGTATTCATTGTCAAACGGCCTCTCGGTGCCGTTCTCCTGAGTAACCTTAAATTGCAAAGGTGTCAGCCTCTTCTTTACTTCTTCCTCTGAGGGCCTCTGATATTGCCATAACTCTTTCCGTACCTGATCACGTCCGGAATGTTTGCGATAGGATTTGTATCTGAGGGATTCCTTTTCGTAGTAATCCTGATGATACTCCTCAGCCATATAGAACTCAGCCACTGGCAGGATCTCTGTCACAACAGGTTTCTTATACCGTCCCGACCTCTCCAAATCTGCTTTAGAGTTTTCTGCAAGCATCTTTTGTTCATCCGTATGATAAAAGATGGCAGTACGGTATTGCGGCCCCCTGTCAACGAACTGACCACCGGCATCTGTAGGGTCTATCTGTCTCCAGAAGACATCAAGGAGCCTCTCATAGGTTATCTTTGAAGGGTCATAGGTAATCTGAACAGCCTCTGTATGACCCGTATCTCCTTCGCATACCTCTTCATATGATGGATCTTTTTTGTGCCCGCCGGTGTAGCCTACTACAACATCCACGATACCCTCAAGCCCTTCAAAAGGCGGCTCCATGCACCAGAAACAGCCGCCGGCAAAGGTCGCTTTTTCATATTTAGTATTCATGTCTATAGAATAAATCTCATTTGTCAATTTGTCTATGCAATCTTTTTTCATGAATGTACCAAGGTATAAGGTCTACAAAGAGATTATGGAAATATATAAGTCAAATGGCTCGGTAACTCCTTGAGATAACGGCACGTATTTGTTATATTAACCTTCAATATTCAAGTTATTTCTGTTTGTTTTGGGAAAATAGACCAATGAAGAAGAAGTCGGTTGCCAGCCATAAAAATATTTTCATAAGCAGCGTACAGAAGGAATTGCAACAGGAAAGGCGTGCCTTAAAAGAATTCATTCAAGGCGACGCCCTGCTCAGGCGCTATTTCGATGTGTTCCTGTTTGAAGACCTCCCTGCCAGTGATCGAAAGGCAGACGATGTGTACCTTGAGGAAGTCGGGCAGTGCGATGTATACGTCGGCCTTTTCGGGAACGAGTATGGATTAGAGGATGCCAGGGGCCTTTCTCCTACAGAGCGCGAGTTTGACCTTGCGACTGCCAACGGTAAGCCTCGCCTTATTTTTGTAAAAGGAATGGGTGACAAATCACGGCATCCCAAAATGCTCAGCCTGATCCGTAAGGCCGGAGCGCAGCTTATTCGACGCCGGTTCACAGATGTACCTGATCTGACCGCGGCGCTTTATGCTGCCCTGGTTGAGCGCCTGGAACATAGCGGGGACCTTCGCTCGTTGCCTTTCGATGCCTCCGACTGTCCCAGGGCAACCTTGAACGATCTGCCACAGGAGAAGATCGATCAATTTCTGGAAACAGCCAAGCGTGAACGAAACTATGCTTTACCAGCCAGGACCAGCCGGGAAAAGGCATTGTCTCATCTAAACCTGCTGAATGACAGCCGGCCCACCCATGCAGCAATCTTGCTGTTTGGCAAGAACCCTCAGCGTTTCCTCCCTTCATCGGAGCTCAAGTGCATGCATTTCCACAGCGTCAAGGTCAGCAAACCAATCCCCTCATATCAGATCTTCCAAGGTACTGTCGGCTTCTTCGTCACTACCCTCTGGCGAGACTGGCTTTCAGACGAGGTTATGGCTAAGCTTGACCTGAGTGATCGGCAGAAACTGGCTGTGGCCATTATTAAAGCTCAAGGCAGAATTACGAATAGGGAGTATCGTGAACAGACGGGAGTGATTATCAGGACAGCTTCACGAGACCTTGAAGGTCTTGTTGATAAAGGAGTGCTGAAGAAAGTAGGTACAACAGGTAGAAACATATTCTATGTGTTATCTGGTAAACTGGACATAAAGTAGACAAACAGGACATAAGATATTGAACCTCAAACAGGACACAAACTGGACAAACAGGTCACGAAATGGCTCACTAATGATAACATTTTTCCATACCAATAATATGCTTGACAATCAGCAGAGTTTGAATTTATTTGATAAAAACCATTAGGAGAAAACTGATGAATATGCTGAAAGAATTGACAGACATTCTTCTCGAGAAGTCGCTTAAAGTAGCGGATGAACCGATCTTTGAACTTGCATCCGGCAAGAGGAGCAATCTCTACATTGACTGCAGAAAGACCACAAAAAATGCGAGGGGGGCATACCTAATCGGAAACATCATTTACGATAAAATATCGAATCTCGATGTAGATGCAATTGGCGGGCTTACCATGGGCGCTGACCCTGTAGCTGATGCAGTAGCTTATACGAGCGTACTTAAGGGTAAACTCATTAATGCCTTTTCCGTAAGAAAGAAGGCAAAGGAACACGGACTCAAGAGGGTGATAGAAGGTGATGTTAAGAATGGAGACCGGGTAGTTATCGTTGATGACGTTGCCACGACCGGACAGTCCACTATTGAGGCCATCGAAAATGCAAGGGCCGGAGGACTCCATGTCGTAAAAGTTATTATCCTCGTAGACAGGCAGGAAGGCGGCAGGGAAAACATCCTCAAATACAATGTTGATTTTGAAGCAATATTGACTAAGCAGGACCTGTTGGATGAATATTACAAAAGGCATTAGCCGATGTTTTTATAGTCCCTATACTCCCCCATGAATTTGGAAATTTTCTATTGTTTCACCCCGGAAGCGTTGTACTTTACTATGAAGACATCCCACCCCCCAGCGTTTGTATTCCCATCCAGATCGCCCATGGTATCCCCGGTGACATAGACATTCGAGCACCCATCCACAGACACGCCATACGCCACATCAGTCTCCGTTGCCCCGAGTTGCCGCGTCCACTGCTTCACACCGGACGCGTTGTACTTTACTATGAAGATATCCGATCCACCTGCGTTTGTATTCCCATCCAGATCGCCGTTCGTGCTTCCAGCGGCGTACACATCCCCGCACACGTCCACGGATATGCCGCCATAAAAATACTCTGACACCGGCGTCCCGAGCTGCCGAGTCCACTGCTTCACACCGGATGCATCATACTTCACCACGAAGGTATCGTAATCCCCTGACCATGTATTCCCATCCAGACTGCCATAGACATATCCGGTGACATACACATTTCCGCTTCCGTCCGCGGATACGCCATATGCCCCATCATACCCCGTTGTTCCGAGCTGGCGCGTCCACTGCTTCACCCCGGACGCGTCGTACTTCACCACAAACGGGTCGCTATTTCCAGAGTTCGTATTCCCATCCAGGCCACCATTAGTGGTTCCGGCGACGTACACATTCCCGCTCCCATCCACTGATACGCCAGACGCCGCGTCATTTGCCGTCGTCCCAAGCTGCTGCGTCCACTGTTTCACGCCGGAGGTGTCGTATTTCACCATGAAGAGATCACCCAACCCAGCGCTCGTATTCCCATCGAGATCGCCGCCAGTGGATCCGGCGACATACACATTCCCGCTCCCATCTGCGGATACACTAAAAGCCACGTCACTTGCCGTCGTCCCGAACTGCCGTGTCCACTGTTTTACGCCGGACGCGTTGTATTTCACCACGAAGAGATCACTCAGCCCGGCGCTCGTATTCCCATCGAAATCACCACTCGTGTATCCGGCGACATACACATTCCCGCTCCCATCCACGGACACGCCGTATGGAATAACAGTATATCCCAGATGTGGGAGCCGCTGGATCCACTGCTTCACCCCGGACGCGTCGTACTTTACCACGAAGACACCGTAGCCATCGTCCAGACCGCCGGTAACGTATATATTACCGCTCCCATCCACAGTAATACCTCGAGATATGTCAGTGCCACTACCTCCCATCTGGATGCTGCCGCTCCAGGATACGGCCGTGGTAAAAGTCCAGACCAGCTCCGCAGCCAGGGCGTTACCCGCAAGGTCCTGTGCGCCCGTGGTGATGGTAGCGGTGTAAGTCGTGCCGGGCAGGAGGCTTGATGACGGTCTGAATATAGCTGTATTGGTACCGCCATTATAGCTGACGCTTCCAGCCACAGAACTGGCGCCGTCATTTAATCTGAACGTCGTACCAGCCGTCAGGGTAGCAGCGTTCATCGCTTCAGAAAAATGTACGGCAATCGCCATGTTCATGGACACATCGGTGGCCCCATCCACAGGAGATGTGGATGTAACACTCGGTGGAACGGAATCCGCAGTTGTAAATGTCCAGACCATATCCGCCGCCAGGGAGTTACCAGAAAGATCCTGCACGCCGGTCGTGATGGTCGCGGTGTAAACCGTACCAGGTTCAAGGTCCGATAATGGCGTGAAGGTTGCCGTGTTTGTACCGGCTCCATAACTGACGCTCCCATCTACGGCACTGGCACCGTCACTCAGTGTGAATGTCGTACCAGCCGTTAGCGTAGCGGCATTCATGGCCTCAGAGAAGGTCACACTAAGCATCGTATTCGTCGCTACATCCGTGGCGCTATCCGCGGGGTTTGTAGTGACCACTGTTGGGGATGTCGTGTCGGTAGCCACCGCAGCCACCGCAGTCGTCAGGGTCAGCGATTGAACCTGCCCCACGTCATACACAGGCTCGCTCAAGGTCACGGTGTATGTCCCCGGAGACTGGTAGACGTGATCAACGGTGACCTGACCACCGTCTCCCGGGCAGGATTGAAAATCCGACGTGCCGTCGCCGAAGTCGAGCGTGAAATCTCCGCACGTCTCATCATAATAGGAGAAGGAGACGCCTCCGGGCACTCCAGCGGTGGGCGTGCCTTGCAGGTTGTAGTTCGTACCGTAGGGCCCAAAATAGGGAATAGGTGCCCTCACATATGCGCTCGCGTTGTTATCGTCTTGATTCCCTACCTCATCCCGCGCCTGGACCCGGATGTAATAGTCCGCCCCCTCGGTCAAGCCACTGATCGTGAAGCTCGTGGCGCCGGGGTCACTCGTGTAACTCGTATTGACCGGGTCCCCGGGAGGTGTTAGCAGACTGATGTCATAGACGATCTGGTCTGATGGGCTCACGTCATCCGTAGCCGCACTCCACGCCAAGTCAACGGAGGTCGGCGAGGACGGAACGGCAATGGCAATACCGGCAAAGGTGGGTGGAACTCCCAAGGTAGTGAAGGTGAAGACGTAATCCGCCGCAAGCCCGTTGCCCGCAAGGTCCTGTGCCCCTGTGGTAATGGTGCCAGTATAAGTCGTGTTGAGTAATAAAAACGACGGAGCCACGAACTCCGCGACGTCTATACCAGGATAATACCAACCATAAGAGACGAACCCATCGACAAGACTGGTACCGTCACTTAATGTGAATGTCTCAGTCGTAATCGTGGCGGTATTCATAGGTTCGGAGAAAAAAACCGGGAAGACAATGTTCGGGGAAAGACCGGTCTGGCCATCCCATGGGAATACAGCACTCGGCGGGGTAGTATCCGCCGGCGGGAGAGCCGCCGTGGTGAAGGTCCAGACCTGATCCGCTGCTAAACCGTTGCCCGCAAGGTCCTGTATACCGGTGGTGATGGTCGCGGTGTAAGTCGTATTAGGTGAGATGTCCGATAATGGTGTGAAGGTTGCCGAAAAGGTACCGGCATCATAACTCACGCTCCCATTCACGGTATTCGTGCCATCTCTTAATGTGAACGTCGTTCCGGCCGTCAGCGTGGAGGCGTTCATGGCCTCGGAGAAGTACACGACGATCGCCGTATTCGTAGCAACATCGGTCGCGCCGTCCTCGGGGGATGTTGACGTGACGGCCGGCGGTGTCGTATCCAGGATGACGGGGTTGAGTGTGATCGACACATTCGTCCGCCCTCCGGCGACGAGTTGCGCCACGGTCGTGTTCCCTGTGTGTGTTACGCTGCCGCCGGTATCCCGTGCGCTGGCCGTGAAGACGCGGTTCACGCCGGCGGGAACATCGAGTGACAGGGTATCCCCATTGAGCGGCAGTGACGCGGTGATCGTTGCCATATCCGGCGCGCTGACCGTCAGCGTGATGGACGCCACAGCGGCCAGGTCGCCGGCATCACCGCTGACCGATGCAAGGACGCGATGCAATCCTATCGTCACGGTGGCGGTATTGCCATTCTTGCCGGTCGTTTGAGTCCCTTGGCTCCCGCACGCTGAGACGAACAGAATGAACAGGATCGCCCAAAACTTGTATATGACACTCAGTCGGTTCATGGCACACGCCTCACTGGGTTTTCTCCTCCGGCCGACCGACCGCAATCGGCTCCGATAACGCGGATACGGCCCCGTCCGCATACACGGCCTGCACCCGATACCAATAGGTGTCGTGATCCGGCACCTCTATCTCGATGGCAGGTGATTGGATCATGTCACCGAATGGCTGGTAATCTCCGTCGCTTTTGCGCGCAATGTAGACGATGAATCCTCGCGCTGCCTGCGATGCCTGCCACGTCAGACGCCACGGCTGTCCCTTTCTATCAAGGGTCAATCCTGCCGGTGTCTCTGTCCTGGTGACGGCGAACGTCGCGCCAGAACGGACTTCCGACAGTGTCCCCTCGTTGCCGGAGCCGTCCAATGCTGAAACCGAATAGCCGTAGACAACGCCGGCGCGAACGGTTGTGTCGTGGAACTCACGGCCATCCGCAGCCAACGGAGCGGCCGTAAGCCGTGTTTTCTGTCCTTTTTCCAATCGATAGACCTGATAACCCGCTACATCCGGATCCGGAGCGGGGTTCCATCTCACGATGATCATGCCGTCACCGGCCTCGAGAGCCGTCACGATCGGTGCTCCGGGACCGACATGGTCCGGCAGCCGCACGCTGACCGCCTCCGAGCGCAGACTCTCGTTTTCAGTGCCATCCACCGCGCTGATCGCGTAGCGATAGGTGGCCTGGGATTTCGGGTCGAGACGATCTTCGTACATCATGACCTTTCCCGGCTTGAGGTCCTTCACCCGCAGGGTCATCGCAAATTGGGGCTCCCCGCCGTCTGCGCCACGATAGAGGCGGTAGGCATAGAGATCAACGTCCTTATTGGGTTTCCACGTGAGAATGATGCGCCCCTTTTCCAAAGCTTTGGCGGCAAGACCAAGGGGACGCGAAGGCGGCTGCGTATCGCGAGGACGTGCAAGCACTGGCGGAGAGTGGAGACTCTCGTTCCCCGTACGGTCGGACGCGGTCAGTTCGTACTGGTAAATGTGGCCGGGAACTACGTTGCGGTCCTCGTATTTTGTAACATCCCTCGCCAGCAGCGAGGTTGTCAATCTTTTCTCCGGACCTGCCACCGGTTTCTGGTCTTTGCCGGTCCCCTTCAACACCTCACGCCGGTAGACATGATAGCCGCCAAGGTCGGGCTCTCCGCCTGCCTGCCATTTCAAGAGGGCGGCCGCCGGTTCGTTGTCCGGTATCTCAACATGCGGCGGTTCGGGCGGGGTGCGATCCGGCGTGACAACCACGACCGTGCCCGAGACCGGTCCGGACTGGTCAAAGACGTTATACGGGACAACCCGGTAAAAATAGGTTCTCCCATCGGGCGCCACCGTCGTGTCCTTATGATCCAATATCTCGCCGTCTCTTGCAGCGACCAGCGGCGTGAAGGTGACACGCTGAAACGGACTATCGGACTTGTCGGCGCGCTCGACGTGGTAGCGGACCAGAGCGTCCGCGCTAATCCTGATCTGAGGCCGGTCGTTCACGAGATCGACATGAACGGCCGGAGCGGTGGGGAGTGACACCTCTCCCATGAACACTTCTGCTTCACCGATCAGGTTTTCTTTACCATCCGCGCTGATCGCCACGAGACGGTAGCGATACCGCGCTGCATGCAGGAGATCACGATCGAGATAGGCCTGACCGCGTACGAGCGCATAACCCACCGACGCAAGGGAGACCGCACGGTCCAAATCCGGATGCTCCACCGCCTTTCGGGCAAAGTCCTCCCCCACGGTGAGCGCCTGCGACAGTGCGTCCGGCGCCGAGGAGAGGATCTTGTTCGCCTGCTCGGGATCTGTCAGCGGCGTGATCCTCGCGATTTGCCCGTATGCACCTTCTCCCTGCGCGCGATAGAGAACATAATCACCGGTACCGGCGGCCCCCCAGTACAGATAGACTGAGTCCGGGCCGCGGACGGTCAGCAGAGCGCCGGCTGCCCAGACGGTCGAGGCCGCCAACAACGCGATCAATAACCCTGATAGAATATTTCTCATCCGTTGGTCTCCAGATCTACCGCTCTATACTTAACTCGTTCAAAATCGACAAGTCGTTGATCTTTTGCAGATCGACCGCCGGCGCGGGTTGAACCGTCTGGCCGGTGCAAGCACCCTCCAGCCGTTTAATCTCCCCCCCGAGTAAATCAACCTCGGCTTCGTACGCTTTTGCCTCCGTTAACAGATAGGTATCTTCCGTCAAATTCAGAGGATATAATGGGCTTGTGCTATACGTCCCCCGTGACAAACCTCCCATCAAATAACATAACTTCGTATGAGGACGCTCGTGATCCAAGAGCGAGTCGTTCAGGCAGCTACTGGCCGTTGGTGTGATCTCCACGTGACAGTTTCCTCGTGTCACCGAGGGCGTCATCATCCCAGGCAGATTGGTCAACCCTGTGGGCGGCTCCCCGTAACGCGCAGAAGTCAACTCCCGGTTTATTTCCATCCGGATACTTTGATAGACACTCTGACCCATCGGGAGGTCATTGTTTTGTAATGGAGTGGATCTCATCCGTGGGCCGAGCGCACCCAAAGCGACCTGCGCCTCCGCGCGCCGGCGACGCATATTACTCAGATCGTTACAGCCACAGGTGGAGGGGATAGGATCCCCGACCTCTTCTAAGGAAAGAGATTTCTGTGCATGTACCGGGTGCAATCCACCCGGAAATGCTGCCATTCCGAAAATCCAAACGAAAAGGATCACAAACAATCGCATCACTTTCATCTCCTATAATGTTCCGCAATCCAAACGGGTCACCCCGGTCCATCCGCCGTAGCGATCCGTAGGAAAGCGCTGAAGCAAGGCGCCATCAATGATATTATTGCCCACATAGAGCCAGCCACCCACGTAAACCACGACATCGATCCCGGCCTGCGCCTTCAGGAAGAAGTTACGATAGTCGGTTCCCAAACGTACGTCGGCGCCGATCGATGCCGCGATCCGACAGACCCCCGGTCCATTGGGACTATTGGGATTATCCGGCACGAAAATGGTTCCGCACGCACCAGGGCCACTGACCGGCGCCGTTGTGCCCGCGCGTAAATCAATGCGTCCACAGGCCTCGAGACCCGCGAGTCCTGCGGCAAGCCCGATATCCGCCCCGGCGTCAACGAACACGCCATAGCCGAAGACGGTCGGATAGATCCCTGCCGTCGCGCCCACCTGGAGCCCCCCGGTACCCGCGCCGTAGAACAGACGGATCCGGTTTTCGACTCCGATGACCAGGTACGTGGTGCGCGTCGTCAGATCGAGATCGAAGGAGAACGGATTGAAACAGGTTCCAAGACTCTGCCGACCCGTGTTCACGACACCGAGCGGTGTACCGAGCCCGAAATCGGCCGCCATGTTGAGACAGGCGCTGGGACTTCCGATCTGGACCAGCAGGTACTTGATCGGACTATTGAAATAGTCCGTGTTGAAAATACGGTTCATCCCGGGACGACCCAGTCCGAGGCTTCCGAGCAGGCCGGCATCGCGGCCGTCATAGCTGGCCTGCTCAATGGTCAACAGTAGATTAGCGTAACGCACACGACTCGCCGTCTCGAGCTGTCCGGCCAGACCAAATGTTGCGATGATATCGAAATTGCTGAATTGTCCATTCCTGAATTCAAGCATGCCGGAGATACCGGAGAGCGTGTCGTCGCCGCTGGCACGGCTGAATACCGCCTCGCGGCGCATTCCGGAGATCACCTGTCGCTCAAGCTGCGCCTGGCCGGCCGGAGAGAGTGGATCGATCGCCCCCTTCATCTGGTTGACGATCGCCTCGCGTGCGAGGTCCACGGCACAGACAAACAGGTCGTTGACATTGATCGGCGCGCTCACCTGTACCCCCTGCTCAAAGCTGAACGACGGGCAGGTGCTCTTGAAGCCCTTGGCAACGTTCACCGGATTGTCATTGCGCGCGGCCGCTAACTCGGCGAGCAGGAGGTTGGTGATATAGTCTTGCTGATCGGTATCTGGACTCAGGAGCGACGGAACAGGATTCACCAGAGGGCGAACATATCGATCCACTGCCGGCATCTTTGCGGCCTTATCGAGAAAGTCCATCGCCATCGAAAGACGTTCCACCGGCGACGCCTTCTTGGCTGAATCGGACAACTCGCCGAGCATTTTCAGAAGCTCCACAGCCGGAACGGTGGCGGGGGGGAGCGTGATCCCGGAAAGTGTAGATTCGAGCACGTGGGGCGCGATTACAGCCGCCGCCATCAGGCCGAGGAAAATCGGCGTCCCCGAGTTTTTCGTTTCAGAGACGGATTTACGGGCCTCCATCAGGCCCATGCGGGTAATCGTGATCAGGCCCAGTTCGATGCTCCCCTTCTGGAAATGCGCGGCAGCGAGCGACCCCGCGAGGTCGATCCCCAGGTCCACGCCGGACTTCTGCGTGCCCCCCATCTTGGCGAACTCCGTCAGCCCGTCGGCGATCCGCCGTACCTCGTCACGGATCGCCGGATCGATCCCCGGCTGCTCCAGCAACGGCTCGCTCATCAACTGGATCGCGGCAATGATTCGATTGGGAGTGGACGCCTGACGGAACCGGAGCACATAGTCGGTCTGTCTGTAAACGCGGCTGAGCACTTGCTGGGTACTATTCTCCGGTTTCCGGAAAAATGCGGTCAGCGACTTGATCCGCTCGGCGATCTTCCAGGCAAGCTCTTCTTTGAGAAGGGCCTCCGGTTCTCCGGCACGGCCCCGATCAGCGAGTTCCTTGAGATACTTGGAAAAATCTTTAAATTCCGCGACGCGGCCATCCTCATAGAGCCGATTCGGGTCCGGACCCTGAACTGTGGTAGGCGCCCCAGCGCAACGGGCGTAGAAGTCGCGCAACACCGTATTGATGGCAGTATTCTTCTCGGCTGCGACAAAGCGCATGGCCGGACTGTACAGCCGGTCATGCAGCGGCTTCCAGCTTTCTTCGCACGTGACCTGCGGCACCTGGTCAATCCAGCCGACCACCATCGCTTCAAACTCTGCTCTACCACGGTTGGCGATCTTCGCAAGTCTGAAATAGCGGCTCGCCAACTGATAGAGCTCGCGCGGACCGGCCGAGCGCATCCGCCCCAGTGCATCGGCCTGAAGCGCAGGCGCCAGAAAGTTCAAAAGGCCTAGGAGTTCCGCAAATTTCGCGCCTTCCTGTTCCGGTGTATAACCCACCATCGCGGCCGTGGCGCCCGATGATCCGAGCAACTGCCCCTGATGCTCGAGCGACTTAGCAGCATCGAATATCGAAAGGCACGCAACTGCGGCGTCGGCGTCCTCGATGCTCGCAGCAGCGCGCAACCGTCCAAGGGCAGCCGAACACTGGGGTTCGAGTTCGCTGCGCCCCGCTTGCAGGGCGTTGGTGAGTTCCTGCTGCAGCAGGGACTCGGAGCGGCTTTTGGCGAGGGCCATCAAATCAGCGATGCTGCTCTCGGCGTTCGACATTCCGAGCAACCCAACCAGTCTCGAGAACCCGATAGCAACGACGAGGGCCTGTTCGAGCTGGTCGCTCGTCTGGGCCGACTGTACCCCCTGTCCAACCTGAGGGGCAAAGTCAGTCAACTTCCCTGCCAAAAAAGCGTTCACGTTGCTATCGTCCGACATTCCGAAATGTTCCCGCTGGCGTTCGATCCCAAGCAAGACTTGCATCGGATATTGGGCATCTGCCCATCGGGTGGCCCGATTGATCTCGGCCTTCAAATCATTGATGAACTGTGTCGACTTGCTGTCTACCACAGCATAAAACTCCGTCATCTCACTGCCCGGCAGTTCCAGGTCGGTCACCAGCGCCCTGTTGATCTGTAGATACTCATTCATCAGATTGCTGAACTCGTAACGAACCTCAGTATCGTCCATCTGCTGCAGCAGAACCGTCTGCATTTGATGGGCTTTATCAGTGACAGCGCTGCGGCGTACGGTGTCAAAAGCGGCATCAAAGTCGGCATCTTTCCCGTTGCTCTTGGCCGTCTGTTGAATCGACTTGAGGCGGCCGAGACCCGCCAGGAGATCCCTGGGAGTCTGCGCCTGAGTAATCGCGGCAACGGCATTCGCGACGAGGCCGGCGATATCGCTGCCTGAGCAACTTCCAGTGGCCCCTTCGCAGACGATGAGGTTCTGCAACTCGGCCACGGTCGTCGCGAGAGGCCGGGTATCGATGAGAACCCAGTTGGCGATCAGATTGTCCACGGCCATGTACGCGGCCGTGGACCGGGCCAATCCCAGGCTCCAGAAATCCGAGCTGTCCACTGCCGGCATGCCGGCATACCCGTCATGCATCGTTTCCTGTACGGTCTGACCGGCCTTCTGATACGGGATACCGCCAGCGATCTGCCCGACCAACGCGAGCGAACGCCGGGCCAGCCTGAGGTAACTCTTGACCCCCTCGCCCCCTGTTCCCCCACCGAAGCTGGTCTCGGGGCCCGCCGCCACGTCGAGGACTTGCATGCCGAGCGAAATCGCGTTGTTGGGTTTGGGCATATCCTTGGCGGTGACCATCCCCTCGATCAGCGCCTGGGCCAGGATCAACACATCCTTCGCGTCGCCCCCGGTCACCAGTCCCGAGTCCCGCACGGTCTTGAAGGCGCGCGCAGCGACCCGTAATGTCGTGTTGTCATCCAGTTTGTCCGAGGCACGCGCCACCTCGACCGTCCCCTGAAGCAATTCAATAACCAATTGGTAACCCCGGTCAGTCGAGAAACCTTTGGCCGCCGTGAGCAGTTGATCGGTCAGAGCCAGCCATTCCGACTGGCTCAGATTGCCATCGTCTATGGCCGCCCTGGCCGCCTGCACCGCCAAGCGGGCGATCTCGATCCCGTTGCGCGCATCATTTGGCAATGGCTGTCCGTCAGGACGCGCCTTGACGATAAGCGCAAGGGCCCGATCAAGGGCATCCGCGACAGCAAGCACTATCCGTTTATCCGTTCGGTCGGCATTCTTCCCGGTAAACGCGGTCACGGCCGTGAGCGCGATACCCGCTACACCAAGCGAGGTCCCGGCGGCATCATCCTCCGCGCCGCCCAAATCCTTATGTATCCGCCTGGCAAGAGCAACCGCATCGGCCAATGACTTCACGAGCTTCTCCACGCGCTTGTCGGGCGATGTTTCGGTGGCAAGCTCGGCGACCGAGCCCACAAGCTGTGACACCTCACTCTCCGCCGTCGAGCGTCCCCCCGTGAGACCGCTGACCCCGGCAGCACCAATCTTGGCTCCGATCGTTACCGCACCGCTCGCGTAAAGTGATGCGGCACGTACCGGATCGACCCCGATCCCCAGACCGATTCGCTCGTAAAGCCCCTGTGCATCCGCGCCGACCATCATGAGACCGCCGAGATATAGCGTCCGGATGACCTTGACTTGAGATTTTCCGAGAAATTCCTTGTAACTCCCCTTGCCCTCCGCATAGGCGTTATGAAAGACAAGTTCGGCCGCCTCGAAATAAAGGAAGTCCTCATTGCCGTAGGAACCGCCGTTGGGGGTTATGTCGTCAGCACGCGCTCCACTTGCCGTATGGGCGAGAGTGATATGACGGGCCCCGAGGCTCGGGAAGGTCAGATTGCCGGTCAGCGTCACCAGTGGAGTACTGGATGCCGGCGTGTCTCCTTCATACGAGGCGAAGATCAGCGCATGGGCGCTGTCGGCCAGAAAGTCCATGTTCAGGAAGTGCGTGGCGAGGTAACGTAACTGACTGCCCTGGATCTGTCCGTCCGCGCCAATATCCAGCGTCTTAAGAGTGAACGTTTCAAATTCTGCCGGCCCGAAGCGAGTTTCGATCAGAAATTGAAGCTGCGCCCCTGAGATACGTAGATACGAACGGGAAAGCGTCAACACCGCACCCCCCACCTGGGCCGCGCCGGAACCTGTTTTAGTTCCGATTCCCGGACTCGTCGTGTTGCCATTCGACTGTAGACCCCCCGTGGCATCAATCAGCCCGCTTCCGACTTCCCCCCCGGATGTTCCTCCCGACGTGGTCTCGTCGACCACATCTCCTGCGGTACCGCCACGCGCGGTGGCTGCGATCCGTATCGGCGCATCACTCGCGGTCGGCACCTCCAGCAGACCGGCGGCATCGAGCTGAGCGAATTGCAGCGCGTGAACGGAACCACGACTCGCAGCCGGTTCCGGGACTGAGGGGGGAGGGGGAGTAGGCAGCAGTAACTTCGAACGCCAATAGCCGAGCATGATCTCGGCAGGCGCGGCGACCTTCGGTCCCACGATCTCGCCGCTCGCCGTAAGCGTCGCTTCAGTGAAATTGAGCCGGAAATCGGCCGGTTTCGGCACAACCAGAACGCCGTCCAATCGGGAACTGATGACAGCGTTGTCGGTGAATTGGACCATTAAATAACTGAGGTCGGAAGAGAATTCCCCAATCTTGGCCGTATGGTGAAGACGTTGTGTCCCAAAAAAGCCGCTGACCCCTGCCGCACGTACATACAGATCGAACAATTCCGGTGAATCGAAACGGGGCTGGGGTGGGGGCGCCGTCGTCTGACCGGATACTGTTTGCGCCGTCTCACCCAGGATTCCGAGTGCACCCACCTGTGTTATGGAAGTGACCACTACCGACTCTCCGCTCCCCTCGACGTAGCGCAACGGGCTGTCGAGCCGGGCCGCCTTCAATTCGATACCGGCACGTTGCGTATCGGTTGGTATGGTGCCATACGGCAGCCACAGTTCACCCGTTGCATCGAGAATACGAAACGGTACCGGTCCGGGTCCCCACTCCAGTTCCGTGAGGCTCACCCCGTTTGACCGCAGCCATCCACTATCAGGCCGCAGGGCGTCGAAATGTACGGTCGGAGCGGAACCCTCGCTGCCGCTTACGCTGGAGGGCAATGTCACACTCCCCCCCAGCGTGATACTGTTGATGTCAATTGATCCGCTTTGTGTGCGTAGCGAGCCGCTTGTAAAACGCAACTTGTAATCGGCGGGAACAACCGGTTCGATTAAATCGGAGTCATTGACCGAAAATGCGCCGGCAAGTCCGTCAGGACGAACATCGAGCCGGTTGAAGGCCAACCGCAGGCTCGCCGCTTGCGCCACCGGGAACAGGCTGCTTGCAGCGAGTTCGGCCGAGCCGTCGGTGAGGTAGACCGCTCCATCGGCCGCCAATGGCTCGAGGCTGGCGCTCACTGAGTCACGCGCCAAAGAGAAATCCACAATGAGTCTTCCGGCGTGTGTCATAGAAACCCCTGCGCCGACGGAGATCCGTGTAACCACAACCGGCAGTTGAGTAGCAACAAGCTCGCGCAAAAAATCACCGCCGGGCTCAAGTGCTGTCTGATCGAGGGCAACCACGACCGCATCACGCCTGGAAACGATCGGATCCCCCATTGGAACGTCACGCTGGAGTACACCAACACCTCCGGTGCGCTGAATCCCTCCGGCTGGCGACACGTCCGCGCGGGCGAGATAGTCCGGAAGCAACAGATCCAGATCGGCCTCAGCCGTACCGGCCTCGGCTGCAAGCCGGAGAGCTTTCAACCGCAAACCGTAACCTCCGAAATCGAGAGCCACCGGAGCCGGATAGCTCTGATTCACAGCCCCGTATGTAACCCGGCCCTTCATCACCTCGCTGATCACGGTTTGCTGCTGATTGCCGCTACCGGTAACCGTACTGTGTTGCTCAATGAATACATCAGCCGGCAGATCCTGAAAGCTCAACGGAACAGGTGTATGTCCGCTATCCCGGGTAAACCTGATGGTGCCGTCCCCGGTAAGATGGTCGGGGGTGGAACCATTCTCATAGCTGTCTACAGTGATAGTAAAACCAGATATTTCAAGCTGACGTGGCAGACCGTTCAGGCTGTCAACATTGGCAGGCAAATGAAAACTTCCGATCTCGCTTAGATCCTGGATGCGCCCCTGCGAATCGAGTCCGAGGACAATCCAGCGAAAGGCCAAACCAGACTCTGTTAATGATGGATCTGGGTCGAATAGTACAGCTCCGGGCCTGACCGCGATAGCTTTGTAAATAGCTTGTGTTATCCCAATGCTGCCGGTTCTCTTCTGGGGTCCGAGCTCGGCAAACAACATACTGTCGTTCAGGTATGCCCGTACTTCATAATGATCGAAGCTTCGCGAAGAGCTCCATGACAATCTTTGTGGCATTGCAACGGCAATCCCATCCGCCGGTCTCACCAGTTGGATGGACGATGAAGGAAGGAGTGTCACCCTGCGCATCTCGCTCTTGGCCACAACACCTCCTAGAGCATCAACAACCTTCACCTGCCAGAGTAATTCGCTATTTTTTGGTAAGGTAGCAGTCAGCGCTGCAGGCAATCCATAGACCTGATCACTCATCCGTGCTGACATCAAAGGATTCAAAAGGTCTCCAGGCGCAAACAGGTCAAACTGATAAATTATGCCACTACGCACCGGCAAGAGGAGCACCGGCGCCTGCCACGTGAAGGGGAGTGTGCTGGTCGCGTCCTTGAGGGAAACCATCAGGCTATCACGCCGTGGACATGTCAGCACCGCTCCATCGGATGGCTGGATCAGCCTCAGCAACGGTACACCCGGTGAAGATTCTACGGTATAACGGATCACAGGAACCGTAAACGTCACTGCAGGAGTGGAGAATTGTAATGTGACCTCGTGTTCACCCGGTTCAATGGCTGGTAAAGGAGGAAGATCGGCGGTTTCAATCGTGATGCTGTTACCGAAGGTCAGGGTAAGGTTGAATGTCTGCAGAGGGCGACCATCTACAAGCCAGCGCCCAACCAGCGCGCCATTGCCGGCATACCGGATTGAGGCGCGTGCCTTGAGTTTGCCGTTCACCGTGATGCTTGTCCTGGCTAGTCCATTATCGAACGCCAGATCTATTCTCTCCAACGAAAGCATCCCGGTAGGGGTCGCCCTGGGCAGCACATCAATATCAACGATGATGGGTGCAGCCGCCTGTGCAGGACGTGCCCCTGCAAATGTGAAATGGATGGCGCACAGCCACAGGCAGATTACCGGCAGTACTCGTATATTGAAAGGACCCCGATGTCTCATTGCGTTCCGCTTCCCCCCCCTGAATCTTTGTCAACAGTCACCATGTAGCTAATCGCAGGAATAGTTAAGGTCGAGACCGGCTGCTCAATGCGCAGCGTCAATTCGTGTAATCCGGGTTCGAAGGCCGGCAAAATCGTGCCTGGCGCTGTATCTATGGTGAGGGTGTCTCCGAATGTAACGAGCATTGACACTGTCCCGACCACACGGCCGTCAACTATCCATAGGGCGCGAAAGAGGCCGTTGCCGTTGAATTGAACGATGGCCCGTGCCGTGAGGCTGCTATCCCTCGGAATAGTAATTTGACCCCGCCCGTTCGGAAATTGCAGCTCCACCCGGCGAAGCATGAGCGGACCGGTGGTTGTCCCGCCTGAAATCTTTACATGCGGCAGTTGAGTCGGGATCGGCGTCAGTTTAGAACATCCAATCCCTGCAACCATCACCACCACCAAAACCCATATTTTCAATTGTAAGGTGCCCATCAGATTATTCCTCAAAATTTATATTCCCCTTTAAGCGGGGCGGATACCTGTATCCCTAACATCACACTCTGATCCGATTGGTTTCGTGAAGAATCAATATTATCCACGAAACGGTTGCCGTTGTAACTCAATGTTAATCCTGTCTGTTGATGAGGGAAGATCGCTTTGAGGCTTGGCGTGATATCCCAAGTCGCCCGCAACACCGCATTGCGTTGATTGTTATCTACGGAGTCATCACTGGCATCGTTTTGTATCCAGACCATCTGGCCAGATAACGATAAACTGGCGGAAATCCGCCAGTTCAGGGTCAAAGTCCCCAAACCTGTCTGCTGGCTTACGCCGTTTTGATCGCTCCTTGTGACCGATAAAACCGGCGTAAAACTCAATTGATCGCGGGATTGCATACTGACAGATAGTGTCGCATTTTGGGTATTTGTGTCTCCATTCAGTGGATCGTCAATCCAGGCGTCGCTGAAAACGAGGTTACCAGACCAGCCAATGCGCCCGTAGGAGAGCGCGGCTGTAACCGATTGGTTGCCGATATCGGTCCGGGGCGTTCCTGCAGGCTCGGACTCGCTCTTGACCTGCCCCGCAAGATAGGAGACCGATAGAGTCGGCCAGGACGCCGGTGTAAAGGCATAGGTCAGACCCAGATTGTTGTTGTATACTATGGGACGGGAAGGATCACTGTCCAGATTGTCGTGCGATCGGGATAACGAAGCGGACAGGCTGGAACTGCCGAGTCCCGCACCTCCGGAAAAGGCTAACTGTTCACGGTCATACGTCGCGCCGGGATCAGCTATACTGGCGTAATCTGTTCCAGCCCGTTGATAGTTCGCCATCAGGCTCACCCCCGCCACGACTCTGTCGAGTTGTACACTGGCAGCAACGTCTTGTTTGGCAGACGTGTTGTCCTGAGTGTCAGCGTCAAACTTACTGATCCCCACTTCAGCATTATACCCCATGCCGGCATAACGGCCCGAACCCTGAAGCCCCGCAACATTGCCACGGCTTGGCGCCGCGGTGCTCGCTACATTCCCGCTGCTCGCGTTAAGTATTTCGCCGCTCAACGCCACCGCAGCGATGCGCAACGGTTGATCCTGTCCGTTCCCGAAACCGTGGGACAGCGCTATACCCTGGATCTGGTTGTCGGAACCCAGGCCGCTCTTCCAACCGGTCACCGTCCGGCTATTTGCCTGAAGCAGTTGCAGGCTGGTATTCTCCCAATGGAGGTCAGCGAGGATTCCCCGACGCGCAAGGGATGATGCTGTTAACGGGGTCCCTTTGAAATTTACATCACCAAGTGCAAACAGGTTTTTAACATGCCTGAGCTGTAGCAAAAGTCCGGATGGTGTTAGTTGATTGTTTGACGAGGTGTTGGAATATCCAAAACTGCTCTCGAAGCTGACTTCTGTCCCGCCACTCTGCATACCCACGTTCACTGCCAGATTGGCGCTTGTAGACATCTCTTTGTTTTTTACTTTATCACCGAAAACCTGGCTACCGGTCAATGAGATGCCGCTTTTCGAATAAAGCGTATGCTTTTGGGCATCCTCGGCATGGTCCTCTACAGAAAGCATCCACCTGGCTCCAGTGGGACTGGCCATACCTGGTGCCAATACCTCAACATAATGCTGACCGTTCGACAAAGGTTGAATGGCATGGTAAATCCATCGTAAGCCCTGATGCTGAACCAATGAAGATACGTCTACACCATCAACCAGCACAATGACGGGGCCGGCATAATCCGCAATCTCGACCGTGATAGTGTGCAGTACCTTCACACGGGTGGATGAAGGCTCAATCAGCCGGATATCGCCGTTGACATATGATGTTATTATGGCACTTAAAACGGAGGAGGAGGTTAAAGGCATGGAGAGAACGGCAATCATTAATATGATTCGGATATATCGTGACGGCCGTCTCATCACATTTCCTCCGAACGTGCAGGAATTTATCTTTCTTTGAATACGGTAACAGGTTGAGATATGTTTGTCAAACTTATATATTGCCTAATATTTTACCTTATCCAGACCAGTGTAGAGATGTCCTTTCAATACTTGTAATGTACTTGACAATGATGATTTTGAAGCTATGCTTGACAAAGCAGGACCTGCTGGATGAATCTTATAAAAGACATGAGAAAATTTAATGCACATTGAAATATTCGACAGGTTTGCGCTGGAATACGATCAGTGGTTTATTGAAAACAGCTTCGCCTACCTCTCAGAGACAGAGGCAATCCGCAGGTTTATCCCTGACAGCGGGCTTGGAGTAGAAATAGGGGCCGGGACCGGCCGATTCTCCATACCTTTCGGGATTAAGATAGGCATTGAACCATCAGCAGAGATGGCCCGGCTTGCTCAATCAAGGGGACTCTCTATTGCCAGGGCAGTGGCAGAAGAATTGCCCTTTGCGGATAATACGATTGATTTTGTCCTGATGGTAACGACTATATGTTTTTTGAATGACCTGCCCGCAGCATTTAAAGAAATACATAGAGTATTAAAATCAGGAGGCCGCGTTATTATCGGTTTCATTGACCGGGAATCTCCTTTGGGCAAAAAATATGCAGCAGTGAAAGATTCGAGCAGGTTCTACAAAGGTGCAAATTTTTATTCTGCCTCTCAGGTCATGCACTTTCTTTCGAAGGCAGGTTTCTCTGATTTTCAGATATGCCAGACCATCTTCAATGATCCAAAGAAAATGGTCAGTTGCGACCTTGTACAGGAAGGCCATGGCAAGGGCGGGGTCGTCGTCTTGCTGGGAATAAAATAACTGAGATATTTTGACAATGTGTATATAATATTATAAGATACACATGGAGGCAATAGAAATGAAACGTAACTTAAAAGTCAGAAAGCAGTTTATACTTGACCCTGCAAAGATTAAAACCGTCAGAAAAATAGTGGAGGCAAAAACAGACACAGAGGCAATAGACAGGGCGCTTGATCATATAATCGCAAACAGCAGGATCGAGGCGATGCTCAAATCAATAAAGGGAAAAGGAAAAATAAGGGATGTCTATCAAAGGATTTCAGGCTAAGATTATCTATGATACGTCAATATACATCCCTTTCATTAATAATGGCACTCCATACCCTGCAAATGAACTGAACATTGGAAAACCTCTGACTTATCTCAGTGCTGTAGTAGTTGAAGAACTATATGCCGGCGCTTTTGACAATACCTCCATTAAATTACTCGATAAAATGTATGAGACATTTGAAAGTCTTGGAAGATTGATAACCCCTGCAGCACCTGATTGGCAAAAAGCAGGAAAGGTTGTAGCAGCACTTGCTAAAAAGTATGGGTTTGAAGATCTGTTCTTATCCCGAATGGTTAACGATGTCCTGATTTCTCTCTCTGCAAGACAAATCGGGGCAGTTGTTGTAACCCGCAATATAAAGGATTTTCTCAGGATCAAGGAGTTCGTAAATTTCAATATTTACAGGTAGGAAAAATGATTTAGAAATAAAGGTCTCTCTTCCCCTGCTCTATCTCTTTAAGTTTCTTAATCGTAGCGTTCCGGAGTTTTATATCTTCGATTGAGGCGGTTTGTGAATGGATTAACTCATCCCCTGTGCGGCGGAGTTCCTCGTCGCCGTAATCAAGCAGATACTCTTTAAAGCTCAGGATGGAATTTGGCAGGCAGAATCTCTGTATCTCTCCTGGCTTTGCGAACTCCATGAACTCCTGGCCTGTCCTGCCGGTGCGGTAACATGCAGTGCAGAAGCTTGGAGCAAAGCCATTCTGTGAGATGTGCCTTATGACCTCACAGGTACTCCTCTTATCTCCTATGGAGAACTGTCCCTTTAAGGAGCTCTCTTCATCCCGTGCAGTGTAGCCTCCCGGATATGTCCTTGAGTTTGTGCTTATCTGTGAGGCGCCTATGTGAAAAAGCCTGTTCCTAAGCTCTGTGCCTTCCCGAGTGCTCAGGATTATTCCTGTATACGGTATGGCAAGCCTCAATATTGCGACAATCTTCATAAAATCTTCATCGCTTACCGCATGAGGTGGATTGACGGAGAAAGAGGCGCCGGATGCAGGTTCAATCCTCGGAACTGATACGGTATGAGGGCCGACCCCGTACTCCCTCTCCAACTGCCTTGCATGATAGAGCATGGCCAGTACTTCAAACCGGTAATCATAGAGTCCGAACAGGACACCCATTCCAACATCGTCTATCCCGGCATCCATAGCACGGCTGAGGGCTGATATCCTATAGTCATAATTATGCTTTGGTCCGGAGGGGTGCATCTCTTTGTAGGTTGGAAGATGATATGTCTCCTGAAATAGTTGATACGTACCTATACCGGCTGATTTTAACCTCCTGTATTCTTCAACAGGAAGCGGTGCGACATTTACATTTATCCTCCGTATCTCACCTTTATCAACCCTGGCTGAGTATATTACATCTATAGCCTTTTCTATATATCCTATGCCGGACTCTTTTGGGTCTTCACCAGCGACCACGAGCACCCTCTTATGCCCATCCCTGATGATCGCCTGACACTCTGACCGAATCTCTCCCTCTGATAAAGTTTTCCGCTCTATCTCCACATTATCTTTTCTGAAACCGCAGTAGAGGCAGTTGTTAATGCACTTACTTGTCAGATAAAGAGGGGCAAAGAGGACGAGTCTGTTTCCATAGATTGCCTTTTTTACTTCTTCGGCGGTGTTGTAGAGTAATTCTGTTAATCCCTTGTCTTTGCAATGAAGCAGGATTGCAGTCTCTTCGGGTGTTAAACCATTCAGCTTTTTCGCATTTTCGATAATGCCTTCTATTTCTTTATTAGAGGCGTTACGGGTGCTGTGAAGGATGAGGTCAATTTCATCTGAAAATCTCCGTTCACCCTCCCCCTTGCCCCCTCCCGTCAAGGGAGGGGGTAACACTGCTATGCCTCTTAATTTCCCCTCCCCCGTAATTCCTATGTCTGTCGGCGCCCTGCCAAGTGCATATAGAAGTGAGATAGTCTCTGATATCCTGGCCGGGATATCTTTATCTTTTTCTCCCTTGCCGGGATATATTGAATATAGCTTACGATACCTGTCAGGGGTCAGATTGATCATCATGGAATTCCCGCCGGCCATCAGGGCCTTTTCAGCCCCTTCCCTTCCGAACAGGGTCTCCACTGCAGATGTAACAAGTAAATTCCCGTCATGATGGACAAGCCTTGTTACGGCAATGACCTTAAGCATTGTGTCCAGGTCTGTTGTTTTAACTGACGCAAGCGGTGTCTGCGGATGTGCTATGAATGGACCGAAGGAATACATCTCTGTGCCAAAAGATTTGGCGAGCAGTATGTCATTTAGTATATCCTCTTCACCCTGTCCAGGCAGCCCTATGAGGGACCCTGTAGCAATTATATAACCTGTGTCCCTGATAATCTGAAGGGTCCTCAGCCTGTCATCATAATGCAGGGTTGTATGAAGCTTGCTATAGATATCCCGGTTTGACGTCTCAAATCTGAAAAGGACACCCCGGGCACCTGACTCATATAATCTCCTGTAACAATCCTCGTCCCTCTCGCCAATACTTAGAAATACGAGGACTCCATGCTTGTCCTTTATCCCCTGAATAATCTCTGACAACCTCTCGGTTGTATAATAGCCATCCTCACCTGACTGGAGGACAAATGCCCTGAATCCTGACTCCTTTGCTGCTGAAGCCGCTGTATCAACTATCTCATCTGCGGTCATTCTGTATCTTTCGAGCCTGTTATTATCGCTCCTGATACCGCAGTAAGCGCAGTCATTCTTACATATGTTTGAAAACTCAATTATCCCGTGTACGCAGGACGAATTCTTATGAACCTTTTGACGTATCCTGTTGGCAGTGCTGTAGAGAAGGTTAAGCTCATCCCTGTCCCTGCACCTCAATAGGACAAGCAATTCATCTTTTGTAAGCTGTGCACCTGCCTCCCCTTTGGCAATAATCCTCTCAATATCAGATTCAGAACTGACTGATGGAGATATCTTCCCTGCAAGCATCTCATCGCGCTCTTTTAACTTAAAGAATATTTCTTCCCATTCATTGAGAATGCCGTGCGCCTCATCAGCCTCAAGTGCCTGGACTATAAAGCCACCCTGCGCATAGACATAGTCCCCCACACGGATATTTCCGGCGTCAACAAGGGCAGTCTTCTTCTCGCCGAAATATTCTATCAGGGCGGTGTTATTATTGATCTCTAATACTTTTCCAGGGATGGCGTAACACATGTAGTAAACCTATTATCCATAAAAGGTGTGTATTAACTGGAGACGTGTCTCTCTGACCCTCTCTGATATTATCTTTGCGACCCTTCTCATGACGAGGAAGCCCATGTGATAGTCCTTCTCTATCAGTTCCATCAGTCTCTTTCTATCCACAGCAAAAACAGTGGAATCAACAACGCTCCTTGCAGCAGCGGTAAACCGGAATGGCTCCACAATAGCAGACCAGCCAAAAGGCTCTGCAAACCTTGAGACTGTGAATACACTGAGGTATTTTCCACTCCCTACCTTAATATCTATAGAGACCTTGCCATTTTTTAATATGTAGAGATTATCCGCCGGTGAGTCTTCAGCGAATATGTAATCACCTGTGCGGTAACTTTCTTCACGGCAAATACCCTGTATCAGTATTAATTCGTCATCTGTAAGGTCTGCAAAAAACTCGATCCTTTTCAAGTCATCGGAAGATATCATGGCAGTGGCCCTCCTTAGTTAAATAGGGACAGCGCCTATTTATTTGATGTTTCTCCAAATAAATAGGCGCTGTCCCTATTTAACTCTACAGCTTGTGGTATCAGTTTCATACACTCCTCTGAAAGTCCTATCCCCGGTGCGATATTGAAGGCAGGTATGCCGACGATTGTAATCTCAGGGATACTCATCCCTAAGGCCTGCATAAGCCGCAAAACCGAAGTCAGCTCCGTCTCGTGGAGGGAGCAGTTGTCACCCTCCCTGTCATCCTGAAATTGCTTCAGAATCTCCTTCCCAAGAGACCCTGAAACAAGTTCAGGGTGACACGCACCCATCACTGCATCAACCACAATAACCCTGCTGTAGCCTGACATCATGTCTATCAGGCCGACCCCGGGAGTCCCTCCGTCAATCACATCAACATTTTCCGGTAAAACCAATTTATGTAACTCACTGACAACCTCTATGCCTGCACCATCATCTCCCATCAACGGGTTGCCCAGTCCGACTATAAGGAGTCGTCCCTCACTCAATGAATTTTACCTCAAGGAAATGTGTAGAGCATGAGATGCACGGGTCATATGCCCTGACGAGCATCTCAAGCCTTCGTTCTATATCTTTCCTCGGAAGCTGCAAAATCGAAGGAACCATAGCCTCAATGTCCTTTTCAATATTCAGCAGGTTCTGTGCTGTAGGAATTATGCAGTTTGCAGACCTTATAACACCCTTATCATCAATCCCGTATTCATGATACAGTGAGCCTCGGGGCGCCTCGACTACCCCAACCCCTTTCCCTTCACGGGGTTCTATTGGCGGTACGCCGCCCTTCCCATCCTTATTGAAAGGAGCCGAAGAGAGATTGGCATCAAGGATATCCAGTATCTTAAGGGAATCATATATCGAATGTACACATTCAATGACCTGCCCGATATTATTCATAAACGGATTCGTACAGGGTGGAACAAGGCCAAGCCTCTCAGCCGCTTTCTTTGCCTCTTCTGAAATTGAGGCATAATTATTATTAAGCCTTGCGAGGGCGCCAACCATAATTGAGCTGTCTCCTGAACGCACCTGTTTAGCCGTGGAATAAGAAACAACATTTTCTGCAATAAACTCTTTGTACCGCTGTACCTCAAGCGGGGGGTTATCCTTAGCGTACAGCAACCCATCATAAAGGGCATACTCTTTATCATCCCGGATAGAGCAGTATTTTGTCGGCCTGTTAAACTCAGGCATACTGTGCTCTTCAAAAAACCTCACCGTCTCTTCCATATCAGGGATCATGCCCTCCAATA
>Ga0209323_10000413_pt1 | contig 27427 bp, 24 predicted proteins | sample Rifsed19ft2_FD_184014 | JGI IMG/M metagenome (GOLD analysis project Ga0209323, IMG submission 184014) | Soil microbial communities from Rifle, Colorado, USA - sediment 19ft 2 (version 2) | ecosystem: Environmental > Terrestrial > Deep subsurface > Rock core/Sediment | place: Rifle, Colorado...
CTCTCCAGAGATGGAAGCAATGGTAGATCTAACCCTTTTTATAATAATAGTTTCAGTTGCCATCTTTGGGATTATTACAATAGCTATAACCTATATATTGATTCGTTACAGAAGAAGATCTGCTGATACTGCTGAACCTAGGCAGGATTTTGGAAGCACAAAAGTGGAGATTGTATGGACTGTTATACCTGCATTGATTGTTGGCGTATTCTTTTTCTCAACCATAAAAACAATGTATGCTGTAAATCCTCCATTTGGTGATAGAGAGCCGGATTTGGTAATTATAGGTCATCAATGGTGGTGGGAGCTTTTCTATCCAAAATCTGGCGTCCGCACTGCTAACGAGGTTCATATTCCTATCGGAAAGAAATTACTCGTTCGTCTTAATTCAGTTGACGTTATCCACGACTTTTGGGTACCCGAGCTAGGCCCAAAGATAGATCTGGTGCCCGGCCATACTAATCACATATGGTTAAGCGCAAGTAAACCGGGGGTGTACCTTGGTGCATGTGCCGAGTTTTGTGGTGTACAACACGCAAATATGCGTATCAGAGTGATAGCGGAGACACAAGAGGATTTTGATAAATGGCAAGAAGAACACCGTAAAATTCCACCGACACCAACCACTGGCGAGGCAGCATTGGGTGCAAAACTCTTTCAGGAAAAGGCTTGTACGAATTGCCATCTCACAGGTGTTGGTCCTGATCTGACGCACCTCTCGAGCAGACAAACGCTTGCTGCTGGTGCATTAGAGAATACACCTTCAAACCTTGTAAAGTGGCTAAAGAATCCTGAGAAATATAAGCCCAGTTCTTATATGCCAAATATGAAGCTCACGGATGTAGAAGTAAATGCAATCGTTGCTTATCTGGAGGCCTTAAAATGAGCAGGATACCACTAGTCCCAGAAATTACTGAACCTCTTCCTTCTATCCGTGAAAGTGAAGGGCTACTCGCATGGGTAGCCTCGATTGATCATAAGCAGATTGGGATTATGTACCTTATAGCTACTCTTTTTTTCTTCCTTGTTGGTGGAATCGAAGCGCTTCTTATGCGTATTCAACTTGTTCGACCCGAGAATGATTTTATTTCACCTGAGGTTTTCAATCAGCTTTTTACAATGCACGGTACGACAATGATATTTTTCGTAGTAATGCCGTTCCTTATCGGAATAGGAGTTTACTTGGTGCCCCTCATGATAGGGGCGCGGGACATGGCTTTTCCGCGACTGAACGCTCTGAGTTACTGGCTTTTTGTATTAGGTGGTCTCCTACTTTATTTCAGCTTCTTTACTCAAAGCGGGGCACCAGATGTTGGCTGGTTTGCATATACACCCCTTAGTGAAAAACCATTCACACTAAACAAAGGACCTACTTATTGGGTGCTTGGTCTCCTTGCTACAGGTATCGGTTCCGTTGCATCAGGCCTAAATAACATTGTTACAATCATAACACTCCGTACACCTGGACTAACAATGCGGCGTCTCCCGCTTTTTGTGTGGATGATTTTGGTTACATCGTTTCTTTTGATTTTCGTCATGCCTATCATTACTTCTGCATTTGCGATGCTTCTCCTCGACCGTCTACTGGGCGCAACCTTCTTTATGCCAGCAACGGGTGGATCAGCAATCCTTTACCAGCACTTCTTTTGGGGATTTGGCCATCCAGAGGTATATATATTAATCCTACCTGCATTTGGGATTATCTCCGAGGTCATTCCCGTTTTCTCGCGCAAGCCAATTTATGGGTATGAGTTTGTGGCAGGATCAACTGTAGCAATTGGTCTACTGAGTTTAGGAGTTTGGGCACATCACATGTTCGCGGTAGGTCTTGGTAACGTTTTCAATGCCTTCTTTGCAATAGCGAGCATGTTGATTGCAATACCGACTGGGATAAAGGTGTTAAACTGGACTGCTACCATGTGGGGCGGAAAAATACATTTTGCAACCCCTATGCTTTTTGCTGTTACCTTTCTGATAGAGTTCGTCGTAGGTGGCCTTAGTGGAGTAGCCATTGCCTCTCCGCCGATTGATTGGCAGGCAACAGATACCTATTTTATAGTTGCACATTTCCACTACACCCTCTTTGGAGGTTCTCTATTTGCAATATTCGCAGGGGTCTATTATTGGTTTCCAAAGATGAGCGGTCGCATGCCTTCAGAAAGGCTTGGCAAGTGGCACTTCTGGCTAACAGTTATTGGCTTTAATCTCACCTTTTTAGTGCAACATCTCCTTGGTTTGATGGGTATGCCACGTCGAGTCTATACGTATCATGACCTCCCTTACTGGGGAGATATGAATTTAATATCAACCGTAGGTTCATTAATCCTTGGTCTATCAGTTATCGTTTTTGTATGGAACATTATCGCAAGCCTTCGTAGTGGTATACCAGCAGGTAATAATCCATGGAATGCATGGACACTCGAGTGGGCTACAACATCACCTCCACCTGTCCATAACTTTGACCTTGTTCCTCCTGTCCATGGGAGACGACCACTATGGGATCTAGCCCATCCAGATATGCCTGATAAGTGAGAGTTAACGCAGGGAACACGTATATGAATAAAAATAAGATGCTTGTAAGCTTCTTCATCGTCTCCGAGTCGATCTTCTTTTTAATGTTAATCCTTGCGTATGTGAATTTCCATCGTTCGGTTACTGAGGGACCTACCGCTGCCAATAGCCTAAACCCCATAAAGACGGGTGTCTTTAGCCTATTTCTATTAGCCAGCAGTCTGACAATATGGTTTGCAGGAATAAGCCTGAAGAAAAAGAACCACAAGATGCTTTGTACTTGGCTTCTTCTTACGATTCTTCTCGGTGTGACATTCCTCTTTGGCCAGGGATTAGAGTGGGTTGGATTAATTAAGCAAAATATCACGATAAGTCGTAATGTTTTTGGAACTACGTTCTTCACCTTAACAGGTTTTCACGGTTTTCATGTTACAGTTGGTCTTATAATGCTACTTATACTCTTGGGTTTAGCATTAGCTGGTGATTTCAAGGGTCCCGAATCAGACGCTGTAGAGTCAGTGTCGATTTACTGGCACTTTGTTGACGGTGTATGGATAGTTGTTTTCTCTGTGATTTACCTATGGGCTTTCCTATGAATTCATTAGTAATTGACGTAAAAACACTTTTTAATATAATCTGCGAAAAGGGGTGATTTCATGACTATATGGCAGCTATTGACTTCGAACTGGGACTGGAATCCTTCAGTGATTGGTTTGTGTGCTGCGCTAATTATAAGTTACATAATTGTGACGCGCTTCCGATTAACATTTAATGGAGCCTTATTCATAACCGGCGTCCTCTTGCTTTTAATCACACTTGTTTCTCCGATAGGTATACTTGGTCACAATTACCTTTTTAGTGCACACATGTTGCAACATATACTTCTCCTCCTGATTGTCCCTTTATTTCTCCTAATTGGTATTCCTCCATCGCTTGCCAAGAAGATAATGAGTTGGTCTCCAATTGCAAATGTAATTCTAGTGCCAAGACAACCGTTTGCTGCGTGGTTGTTCGGTGTAGGGGCTATGTGGATATGGCACATTCCAGTCATTTATAACACATCTCTACAAAATGAAGGTCTTCATATGTTACAGCAGATGAGTCTTCTCGTTATGGGTATGATCTTTTGGTTACCAGTTTTCTCGCCACTTGAAGAATGGCGTCTTACCCCACCCTTTGCTACTTTATATCTCTTCTCCGCTTGTATCGGCTGTACTATACTCGGCATCATAATAACCTTTTCAGCAGTTGGTCATTATCCCGCCTATCTCAATCCAGTTGATTCATTGGGCATACTACCATTTATTCGAAATGAGCTATATCTAACCCCTGAATTGGATCAACAAATTGGCGGGCTAATAATGTGGGTACCATGTTGCCTTATATACCTACTTGCTAGCATGGTTACAATAGCCCGCTGGTATAAAACACCTGAAGTAGATGTTAATGTTAAACCTTCTGAACCGCTTAGCAGTGTTAATAGTATTAAGGCTTCTACGACAATGGAGTAACTCTATGTGTAAATGACTTGCCACCGGTAAAGACACCTAAATATGGATAATGACTCACTAGGAGAGCAAATTGGAAAGAAGAAACATAACATATGAATCAGGAAGTGAGTTCCAGGCTCCAAGCACGAAATCGCAAAAGATTTCTGAGATCCCACCTGGTTGGCATAAACCGAGACCGGAGACATTGCCCAAGCCAGGATATTGGCCTGCATTAATGGCGTTAGGAATCGTATTTCTATTATGGGGTCTTGCGCTTGGATTCAACGAGGTATTTAGTAGCTCACTAGTTACCTCAGGCATAGGACTAATACTGTTTGTAATTGCCTTAGTTGGATGGATAGGAGACCTAAGAGATGAAAGAAAACACGAAAACAGGCGAGTGTAATCGAAGAGAATTCCTTGCTAAACTAAGCATCGCTTTAAGCGGCATTGCTGGAGCCTTGGTAGCCATACCTGTTATAGGCTCTATCATTGCCCCTCTATTCCAAAAGAGGCAAGAGGTTTGGCGCTCTGTTGGTGCGGTGGAGAGCTTCGAGATAGGTGCAACTGTTCAAGTATCATTCATTGATGCATCACCACTTCTCTGGGCTGGAATTACAGCTAAGTCCGCAGCATGGCTTCGCCGAGTAGGTGAAGAAGAATTCATTGCCTTTTCCGTTAACTGCGCACACCTCGGGTGCCCAGTAAGATGGATAGCGGGCGCAAAACTCTTTATGTGTCCTTGTCACGGTGGTGTTTACTACGAAGACGGTTCCGTCGCCTCAGGCCCACCGCCAAGAGGATTATATCAGTACCCAGTACGTGCAAATAATGGACAGGTTGAGATACTTGCTAGCCCAATTCCAATCACGACCACATAAACTACAAAATGAAACCACAAATTCCAAATTACTAGGCACAAACAAATGACAAGAAAAGCAAATTCGAAATTAAAAAAATTAGGAATTGGGAATTATTAATTTGTTTGGCTTTGGTGCTTGAGATTTAGAATTTGTTTGTAATTTGGTACTTGTGATTCGGTAATTTTTTGTTTTTTGGAACGTAGTCATTGGAGCTTGTTATGAGAATTTTGAAAAGTACTATGTCATGGCTTGACGATCGCACAGGTCTCATTACATCAATGGGATCAATTATGAGGCATCCTGTGCCACCAGGCTCTGCCTGGTTTTATGTATTTGGCAGCGCTACTCTTCTTGCCTTTCTCGTTCAGGTTGCTACCGGAATAGCGCTTGCATTTATGTATGTCCCATCTTCGGGAGAGGCTTATCAAAGCCTTCAATTCATTTCAAATGATACTACGATAGGTAGAGTTGTTCGGGGAATGCACAATTGGGGTGCTTCAGCGATGATAGCCTTGGTTTTCATCCATATGGTACAAGTCTATCTTTTTGCCGCATATAAATACCCACGTGAGATGAACTGGCTAACAGGGGTCGTTCTTTTAGCGTGTACGGTTGTTATGGGCTTTACAGGTCAAGTCGTCCGCTGGGATCAAACTGCCGTCTGGTCTATTATAGTAGCTGCTGAACAGGTTGGACGTGTGCCGCTTATCGGCACTTCACTAGCGCATTTTGTAATTGGGGGAGAGACAATAGGGGGTGCGACACTAAGCCGTATGTTTGCATATCATGTATTTATTATTCCAGGATTGATCTTCATCTTTATCGGGTTTCATCTATATCTTGTTTTGCGTGATGGCATCTCCGAACCACCTGAGATTGGGAAGCCTGTAGATCCAAAGACCTATCGTGACACATATGAGGAAATGCTTAAGCAAAAGGGGGTTCCATTTTGGCCCGATGCTGCTTGGCGGGATGTTGTCTTTGGATGCAGCGTTATAGTCGCGATACTACTCTTAGCGATAATTGTTGGGCCTCCAGAACTAGGTAAACCGCCCGACCCAAGCAATTTAGATGCGCTTCCTGTACCTGACTGGTACTTCGTCTTTTACTTCGCTTTATTCGCACTTATGCCACCTGAGCTAGAAAGCTACCTTATGGTAGGCGGACCACTCGTTCTTGGCATTTTATTGATTTCTCTCCCATTTATCTCAAATCGTGGAGAGAGAAGTCCACTAAGACGTCCGTGGGCCTTTGCCGTTGTGGTTTTTGCTATTATGGCAATATCTGCGCTCTGGGCAATTGGTATAAGTTCACCATGGTCTCCTCATTTTGATGCAAAGCCTTTGACTGCTGAGGTAATCGGCGTAACAAGCGGTCATATTTACGAGGGGGGACAACTCTTCAATGATAAGGGTTGCTTGTATTGTCATGCTATATCGGGACACGGAGGTCAACGTGGTCCCGATCTTACTGACGTAGGCAGCCGCCTCTCTTCTAATGAATTAACATGGCGCATCATGAATGGAGGATTAAATATGCCTGCATTTGGCGGCATACTAACCTCTGATGAACTGAGCAAACTCGTAGCATTCCTGCATTCACGAAGGAAGCCTTAGTCAAGAATAACTCTCCTCCGTTCCTATATGCTCTTCTTGCTGCCTGGATCTTGTAGGAACCCTAAGCTGGACAATGTCCCTCGGAAAGAACAAGTCAAGGGTCCAATCAATTGCAACACGGATTTTTCTATCCCACCCAGGGAGTTTAATAAGATATATTGTTCTCCATAGAAACCACGCAAAAAATCCAGAGAATTTAAACCCCTTTATTTCCGCAACAGCGGATCTATGACCAAGTGGAGCAAGCATTCCTTGTGTAGTATATTGAAATGGCTTTTTATCCCCTCCCTTTACAGTGGCCTCAATATTATAAGCTACCCGCTTTGCTTCACGCACCGCATGCTGACCAGTAGGTGGGCATGGATTCCCAGTTTTTGGGTCAGGTATATGAGCGCAGTCTCCAAGTGCCCAAACGCCTGGGAAGTCAGGTACCTCTAAATATTCATTTACAATAATTCCTCCACCCTTATCCTTTTCACAGGGAAGGCTTTTGATTACTGGATGAGGTGATGTCCCCGCTGCCCAAATTACTGTATTTGTGAGAATGGTGACTCCATTATCAAGTTCAACCTTATTTGGCAAGACACTAGAAACTCCTGTTTTCAAATGTATTTCCATTCCACGTGCTTGGAGAAGATTCTGTGCGTAATCTGCTAAACCCTCGCTCATCTCACGCATAATACGCGGTCCATGATCTGCAATAATCACCTTAACCTCGTCCGGGTGGACATTCCTGTAGAAGCGGCTACTTGTATGGATATAATCATTAAGCTCAGCCGCAACCTCAACACCTGTATAACCGCCGCCAACCACTACAAATGTCAAAAGGTGCCGCCTTTCATTCGGATCCTTTTCTAGGTCCGCATGCTCAAACATATCAATAACATGGCTTCTAAGTATCTTAGCATCATAAACATTCTTAAGGGGAAAAGAATTATCTTCGGCTCCTGCTGTGTTATGAAAGCTTGTAACTGTACCTAAAGCTATAACAAGATAATCATATTCAAGATTGAAAATTTCACACACGTTACAGTGATAGCAATTAACAATGCGTTTTGTTAAATCAATTGAGCGGACCTCAAGCTCTTTAAATGTAACCTTGTTAAAGAACTCCCTTAAAGAACTAACCGTATGCTTTGCGTCAATACTACTGGCTACCACCTCGGCAAGCATAGGAGTATAGACGAAGTAATTATTCTTGTTAACGAGAGTTATCTCTACATCTTTATCTTTAGCAAAAATCTTTTCCAGATGAAGCGCCGTATCAAGACCCGCAAATCCTCCCCCAAGAATTAGAATTCGTTTAGTTGGATCTTGAGACATTTACCCCTCCATCTTAGTAGCTTAAGTAATTACTATACTAACATGAGTTAGATATAACAAGCCCTCTCCCACCCTAACCCTCTCCGATCGGTCAATCAGATTGTCATGCCCGAATGTTCCCCACTTAATACACGTTGGGACAAGGGTAACCACGATTTAATCGGGGAGCATCCTTGCCATGTTCGCTTATCCGAGGTTAGAAAACCTCGGCTATCGTTGTATTATCTGCTAGAATATAAACATTCGATAGAAGCGACTTTCCAGCCGCGTTTTATAAGAGTGGCAATCTATCGCGCCAGGCCTGCCCTGAGCCAGGTCCCCGATTTAATCGGGGAAGGGAAGGTGCTTCTACAACATCATTATGCATGTGCCATAACCCCACGTAGGAGAGGCTTCCAGCCTCGACAAAACCGGCGTTCTGCGATTATCGCGGCAGTTAGGAATATGCATGCCTGACCCTCTTTTCTATCCTTGTATAATTGGAACCAACTATGACGTTTTAATCAAGCTCCTAAGGGCAGGAGCAGCACTAGATTTTCTAATCTTTTTCAAGGCTTTCTTTTCAATCTGTCTCACCCTCTCCTTTGTTAGATTGAATCGCCTTCCTATTTCTTCCAATGTATAATTGGTCTCATAACCTATTCCAAATCTCATCTTGATAACCTCCCTATCCCTGCTGTCAAGTAATGTTAATGCTTTATTAACGCTATCTGGGACTAATGACGCCGATATAAGTGAATCAGCCGGAAGGGAATTTTGATCCTTAAAGACTTCCATAAGGGTTCCTCTTTCTCCTTGTCTGATAGGCGAGTCTAGCCAAATCACCCTTTCTCTACACGAAAGCACACGGCTAAGTGTTTTTTTCGACATATCAATTTCGCGGGCGATTTCCTCAACACGAGGCTCCCTACCCAGCTTCTCCATAAGCCTGGACCGCGTTTGTCTAACCTTTCCAGATTTCTCTAAAACATATGCCGGAACCTTCACTGTTCTTGACTGAGAAAAAATCGCCCTAATTATTGATTGAAATATCCACCAACAAGCATATGTGGAAAACCTATAACCCTTTGTATGATCAAACCTCTCTACAGCCGTAATAAGCCCTATGTTTCCTTCCTGAAGCAAATCCATAAATGAAACCCCTCGACCCACGTATTTTTTAGCGATTGTTGCAACCAGCCTTAAGTTTCCTCGTACAAAACAATTCCTATATTGGATCGTCTTCTTTAAACAGGCCTCATAAAGTTTAAGTAGTCTTTTAAGTCTATTACGCGTTAACCCTCTGATAGTATAATTTGAACATTTTTCTATTAGGTATCTGAAATCTTGAATAAATGAATTAGTATTGTTATTAAGCTTTTTGCCTAATATATTTTCTATCTTAGACTTTATGTTTTTTGACTTCCTTTCATACCTTTTCATCTTGGTCACAATCTCCAACTCTTGTGCACAGGAGAGGAGAGACTCTTTACTAACCTCTTTGAAATACGCATTTATAAGCCTAAAATCCTTGTTTTGTGCCTCGTCTTTATTCTCAAATTCCTTGAGATTATCATCCTCTTCTACATCTAGTTGGGACGGTTCACCATTCTCGTCTTGAGAATCAAGTGAAGAATAAATATCTTCGAATGAATCGTCACTCGATCTACAATATTCTATGCTATAATCTTCTTTATATTCCTCTAATAACTCATCCAATGGTCTTTGGTTCGACATTGCAGTTACTCCTTTGTGATATTCTCATAGCCTTATTCAATCTGAGTTGAGCTCTTTTGGCTTCATGCTCTAAGACCCGCACCACAAAACGCTATGAGTTCATTGATAACCTCCTCCTTATCCTTGATCTTGCAAATACCTCCAGACCGGATCTCAAGATCAGCATGGTTCGTCCAGGTGTGAATTATTGCTCCGGTAGTAAAGTGAATTCGCCACATCAGCTCCTTTTCAGGTATATCCGGAATTGCTAGCATCAGTTGATCCTTTATTCGGGAAAAAACCTCATCCATTTGTGAAGCAAATATCCTATGAAGTTGTTTATCGGGTGTAGAAATCATACGCCCTGCAAAGCTAAGGAAATGTGGATTCTCAAGATATAGCTCAATACTTGGGGCAATAAGAGCATGCAGAATCCGCTCAACTGTGACGGGTTTATTACCTGCCTCAGCAATATAGGAATCCAGTAGTTCGAAACGCCTTTTATTTAATGGCTTTATTCTCCTAGCGATAACAGCACGAATTAGACCGTTTTTAGAGCGGAAGTGATAATTCACCGACGCCAAGTGGGTTCGTGCTGCCTTTGTAATATCTCGGACAGAAGTTTCCTTCACACCCCTCTCAGCAAAAAGACGCTCTGCTGTATCAAGTAGGCGATCTTTTGTAGTAATTTCAGTCATTTTTACCCTCCATTAATTTAAATGATACATACGTACGTATGAAACATATGTTCGTTACTTAATATAATAATCTTTTTATGGATGTCAAGAGCGGATTTTCTGCAGATTTTTTTGCGATAATTAACGATTGCTTGACAAATATTTAATGGTTGTGTTATAAGGGATATAAGTCTTTTCTTGCCAATCGTTATTTAACTCAATTAGGAACATCACGGAGGAAATTGATGCCTAGTAGTGATGAACTGGATCAGTTGTGTGTCAATACCATACGAATGCTTGCCGTTGACTGTGTGCAGAAGGCAAAATCAGGACACCCCGGTACGCCTATGGGTGCTGCAGACATGGTCTATGTGCTTTGGGATAGGTTTTTAAAACACAATCCTTCTAATCCCAGGTGGGACGATCGCGACCGCTTTATACTCTCCCCTGGACACGCCTCTGCCCTTCTTTACAGCCTCCTACATCTTTACGGGTACGATCTTTCGTTAGATGACCTAAAAAACTTCCGCCAATGGGGAAGCAAATGTCCCGGTCATCCAGAATATGGAGAGACACCCGGGGTTGAGACTACAACAGGACCTTTGGGACAGGGATTCGCAAATGCAGTTGGCTTTGCTATTGCAGAGGTACACCTTGCCGCTATCTTCAACAAGCCAAGCTATGACATTGTTAACCACTATACCTACGGAATCTGTGGCGATGGGGACCTGATGGAGGGTATAACTTCCGAAGCTGCAAGCTTAGCGGGGCATCTCGGCTTGGGCAAGCTGATTTTTCTTTATGATGACAACCAGATCTCCATCGAAGGCAGGACAAAGGATACTGCATTTTCCGAAACCGTTGGCAAGCGCTTTGAGGCATATTGCTGGCATGTGCAAAAGGTTCCTAATGGGCATGACCGCGCCGCTATAGAGGATGCATTAAATAAAGCGCGTGAAGAGACTTGCAAACCATCACTTATAATCTGCCGCACGCACATTGGTTATGGAAGCCCTGAGCAGGATACAGCGAAGGTTCATGGAGAACCATTTAATGAGGAGAATTACAAAGCTACAAGGAGGCACTTCAATTTCCCTGAAGACAAACCCTTCTACATCCCCGAAGAGACTCTTCCGCACTTCCGTAAAGCCTTGGATAGAGGGAAGGCATGGGAGGATGTATGGCGTGCAAAGTTTAATGCATATGCACAGGAATATCCTGAACTCGCAGAGCGATACAAACTCGTTATGAGTGGCGAGTTGCCTAAGGACTGGGATGCCGATATGCCAGTCTTTACCCCAGAAAAAGACAAGCAAATGGCAACACGTGACTGCTCAGGGAAGGTCATAAACACCTTAGCAAATCACATGAAAGGCTATCTCATTGGTGGCTCAGCAGACTTAGCACCATCAACAAAGACTTATATGACTGGACATGGCGATGTACAGTTCCACGACTTCGCTGGTGATAACCTACACTTCGGCGTAAGGGAACACGCAATGGGAGCAGCAACAAATGGGATGGCGCTACATGGAGGTGTTATTCCCTACTGCGCTACGTTTCTTCAGTTCTTCAACTACATGGCTCAACCTGTACGACTCGCCGCTATGATGAAAATACGAGTTATCTTCGTATATACGCATGATAGCATATTCTTAGGAGAAGATGGTCCAACACATCAGCCAATTGAGCATCTAGCTTGGCTTCGCTCATTGCCTAACGTCGTAACAATACGTCCCGCTGACGGGAATGAGACCGCATGGGCATGGCGTGAAGCGATAAGTCGGAAGGATGGTCCAACCGCGCTCATCTTTTCGCGTCAGAAACTCCCAACACTTGACCAGAAGAAATACGCATCTGCAGAGGGGTCGAGAAAGGGCGCCTATATTGTCTCAGACTGTAATGGAACACCAGATATCATACTCATTTCGGATGGAGGAGAGCTAACATATGCGTTAGGTGCGCAAGAGAAGTTATCAGCGGAGGGAATCAACGTGCGTGTTGTAAGCTTTCCTAGTTGGGAACTCTTTGAATCACAGCCTCAGGGATATAAGGACTCTGTTTTACCACCAAACGTAACGAAACGATTAGGGATAGAAGCAGGAGGTCCTTTTGGCTGGGACAGATACCTAGGCACAGTCAGTGATAAAAACTTCATTGGCATGTGGGGATATGGCGCATCCGCACCCTTCGAGGTCTTAGAAGTGAAGTTCGGTTTTACAGTTGAAAATGTAGTACAAAAGGCAAAAGCGCTTCTAGGAAGATAACTGTTCACCAACTACTTGACAGAAAAGAGTACGTATAAAGATAAGAGCGATGCATGATACAGGATACATATTTTATTAATAATTATGGAAGAGAGGTAACTGAGACATGGCGAACCCACTGCTTGAAATACAAAGTTATGGACAGAGCATCTGGTATGACTACATCCGACGTGGATTAATTATATCAGGCGAATTACAGAAGTTGATTGACGAAGATGGCTTACGAGGAGTAACTTCTAACCCTTCTATCTTTGAGAAAGCCATTGCAGGAAGTACTGACTACAACAATGCCCTCAAAGCACTAGAAAAGCAGAAAGACATGGAAGCAAAGTCGCTCTATGAATATTTAGCCATAAACGACATCCAAGATGCAGCCGATGTTATGTCTTCCGTCTATGAGAAAACAAAGAAACACGACGGGTATGTCAGTTTAGAGGTATCACCATATCTCGCCAACGATACGGCAGGCACACTTGAGGAGGCGCGAAGACTTTGGAAAGCAGTGGGACGTGATAATATTATGATTAAGGTCCCAGCAACTAAAGCAGGTATCCCTGCTATTAAACAACTCATTAGCGAAGGAATAAACGTGAACGTTACGCTTCTCTTCGCTCAGGAGACTTACGAACAGGTTGCTGAAGCTTACATCTCTGGTTTAGAAGCCTTTGTGTCGAAAGGCGGTGACCCAAGCGGTGTCGCAAGCGTTGCAAGTTTTTTCGTTAGCAGAATTGATACAGCTATTGATAACTTGGGCACAGCTAAGTTAAAGACAGCAAAAAGCGCGAGCGAGCGAGCAGTACTTAGGAGCGTCATAGGTAAGGTAGCTATTGCCAATGCAAGGTTGACGTATCAACAATACAATGAAATTTATCGTAGCGTACGCTGGCAAGCGCTAGCCGCTAAAGGAGCACAAACCCAGCGACTCCTTTGGGCCAGCACTAGCACTAAAAATCCTAGTTACCGAGACGTTCTTTATGTCGAAGAACTCATCGGTAGAGATACAGTAAACACCGTTCCAGCAGCCACGTTTGATGCCTTCCGCGACCATGGACGTCCACGAGCAAGCCTTGAAGAGCACCTTGAGGAGGCACACGACACTATGGAAGTGCTAGGACAGGCTGGTATCTCTATGCAGGCAGTAACAGACAAACTGTTAGATGATGGTGTTAGACTCTTCGCTGATGCATTCGATAAACTTTTGAGCGCCGTTGGGAAAAAGCGCGAATCACTCCTTGGAAAGAAACTCAACCGACAGACATACAAATTGCCTGAAAATCTTGATGCGGCAGTTAAGACATCTCTTGAAGATTGGCGAGTTAATGGGAAGGTCCGTCGTCTATGGTCTCAGGACAAAACACTCTGGACTAACGACGACGAGAACCGCTGGCTTGGTTGGTTAGGTATAACGGAGGACCAATTGGCACATATCGAACACTTGAAGGATATTGCAGAAGAGGTGAAAAAAGAGCACTTCTCATACGCCCTTCTCCTTGGAATGGGTGGGTCAAGCCTTTGCCCTGAGGTTATGAAGATGACATTCGGTAAGGTAGATGGGTACCCTGAGCTCCATGTTTTGGATTCAACAGACCCTTCACAAATAAAGACATTCGAAAATAAAATCGATCTAGCCAACTCTATCTTCATTGTATCGTCAAAGTCAGGTGGCACTTTAGAACCAAACATCTTTAAGCAGTATTTCTTCGAACGAGTGAAAGAAACCGTTGGCGCTGATAAAGCCGGCAGCCGATTTATCGCAATTACTGATCCTAGCTCCAAAATGCAGCAAGTGGCAGTAGCGGATGATTTCCGTCATATCTTCTTTGGCCTACCCAGCATAGGCGGAAGGTATTCAGCTCTCTCGAACTTTGGTATGGTACCTTCAGCAATCATGGGTGTAGATGTTGGGAGGTTCCTTGATCTCGCAGAGGAGATGGTTCATAGTTGTGCATCGTGCGTACCGCCAGAAGATAACCCTGGTGTTATACTAGGAGCAATTATGGGCGTGCTAGCGAAAAATGGGCGTGATAAGGTCACAATCATAACCTCTCCTGGTATCTGGGACTTCGGCGCGTGGCTAGAGCAGCTTCTGGCTGAATCGACTGGAAAACTTGGAAAGGGCTTAATTCCTGTTGATCAAGAAAGATTAGGACCGCCTGGTGTATATGGCAACGATCGCCTTTTTGCATACTTGCACTTGGAGAATTCACCTGATAGCACACAGGATGCAGCAGTAGAAGCCCTTGAAAGAGCTGGACACCCAGTAGTTCGAATTTCTCTTTCTGATATTTATGAACTCGGTCAAGAGATGTTCCGATGGGAGATTGCAACGGCGGTAGCAGGGTCAATCATTGGCATCAACGCATTCAACCAGCCAGATGTGGAGGCAAGCAAAGTGGCTACGAGAAAGCTGACTTCAGAGTATGAAAAGACAGGTTCTCTACCTAAAGAGACCCCAATTCTTGAAGATGAGGGGTTCAAGCTTTTCACCGACGACAAGAATGCTGATGTACTTTCAAAAGCCGCAGGTAGCGATAAAACAATTACAAGTTATCTAAAAGCACACCTCGACAGGATAAAAGCAGGAGACTATTTCTGTATATCCGCATACATTGAAATGAACGATGCTCATCAAGAGCATCTACAGGCAATGAGGCACACCGTTCGTGATGCGAAGAAGGTTGCTACATGTCTAGGCTATGGTCCTCGCTTTTTACACTCAACTGGACAGGCCTATAAGGGAGGACCGAATACAGGTATTTTCCTCCAAATCACATGTGATGATGCGATTGAACTTCAAGTTCCTGGACAGAAATATACATTCGGTGTGGTTAAGGCAGCACAGGCTCGTGGTGATTTTCAGGTGTTGGCTGAACGTGATCGCCGTGTCTTGCGTGTTCATCTGGGCAGAGATGTACAGGCAGACTTGGCGAGGCTACGTCAGGCTGTGGAAGCGGTGGTGTGATGAAGAAAGTATGGGCGAAAGGGCGTGTGGACGATTCATGCCCCATACGCCCAAACGCCCATACACCCAGACGCAATTACGGAGGTGAAAGCAATGCAAATCGGAATGATTGGTTTAGGGCGCATGGGCGCTAATATGGTCAGACGGTTGATGCGGGGTGGGCACAAGTGTGTTATATATGACAGGAATGCGGATACGGTTAATGCTATCTCTAAAGAGGGGGCGATTGGAGCATCATCGCTTCAAGATTTTGTTTCGAAACTAACACAGCCGCGCGCAGCTTGGCTAATGGTGCCTGCCGCCGTAGTTGATAAGATGCTGAACGACCTTGCACCCATTATGGAGCGTGGTGACATCATCATAGATGGGGGCAATTCCCACTATGTTGACGACATCAGACGTGCTAACGAACTAAAATCTAAGGGAATACACTATGTTGATGTTGGAACGAGCGGCGGTGTCTGGGGGCTTGAGCGCGGTTACTGTCAAATGATCGGCGGCGAGACTGGTATTGTCAAGCACCTCGATCCCATCTTTAAGACACTTGCACCGGGTAAAGGAAGCATCCCTCGCACCCCTGGACGAGAGAAGGTTAGTGGCACAGCGGAAGATGGTTACCTGCATTGTGGTCCATCTGGCGCGGGACACTTTGTAAAGATGGTTCACAACGGTATTGAGTATGGTATTATGGCGGCCTATGCAGAAGGGCTAAATATACTACATCACGCCAATGTTGGAAAACGTGGTAGTGCAGTTGATGCTGAGACTGCTCCCTTACGAAATCCTGAACATTACCAGTATGACTTCAATCTAGCAGACATAGCAGAGATATGGAGACGCGGTAGTGTTGTAGCATCGTGGCTTCTTGACCTTACGGCAATTGCTCTTCTTGAGCAGCCAGACCTCGCAAGCTTTTCGGGTCGCGTGTCTGATTCAGGTGAGGGACGCTGGACCATTATGGCAGCTATCGAAGAGTCTACTCCAGCTCCTGTTCTCAGTGCCGCTCTTTATCAACGCTTTAGCTCGCGTGGTGAGGATGAATTTGCAGAGAAGATCCTCTCCGCCATGCGCTTTCAGTTCGGGGGACACATTGAACGACCTACAGGGGGTTAGGTGGTTGGCAACTATATTTATGGGAAATGTCTCAAATGGCTGATATGACACTTCGCTCTGAATCCGCCACTAGTGGTACACACGAACGACCTGCAGATCCATGCGCGTTTGTAATCTTTGGCGCATCTGGAGATTTGACCAAGCGGCTTTTAATGCCTGCCATTTATAACCTCGCCTGTGACGGCTTATTGCCTCAGAACTTTGCTATTGTTGGCACTGCGAAGACAGACTTAAATCATGAGTCGTTTCGAGAACAGATGAGTAAGGACATCAGACAGTTCACAACCCGTGATTTCGATAACAAGGTCTGGGATGAGTTTGTGAAAAACCTCTACTACGTTAGCGGGAGTTTCGATGACCCATCAATGTATGAGCGGCTCAAACAGTTATTAAATAAGGTTGACACGAAACATAATACAGATGGCAACTATCTATTTTATCTAGCTGTACCACCAGTCGTGTTCGGCCTTATTTCACGTCAGCTAGGTATTGCAGGCTTGGCAAACGATGATATGTGCCGGCCTAGGCTTGTAGTTGAAAAGCCATTCGGACACGAACTTGAAAGTGCACTAAATCTAAACCGCGAGTTGCAGGAACATTGGCAAGAACATCAAATCTGGCGAATTGATCATTATTTAGGCAAGGAAACTGTGCAAAACGTACTCGCTTTTCGCTTTGCCAATGGTATTTTTGAGCCACTCTGGAACCGCCACTATATTGATCATGTTCAACTCACAGTCGCTGAAAAGGTAGGTGTCGAAGGTCGTGGGAACTTTTATGAGCGCTCAGGCGTTGTAAGAGATATGATTCAGAACCACATGCTACAGATGCTTGCCTATATAGCTATGGAGTCGCCGAGTTCGTTCCATGCCGATGATATTCGTAATGGCAAGGTGGCTGTATTAAAGGCCATCCACCCTATGACTCCAGAGGATGTCATTACAAACGCTGTTCGCGGACAGTATAGCGGTGGCACAATGGACGGCAATATTGTACTTAGCTATCGTGAAGAGCCAGATGTTGCTAAAGATTCCCGGACCGAGACCTTCGCCTCTCTAAAGCTATTTATTGACAATTGGAGATGGGCGGGTGTACCTTTCTACCTTCGCTCTGGTAAGCGACTACCAACCCGCCGCACAGAAATAGCCATCCAGTTCAAGCATGCCCCAGAAGTGCTATTCCGTGACACACCAGTTGAGAGGCTTGAAGCCAACCAGTTGCTTCTCCACATTCAGCCAGATCAGGGTATTGAATTGGTCTTTGAGGCAAAGATCCCTGGACCAACAATGCAGTTGCAAACGGTAAGGATGCACTTTGAATATCAAGAGGCGTTTCACGCTGCTCGCGGCACAGGGTACGAGACCCTGCTATATGATTGTATGAACGGCGATCCAACACTTTTCTCGCGTTCAGATTTGGTTGAAACTGCATGGAGGGTTGCTCAGCCATTACTAGATGTTTGGAGCTCCCTACCGCCTAGGGATTTCCCAAACTATCCTGCTGGTACATGGGGGCCAAAAGAGGCAGCAGAATTAATAGAGCGAGACGGGCGGCTTTGGAGGAGACTTTAGTATGATTCTCGCAGGAGATATAGGTGGAACCAAAACTACTCTTGCATTCTTCACAATCGAACAAGAACGCTTAAAGCCAATTATAGAAAGTACGTTCCCAAGTCGGGAACACGGAAGTCTTAGAGAGATCACTCGAAAATTCGTGTCAATTAACTCCTTGAGCATAGAGCATGCCTGCTTCGGGGTGGCCGGACCAGCAAAGGAAGGGCGTTGTGAAGCCACCAATCTACCATGGGTAGTTGATGCGAAGATACTAGCAGCCGAACTTGGCATTGAGAGAGTCTGGCTTATTAACGACCTTGAGGCTACTGCTTATGGAATCAAAGCACTAGAGCCTAAGGACTTTACTATTCTTAACAATGGGGCTTCTGATGCCAAGGGGAACGCAGCTGTAATCGCTGCAGGTACAGGACTTGGCGAAGCCGGTTTCTATTGGGATGGCAAACAACATTTTCCTTTTGCATGTGAAGGTGGTCATGCTGACTTTGCTCCACGTAATGAATTAGAAATGGAGCTCCTCAGTCATTTACTGAAGCACTTCAGCCATGTGAGTTACGAGCGAGTTTTATCTGGTCCGGGTCTATTCAATATTTATAGCTTCCTCCGCGATACAGGAAGGTTTGGAAGGGAACCAGAATGGCTTTCAGAGAAGATTTCAAGGGGAGATAATCCAAGCTCGGCTGTATCAGAGGCGGCCCTTAAAGGTTCTTGCGAGCTTTGCGTAAAGGCCATGGATATATTCGTCTCTATATATGGAGCGGAGGCGGGTAATCTTGCGCTTAAGACCCTAGCAACGGCTGGTGTCTACGTCGGTGGTGGCATAGCACCAAAAATTATCAAGAAGTTGACAGATGGCAACTTTATAAAGGCTTTCATTAGCAAGGGTCGCATGGAGCACTTAATGCAGGAAATACCAGTTTCTGTGATCCTAAATGATAAAACAGCATTGCTTGGAGCAGCGCGATACGCAGCACTTAAGTCAGAAAGAAGTGAAATTCAGTAAAAATGAATGCCCGCTATTCCCTCCGATGAAACTTAAAGAACACCCAAAACCATGGGATGTAGATCTTTAAGCTGGATTATTTCCAATTTAATCTCACATGTGTTGTAGAACCTGTGAAGCGATCATCTGAACCACTCCTAGAAGAAAGGCGTCGTGTCCGTGTGAAGCTAGCAGCGACAGTCCGATTGGTACACAATTAACATCAGCAAGCGGTAATGTAACCTGGGGTAAGCGGCCAATGCCTGCGATGGAAGTCAACGAAAGGGCTCTGGGATAGTAGGTGCAAGTTGTCCTATCGCTTCCCAGACTCCCTTTTAGAGGCGCAACGGACGGAGCAGTTGGTATACATAGGAGGTCGTTATTTCGTAGAAACGACTTTAAGCTTCTAAAATAAACCTCCCTTCTTCGTATAGCTTCTAATATCTTACCTCGATCTAAATTCTTTGTAAGCTCAAAGTTACGCTTGATTCGTGGACCGAATTCGGGTTTTACATATTCAACCCAGGAGCCTAGGCAACTCCAAATCTCTGCCCATTGTATTGTGGAATGGGTATTAAGCCAAGTTTGTAAATCCGATAATTGCGCATCGCTGTTAATTTCTAGAAGCGACATCTCCTTTACCTTATCTCCAGATATTCTCCTTAATTGTTCGATAGGCGCTGAGAGTGCTCCTACAACCTCCAAATCAGCGATTGCAAAGGCCTCCTTAACAACATGCACCGTACCCACTTCCACAGTCGATGGAACGTCACAAGCAAGTAGCACTGAGGCAACCTTAGCGAGTATATCTGAAGAGCGAGCAAAAACTCCCACAGTATCAAAGGTAGGAGCAAACGGATTAACCCCTGCCACTGATATGAATCCATGGGAGGGACGCATCCCAAAAATACCACAGTTGCTCGCAGGAACCCTTACGGATCCTCCGGTGTCAGTGCCAATTGCAAAATCTACAAGGCCGCACGCAACCGCAGATGCTGATCCACTGGACGATCCTCCAGGAACACGCTCTGGTGATTTTGGATTTAACGGTGTGCCATAGAAAAAGTTCTCACCGTCAAGGCTAAAGGCAAGTTCATCTGTAACAGTTTTACCAATACATTGCCCCCCTGCATATAGAAGTTGTTCAATGCATACAGCATTTGCTACAGCTACCGGGTGTGAATCGCGCCAATAAGGATTGCCGCACGATGTCTGATAACCTTCGATATCTATAATGTCCTTTACTGCAAACCGAAGACCATTTAAAGCTCCCGAACCCTTTGGATTTATATTAAAGGTTTCTATAAATGCATTTGATTCCTCTATGGTATATTTTTTGTTTGATGCAGTCATCTCTAATCTCCCTGAATTAAGATATCTATAACTATGAGATTTTTATTGTTTCGAATCTCCATGATTTATGCAACCTTATTTGCCTTTTTCAAAGTTAAGTGTGTATTGAAACGATTATCATATTAGCTCCAATCACTAAACAAATATTATGCAAAAAAATCGAGTTGGCTTTAATATGCAAATTAAATATCCAATCAAGATTAATGGCTTTTTGAATACCACAACTTTAATAAGAATTATTATTTAACACAACTAGGTTGTCATTTACTTAAAAATCCATTTAAAATAATCCTCAACAATTATTCCGGGAAATCAAACATGCCTGAGATGAGAATTATTCGTACTTATGTTGACAAACCAAACTCTGAGTCAATCGAGTCTTATACAGCATCGGGTGGATATACAGCACTTCCTAGGGCTTTAAAGATGGGCCCGCTTGAAATAATTGATGAGGTAAAAAAATCTGGCCTGCGAGGACGTGGTGGTGCTGGGTTTCCAACAGGAATTAAATGGAGCTTTGTTCAGCGGGACTCTAAACAACCAATTTATCTCTGCTGTAATGCTGATGAAAGTGAGCCAGGAAGTTTCAAGGATAGAGAAATCATCGAACGCGACCCACACCAGATGCTAGAAGGGATTGTTATTGGATGCTATGCAATCAACTCACATAAATGCTATATATACATAAGGGGGGAGATGCCAAAGGGTGCAAGGATTCTTGAAAGAGCAATTCGTGAAAGTTATGAAAAAGGATTTCTTGGAAAGAACATTTTAGGCTCTGGATTCAATCTCGATGTTGTTTTATTCGTAGGCGCAGGCGCATATATCTGCGGAGAAGAAACCGCACTCTTAGAATCAATTGAAGGGAAAAACGGAGAGCCTAGACCTAGGCCTCCATTCCCTGCACAGGTGGGGCTTTTCGGATGCCCCACAATTGTAAACAACGTCGAAACTCTTACGTGCGTACCTCATATAATCAATAGAGGTGCAGAGTGGTTTGCAAGTATTGGGACCCCCAAAAATACAGGAACAAAGATCTATGGTTTGAGTGGTAGTATCAATAAACCCGGACTCTATGAACTTCCTCTTGGAATCTCTCTTCGTGAGTTAATTTATGAGTACGGCGAGGGAATAAGAAATGGAAAAGAGGTAAAAGCAATCTCCCCCGGTGGAGGATCCGCAGCGGTGCTCACAGCAGAGGAAATCAATATTCCAATGGATTTTGATTCATTAGCAAGGGCAGGCTCAATGCTTGGCACTGCAGGTGTAACTGTGATTGATGATGCCACCTGCATGGTAAGGGTCGCACAAAATTTGGCACATTTCTACAGGGATGAATCCTGTGGGCAATGCGTTCAGTGTAGGGAAGGAACATGGTGGCTTGAGAAGATGCTTACTAGGATCGAAGAAGGAATGGGAAGAATGGAGTATATTGATACCCTTATCGATGCCTGTTTTCAGATGAAAGGTACAACCATATGCGCTCTGGCCGACGGCTGTGCTATGCCAATTGAATCCATCGTCAAAAAATTCCGACATGAATTTGAAGAGCACATAAAACTTGGAAAATGTCCATTTGGGAATAAATATATGGGGATTTGGGATGGAAGTGATTAAATTAAGAAACAAAAAGGTTCCCTCAATTAGGTTTAAGCTTAGATTTAAGAAGTTGCTTGAGTCTTTCTCTAATCTCAGGGGTAACAAAGGTTCTTTCTCTTAGTTTTCCTGTGAGTTCAAGCATTTTCCTATACGTTCTAACAAATACCTGACACTCAGGGCATTCATCTAAATGCTTCTCCAGTTCTTCTAGTGTTTTATCATCTAGCTCCGCATCTATGTATCCCATTATGTTCTCTACTACATCCTTGCACATAACCATTTCTTTCTATTTACTCCATTCATAAAAATAGTCTGATAGTTTATCCCTTAAATAAAGCCTTGCTCTGTGAAGCCTAGACTTCAATGCTGGAACAGAAAGTCCTAGCACCTCTGATACCTCTTGGTTAGAAAAACCTTCTACATCCCTTAGATGAAAAACAACCCTGTATGGTTCAGGTAGTTCATTCACCGCTTTCTCTATTATCTCCATCGCCTCTTCGCTTAATAACGCTTTATCGGGTTTATCACTCCAGTCCTTTGCCTTAATTCTACCCATAAGCGTTCCGTTCTCATCATACGGAACGTAATCCTCAAGGCTCACATCATTCTCATATTTCTTCTGAGCCCTAAGGTGCATATAGGCTGCATTCGCTGTGACTCTATAGAGCCAGCTTGAAAACTTAGACTCTCCCCTAAAGGTGTCAATCTTATTTATTAGGGTAAGAAACACCTCCTGAAGAATCTCTTCTGCACTGTAATAGTCACGTGTTATTTTAAATGCTAAGCGATATATTTTATCAGCGTATCGGTTGACAATCTCTTCAAATGCCCTTTCATCCTTTGAGGATATGAAAAGCTCTATAAGCTTTTCGTCTGTGGTGTTAACCAAATCAGGAGGGCTGGTCTCTTTTCCTCTTTGCCCAGTTACAGTACCAATCATCTTTCTTAGAAACCCTGTCTCTTTCAACTCCTATTCAAAATCATATCCATTTCATGATTTAAAACTTATTTTGATGAGTAATCTAAGGTTTTTGTTAACAAAAGCATTTTCAACCCTAGAAACGATATCTCGGTCCTAGAAGAAAATTCTCAGATGATTGATTCAAAACTTGAAGTGCAGCTTCTCCCCTATCTAAAACAAAACCTAATCCCAAGTTGTTCCATACCCAGAAATTTACTCCAAAACTCCTACCCAAACCGAATTTGTTTCCTGAGATATATTTTTTAAATTCTACCGAGGACTTATCCTGAGCATTAGATAAATTAGTAATAAAAAAAGATTCAGTGGCTTCTAAATCATCATATGCTTTATAAGTATGCAAATCATCACTTAAAGCCCCAGCAGATTCAAGTCAGAAAGCCAGAATCCCAATTGGTCAACCGCTATGTCAGTTGTATTTGCATTAAGACAAACACCATATTTACTAAATCCTTCTACAACTGGTACAACTTGAAATAGATTATAAGAAATATGATTTAAATGCCCAACACCAGTAAAAGTAGTAAAGTTTAACAGTTGAAGAAGCATACCAATCACAAAGTTTGTTATCATACTTAACCTTCCTTAAGATCAAATCCTTTTTTTTATTGTATTTGATGTTATAAACATATAAATGGTTTCAGAATCACTTATAACTAAGTCAAATATTACATAATCTTTCTTCCTTTAAGGCTCCATAGCCTTCTCCTATTAGAAAAACTACTATTATTAAACCCACAATTGGATCTGCCCACCAAAGTCCATATAAATAGTTAAGCCCCAAACCTATTAGCAAAGATAAGGACAAAAAGACACAAGCTAGTGTTTGCTTTGAGTCTGCTACCAGGCTTCCGATTTCTATTGCCCTCCCAATTCGATACTTCATATAAAACAAAATAGGCATTACTATCAGAGAAAAAGTAGCGATAATTATACCTAAAAGACTCGGATCTGGAATCTCGCGAAAGTACAATTTCTTGATAGATTCATATAAAACATATGCTCCAAGGATAAAAAAGGTATAAGCTATCAATCTTATAGCTTTTGCCTCTATTTTTTCTTCTTCCTCAAGTGATATTTCCCCATGTTTACTTAACCGCCAAACCATTATACCCCCTGAAAGAGATTCAACGAAGCTATCAAGACCAAACCCAATTAATGCAATGCTTCCGGCTAATAAACCTGCTACAATTGATACGACTCCTTCTAAGAAATTGTATCCCACTGTGAAATACGACAGTAAAAGTGCCTTTTTGTATAGTCGTGAATCCATAATATCAATCTCCATTAATATTTTGACGATTTCTTCAGATAAAAAAAGAGATGATTTAATATTCTAAGCACAGCAGCCGAATTTAGTTTTGTATTTTACATAACTAAAATCCAGGTTCCTTTTACCAGGTAATATAGCTTAGCAGCCCTAATTAGGTTTTCGTTGACAAGAAACCATGTTTGTTATATGGTAAGCCTATATATAAATAGGAATGAAAATTATCCAGTGACGAGGAGGGAAAACAAATGCCAAAGGTAAAAGTAAATGATATAAATATGAATTATGAGAAACAAGGAGCGGGAGAACCTCTAATCCTTATACCTTTTACAACTGCTGATAACGCCTGTTATGCCTTTCAGGTCCCGGAGTACTCCAAGCACTTTACGTGTTTCTCTGTAGATCCAAGAGGAGCTGGTGAAACTGACAAACCAGAAGGAAATTACTCTACAGAACTATTTGCTGATGATATAGCAGGGTTCATGCAAGCAGTAGGAATAGAAAAAGCACATATAGCAGGTGTTTCATTGGGCGCAGCTATAGGTATGTGGCTTGGGGCTAAATACCCGGATAAGGTTAAGTCACTGTCGCTCCATAGTGGGTGGACAAAGACCGATCTTTTTCTTAAAACCGTTGTAGAAGGCTGGCAGGTGATGGCAAGAGCCCTAGGAAGTGTTCCAGAGATGGTTATCAAGGGCATTTTCCCATGGTGCTTTACTCCTGAACTCTATGCTGCTAGGCCTGATTACATAAATGCACTGTCTGATTTTGTAAGAGGAAGACCAGCACAGCCTTTGGACGCATTTATTAGACAGTCTAATGCTGTTATAGCCCACGACTGCGAATCTCAGTTGGGTAAGATAAAAGCGCCTACTCAGATTACTTTTGGTAGGCACGATATGGTAACCTCTACCCGTTTTGCCGATAGGATGAAAAATAATATTAAAAATTCTGAATTATTGATTTTTGAGGACTGTTCTCATGCAGGACTCTACGAGAAGACAGAGGAGTTTAACCAGAGGACATTAGAGTTTTTGAAACGGCATTCTGGATAAGAGTTCTTGATTTGTGGCTTGGGGTTTAGGATTGGATGATAGTTTCGGTCTCAAGATTAGGCGATTCGTAAATCGCCCCTACCTCGTTGGCAATGACTTTTCTTCTACCTCAAAACGGATTTCTTGAAACTGGGAAATATAAATCGGAGTCTCGAACTACAAACCACTTATAACCTTATATAGAAGATGAAACTACAAGGTAAAATTGCTCTTATAACAGGCGGGGGAACGGGGATAGGGAAAGCTACAGCTCTTCTTTTTGCAAGGGAAGGAGCATTAGTGGCAGTAGCTGGAAGAAGGGAAAGTAAGCTTGGAGAGACTATCAATGCAATTCAAAAAAACGACGGCAAGGCCATATACATTGTCGGCGATATATCAAAGGTAAGCGATACGAAAAGGATTGTTAATGAGACAGTTCATAAGTTTGGAGGCTTGGATATTCTCGTAAATAACGCAGGGGTTTTTAAAGGGAATAAAATAACTGATACCAAAGAAGAGGAATACGACTACATTATGGATATTAACCTCAAGGGGTCCTTCTTTATGTGTAAGCACGCAATTCCAGAGATTCAAAAAAGAGATGGAGGCGCAATTATAAATATTGGAACTGCACTTGGAATAAAGGGATATAGAGGGTATTCAACATCAGCCTATTCAGCCTCAAAAGCAGGTGTGATTATGCTTACAAAAGCACTAGCGCTTGAGCTTGCCCCGTATAAAATAAGGGTAAACTGTGTGTGTCCTGCAGTGGTAGAGACAGAGATGTTTGAAACTCTTGGAATCCCTAAGGAAAAGATCCCCGAACGTATGAAGATGTGGGAGGCGTTTCATCCAATTGGTAGGAATGGAAAGCCAGAAGACATAGCACATGCAATACTTTATTTTGCATCAGAGGATTCGTCATGGGCTACGGGGTCTATATTTACCTTGGATGGAGGTGTTACTGCAGGCTAATTCCAGACATAATGACGACTCTTTCTATCTGAACATTAGGCTCATCTTAGTGAGATAATGATAATGTAAAAAGTTCGTGCATAAAATGGGATTATATCTCCTGTTTTAAATCATCTCATTCAAACATTACAAAATTGTAATATTCAGGAAAGGTTCTTGTAATCTTCGTCAGCTACACTATCTAACAAATACATCATGAAAGGAGGTATAAAATGCAAGTAACACACTTGTCTCAACAATCCATGGGTGGCTTAGCTTTTGGTCCGCGTAGGGCTACACTTCTATCTTCAGGATGCCCTGTGATCGGAGGTGTCTCTCCCGAGTATCCCAACACTGATAACCCAAGAGGAGTAATCGGAATGATGAGATACATGCGAATGTTGCCCATTTTTCTGTTAGCAGTGGCCGCTCTTGTCTTGGGGGCTGCAGCCCCGGAGGCTTGGGCCAAACCCTTCTCGGCTGCGAAGATTATCTTCGAGGTCAACGCCACGGATGGGGATGCGGGCATTCAGGTCTTCTTAGATGGAGAACCCTGGAAGGTGGTCAAGATTTTCAACCCGGACAACGAGCAGATCTTCAAGGTCCTGGGTACGGGGAATTTGGGCATGTTTGGCCTTACGGAGCTGTTCTCCGAGAGCAATGAGCCGCCGTTTGAAGAGGTCTCGCTCGCAGAGGTCCTGGCCATGTTTCCGGCTGGGAAATATAGGTTCGAGGGCACGACGGTTGGGGGAGCCAGTCTGAAGAGCATGGCAACGCTCTCCCACGTTATTCCCTGTGGGCCCGAAATTGTCTCGGAAGATACACTACCCTTTGACGAGGCAATAATCGGATGGACTCCCGTTACAAACGAGTTGGATCCTGCTACTGAAGAATGTGGAGAGTCCACAGATCTAGAGATTGTCGGCTACCAGGTCATCGTCGGCACGTTTCAGGTCACCCTCCCGGCCTCGGCCACGCAAGTGACGGTCCCCCCGGAATTCCTCGAGCCAAATACGGTGTACTTATTCGAGGTGTTGGCGATAGAGGCAAGCGGAAACCAGACAATCACGGAGGGCTCCTTCGAGACGGAATAGTCCCCCTACTAAATCTGCGTGGATGGAGTCGCTGGGACTCCATCCACATCCCGCATTGTTGTAGTGAAGGAGGC
>Ga0209323_10000415_pt1 | contig 27351 bp, 19 predicted proteins | sample Rifsed19ft2_FD_184014 | JGI IMG/M metagenome (GOLD analysis project Ga0209323, IMG submission 184014) | Soil microbial communities from Rifle, Colorado, USA - sediment 19ft 2 (version 2) | ecosystem: Environmental > Terrestrial > Deep subsurface > Rock core/Sediment | place: Rifle, Colorado...
TCTTCAGTGTTACCCTATTTGAGAAAGTCCCAATTTTACAAGTACTTACGAATTCCGATTGCATAAAAGAACCTTGCGTTCCTTATAAACAATTGCCTTTATTCAACTTATAACCGGACACTAGTGAGATGAAATAATGAGATCCATTACTGCTTAAGATTCTAATATCCAAGATAATTATTTATTTTTTTTGAGGAATTTATAGTTCTTGGTTTATGTTTTGCGATACGAATATCATTTAACCATCGGGAGTCGGTTCATGGTGTTATGAGAGCATTAAAACATAATAATACATCTTTAAGACGTAAGATTTCAAATTTACTTAATTGCAGCATATTCTGTGTGAGGTATTTATATTATGAGAAATATATTTTTTAGCATTGCTTATAGTTTCTTAACCATAATAGGTTTATTTTCAAATTTAACGTTTGCAGAGGTAACGCCTATGGTTACCGCTACGCCATTGACAACGCCAACTCCATCAAATGTTATAACGGGTGAGGCAACGGATGTGACATCAAGTTCGGCAACCCTTAATGGGGCAGTCTATATAATATTAATTTCAACAAAGTGGTTCGAATATGGCACTATCAGCGGGGCGTATGATAGTGCTGTATATGATGTACGTGGTACTATCACTAACAATGCATCGAAGGAGGAGATAAGTGCAAGTATAAGCGGACTATCGGCTGCAATAACTTATTATTATAGATTAGTTGTATATGAGAAACCTCCGGGTGGATATACATATGGAAATGAAAAATCTTTTACCACGTTAGGGGCTACACCTATACCCACAGTAACACCTATACCTCATTGTGAAGCTGAGTTTGTAGAGATATCTCCTAACAGGTTGACACTCAGGAGGGGAAAGAGTAGTGAAGTCACTGTGATTTTGAAGGGTAAGAAGGATTGCTCAACAGAGGGTAAAATTGTAACAGCAACAATTAATAAAGTTGGTAATATTCGTATAACGGTTACACCTGCAAATCAGGCAGTAGATGAAAACGGTGAGGCTAAATTAGTAATTACTGCCAGGAATAAGGTTGGTAATGCAAGGGTTACATTTAAGGCAGACAATCTGAAGATGTTCTTAACGGTGAAGGTGAGATAGCAGATAATGTAAGTTGGGAGATTAAATTATGAGAAGTATATATTTTTGCCTTGTCTGTTGGTTTTCAATTATTACTACGTTCTTCATTTTATGTTCAAATCTAATATTTTTGCCTGTATTATTAGCCCAAGGCTTATCACCTCCCACAGTGTCAACGGGTGAAGCAACAGATGTGACTTCAAGCTCGGCAACCCTTAACGGAACGTCTTCTTCTCAACGGGTACCAAATGCGTGGTTTGAGTACGGTGCTGTCAGTGGATCGTATGACAATAGTGTAAGTGCAGTAGTTACTTTTGGTGTGTCAAAAAATGTGTGGAAAGCAAGTATAAACGGATTATCACCTGCAACGGTCTATTACTATAGAATAGCTGCAAATGATAGTTATCCTGGATATACTACAGATACCGCGTATGGAAGTGAAAAGTCATTTACAACATTAGTGGTAACACCTACAGTTAGAGCAACAGTTACGATGACACCAACTGTAGTTCTAACACCGCGAACAACACCATTATTAACGCCAACGATGACGCCAATGGTTACTGCTACACCATCGCCAACATCCACGCCTTGCGTTGTAGGTATAGATACAGGTGATGCAACAGATATTACATCGAATTCAGCAACTCTGAATGCAATAGTCTGTCGTGGGACAACAGCAAATTATATGTACTTTGAATACGGCACGACAAGCGGATTATATACCAGTTCCGTTGGCGCAGAAGAAGATGGTTTGTCAGATAATGTTAGTGCAAAAATAAGCGAACTATCACCGAAAACTACTTATTACTATAGGATAGCGATACAACAAAAGCCTGTCCCTCCATCTAGTGGAGAGGTATATGGGGCTGAAAAGTCATTTACTACGTTGCCAGAGTGTGGTGCTAAAGAAATAGCAATATCTCCCAATAGGTTAAGACTCAAGATTGGTAAGAGTAGTGAAGTAACCGTTGCATTGGGAGGGAACGATTGTGTGCCGGCAGGGAATACTGTTACGGCGACTATTGGCAAGATTGGTAGTAAACGCATATGGGTTACACCGGCAAATCAAGCAGCAGACGAAAATGGTCAGGCGGTGTTTACAATTACGGCCATGAAGATCGGCAACATAAGAGTAACATTTAAAGTTGATAGTTTAAGGAAATCCTTAACTGTGAAGGTAAAAAGATAGTGATGCGAAACGTACCAATAAAAAGGAGATAGAGATATGAAACAGGTTATTAGCTATTGTCTTTTATTTATTTTTGGTAATCTCAACTTGTATGTAAGTTTAATATTTGCACAGTCATTACCCCAAGTAACACCGACAGTAACGATGATAACTCCAACTCCGACTCCGACTCCGACTCCGACTCCGACTGTAAAAGCTACTCCAGTATCAACACCGCGAATACCTACTGGAGTAACAGGCGATGCATCATATGATGATGAGACGGTGGTTTTGGGAGGGACAGTTAATGCTCATGGATTATTGACAACTGCATGGTTTGAGTATGGGACAACTACTGGTTATTACAGTAATAAATCATCCACAGAAGCTGTGTTTGGGATGAGTGATACTCATGTGAGTATTAGTATTGGTAAAATTTTGGGAGAATTTGTTTATTATTACAGAATAGCTGCACAAAACAGTGCAGGAACATCATATGGAGATGAAAGATATTTTAGTTTGGTATCAGAAACACCGCTACCTTCGTCACCAACCCCGAGCCTTACACTGTCTCCTACACCTACGTATGAGTGTAAAGCTAAGAAGATAAAAGTATCATCGGGAGTGTTAAGACTTAAGAGAGGACAAAGTGCTACGGTGGTTATATCATTAGAAGGAGAAGATTGTGTACCAGCGGGGAATACTGTTACGGCGACTATTGGCAAGATTGGTAGTAAACGTATATCGGTTACACCGGCAAATCAAGCAGCAGACGAAAATGGTCAGGCGTTGTTTACAATTACGGCCATGAAGATCGGCACTGCAAAGGTCATATTCAAGGCAGATAGCATGAAGAAGTCAATAATAGTAAGAGTTAGAAGATAGTAACATATAAATATTAAGGAATGACGAGGTAGACAAAAGGAAGAAAATTCTTTCTGGAAAATCCTTCCAGGTGTTTCCGCAAATCCCTCGGTAGCTGTATAGTTTCGCCTGAGTAAAAGCCTTTTCACAAAACTTGTAAAACCAAATGTAAATTACGATTTTTTCTGCAAAATGTTCATCTTTCATTTTTCAATTCTCTTATTGTTTGCCGGCAATTCCGCCATCTCAGCATATCTATCACTGTCAACGTGTCACTCTCTCGATTACATGAGTGTAAAATTTGCATGAAAATTTAGGCAAATACATTGATATGAAAAAACTTCTTGCCTTACTATTCCCTTGATGGTATTATAAAAAACTTAAATGGCGGCGGCATCGCCAAGTGGACTAAGGCCACGGTTTGCAAAACCGTTATCCTGGGTTCGAATCCCAGTGCCGCCTTTTTTTATAGAGTGGATTAAAAAAACAAAACTGCGATTTTATTTTTTCCTCCAACATTCACGCTCAGGATACCTAAAATTGAAGCCTTAACCCCAAAAGAACCTATCTTGTAGATAATACTACCGTTGGGCGAGTGGTGGAATGGCAGACACGAAGGACTTAAAATCCTTTGACCATAAAAGGTTGTGTGGGTTCGACTCCCACCTCGCCCATTTAAACGGTGTGTTATCGTTCAACTCAGTTCCACATCAAAATAATACATGGGCAAAATCATTATGATTAAGGAACTTATTGAATGTATGGATTGTTTACTAAAAAAATGGATTCATAATCTTTGTTATTTATTAAGGAGTAGTTATGTTAAGAAGAATTAGTGTTTTCTTGTTTTTTTCTGGTTTACTTGCATTTTCCATGTACGGCTGCGGAAAAAACGAACAGGGTGGCACTCAGCTTGGCAGTCAGACTACCGACCAGGACTTTGCGAAGATACACAAAGATGTTAACTTCAACAAAGAAGATAAAGAAAAGATGCATGGGGTTGGAATGGAAACCGAAGGCGGTGGACACGGTATGGGAGCTCATGGCAAGAAAGAAAAACCAGACCCCAACAAGGTTATTGCACTGGTCAATAGCGAAAAAATCCTCCGTAAGGATTTAGATAAAATCCTGGACCGGTTCAAAGATCATGTAAATCCTGCCGCATTAATATCGATGGAACAGCAAATTGCCGACCAACTTATCACACAAAGTGTGTTAAGGCAATTTGTTGCGGAACAAAAGTTAACTACTCCCGAAGAGATAGTGGACAAAGAAATTGCTAAAATGCGGGATAACATCAAGAAAAACCCGACAACTAAGGATAAAACATTAGAACAGTTCCTGGAATTTCAGGGCAGCAACATAGAAGAACTAAGAACCGCAGTTCGTATGTCCGCAGCAATCGAAACTTACGTATCCAAAGGTGTTGACGATAAAAAACAGGAAGAATATTTTATGAAAAATATTAGTAATTTTAACGGTGAAACCGTTACGGCAAGCCACATACTTGTTGATACCAAGGGGATGAAGACGCAAGAAGAACTGGACAAGGCAAAGGCAAAGATTGAATCTATTAAAAAAGAACTCGACGAAGGGGCAGACTTTGCAGAGTGTGCAAAAAAAAATTCCGACTGCCCAACAGGGAAGACTGGTGGTGAATTGGGTTCGTTTCCCAGACACGGCGCCATGGTAGAAGACTTCGCCAAGGCTGCATTTGCCACAGAAGTAGGTATAGTTAGTGAACCTGTCAAGACAGAATTTGGATATCACTTAATAAAGGTCACCGCCAATACTCCAGCCAAAGACGTGAGTTTTAGTGAGGTGAAGGAGAGGGTAAGAGAGGTTCTGGTTGGCATTGAAATGAATAACCTTGTTAAGGACTTGAAAGAAAAAGCAAAGATTGAGATTACCTTACAATAATGGATACTGCTCAGTCTCTCAATCAAATATCCATAATTTTATATTGGATTTGCTTAGGCGCTTATTCCCTGTATTGGCTCTTTGGATTCACACGATGGAAACTACGATTCCCTATTCTATTAGGAATTGTGCTTCTCCATATAGCAACCATCGCGATACGCGGCATATCGATAGAGTATTTCCCTTTAACCAATAAATTCGAATCCTTTAATGCCTTTGCCGCTGCTACCTTTATTGTCCTGCTCATTTATACGAAAACAGAAAGTCATATCTATCGCATGTCCTTTTTTGGAGTTGGATTTGCCTTTCTTGTAGCAGCCATGATTTTTCCAAAAGGGTTAAATTATGCCCCGCCCCTGATGCTTACCATATGGTATATATTGCATGTACCCCTCTCTTTCTTTTGCTATGCATTGTGGGTTAGTGCGATGGCTGCAGCCGTTGCGCGGTATTTCACATCAGGCGAAAAGAAGCAGTATGACCAGATTATCGACTCCGGGTTTCAATACGGTCTTATCACCTTTTCTATTTCGATGATATTCGGAGGATTGTGGGGATATGTTGCCTGGGGGTCATATTTTCTCTGGGACGCCAAGGTCGTCTGGTCTGTTATTATATGGTTTTTTTATGCCACGTGCTTACACCTGGATTACTGGCAGGAGGCCAAACGATTCAAACCACCGATGGCTATCGTTGGATTTGTCATTTTGTTAATGACCTATGTAGGTACAAGCTTTCTCATTGGTAGTTCTCATAGTTTTCGATAAATAAAAATTGTAAGTGAAAAAGATATACAATATATTTAAATCACAAAAACTCGGCATCATCGTTGGGTTCACGGTTACCGGTTTGCTCATCATCGGCAGCCTGGTCATGAACTTTCAACCTCAGCAATATATAGGACTTTCAGGTGAGGATATTTCCTTCTTTTTCAGCCACAAGAAACCCATCCATACATGGTTTTACCTCCTCTTTATTGCCTGCGCTATTTATGGCATCAACGCATTCTTGTGCACCCTCGACTCAATTATCAGAAAGGCAAAAGCCGGCATAAGGAAGATTCCCTTGTACGGGGCGTCTATCGTGCATATTGGGTTTGTAATGACCCTGGTTGCACATCTTATCGGTGGACTCTATTCGTCCACTGAGCCCCCGGTATCAGTGGCAGGCGAATGGACAGACCTTGGTAGCGTTGAAATGAAGGTCACAGACCTCAAGACAAGTTCATATCCGAATGGAATGCCTAAAATAATAGAAGCATCCGTAGCCGTCAGAAAAGACGGAATTGAATTCTCCGATACCCTTGGTTACAACAACCCCGTTCTTTTAGAGCACGGAATTCTGGAGATACTCATGCGGGATTACGGATGGATTGCATCAAGCGTGGTTCTTAAAGTAGACGGTCGTATTTGTACTATAAACGTGAACGATACCTTTACCGCAAATGGTGTACAGGTACGTGTTGCCGATTTGTATATGCCTCCACAATATCGCTATCCTGTGGTAAAACTTGCCTCTGTTACAGAAAACAACGAAACACAACAGACCTTTTTACCCATCGGTGAGAAGAACGAAAAAGAGCTGTACGGGTCAAAGATTATTTTTGCAGATATTAATTCTGTCCCAGGCGTTCTTGTCAGCGTTAAAAATAACCCAAGCATTCCGCTTACCTTTGTGACGATATTCTTTTTCTCTGCCGGCATGGTCCTGGTGATATTCAGGATTATTGGCAGAATGGCCGGCAATTAGAACGAGGCTGGTTAATAAAACAAACCGTTTTCGCCTTCCGTTTTCCATCTCACTTTTATTTCATTCAGCAGATGGGTTAAACGATCGGGAGTTAAATCAAATGCACCGGCGAAGTGAAGTTTTTCAACCATATTCTCTGGGGAAGAATCCGACAGTGCTTCATATTGATTACTTACGATATTCGCAAGTTTAACGAGATGGATTATCTCCTGTGATTCTATGCAAATCTCCTCTACATCGTCTGTGCTGTGGTGATGGCGTATCACATCAACAATCTTTTGAGGAAACCCCCATTTTTCAGTTATCAATGCCCCAACTTCTGCATGATTAAAGTCCAAAATAACCTGTTCTGCCTCTTCATAGGTTGTCTGGTCTTTTATGGACGTTTGGTGAATTAACGAATAAACTTCCGGATACACGCTTCCAATGAATGCCTTTCCAATGTCATGTACCAATCCGCTTACCAAGGCATCTTCCAGCATGTCGTATCTCAGCTCTTTCGCCAAAACGGCAGAAGAGATAGACACCTTTACTGCATGTTCCCATAGAGAATGATTGTCCACGTCGGCAGTCGTCAATACTTGTTTCACGGCTTGAGCTATAACGAAAGATTTAATACCCCTCAATCCCAGGGTTATAACGGCATCTGTCAAATTCTCTGCTTTTTGTAATCGTCCATAGAAAGACGAATTGGCGACTTTAAATATCCTCGCAACCAAACCCTGATCTTTTTCTATCACTGCAACAATTTCATGTACCGTAACATCTGGGTCAGAGAGCATTTCCATAAGCTTTAAAACTATCGTTGGCATGTAGGAGAGACATTCTGCCTTTTCTATAACTTCTTCTATTTTATAATGTGTTGCCTGCATAATTTATCCTGACCCGAATGATTCGGAAGACGATAATTACCCGATATATCAAACTTTTAATGATGAACTTTCACGTGCCTTGATTACATTGTATTCCATGCCCTAAATATTCCTCGCCTGCGGGCATTTCTTCCTTATACGCCGAAGAGGCATACCGGTTGGAATTATGTCTTGAATAGGCATAGGCATTCCCGGAAATTAACAGGCTCATCTTTTCCAGATATTTTATAACAGTCGTAACAACCGTCGCATGACTCCATGTCAGAGGGGAAACCGAAACTGGTTCGTTGGTATAAGGATTTATTTGCTCTGCCAATACTCCCGAGGCTAAAGCATGATCAGCCACCCACTCCAATACCGACAAAGCCTTCTTTAAGTCATTTTCATTTTGTGCCCTTGCAATCTCGTACTCTGCTAACCACATCGTACAAATAAACCAGGGGTTTCCCGGGACGTTGTTTATATCAGCACTTACTCTATGGTAATAGTCACCAACGTATCGTGCTATCCCTCCTACATGTGTTTTTACCCATAAGACGTCCTTTACCGCCTGCATGGTGGATTGAACCAAGGGATCGTAAGGCGAAAATACTTCAAAAGAAAATAACCCGCATAAACTGGCATCTATATTCATATCGAGTTCATAGCCAGCTTCTTTCCTTTTGCCCATCCGGGCGAACCGTCTTTCCGCCTTGTTGTACAAGTGTTTAATCATGGCATTTTTCATCTCATCTGCCACACTAAAATATTTTTTTGCACGGCTATGCTCTCCAAACGCAGCAGCAAAGTGCCCTGCCGCTCGTATTCCCGCAACCACTGCTGCAACAGTAAAGGTGTGAACACCATGCCGCTCTTCCCACAGGTCGTAAGAAGGCAAGGGGAGTTTTGTTTCCTTATCGATGAATTTTGTCATAAATTCTGCTGCCCTGATAATGAGTTCCCGATAGAGAGGTTGCACGAACTCAATATCTCTGTACTTGTCAAAATGTTTCCATAATGCCCATATGACCAACGCAGTTTCATCTTCCTGGATGGGCAATTCTAATTTATCTCCCCTTATCCACGGATGCCATGAACTGGCAACTGACTTATCCGGATTATATTTATGAAGCAGATAACCATTTTCAGATATTACCTCCGCACAAAACTTAAAAAATCTTCTGGTAATATCTGCATACCCGACTTTATTGAGTGCATATGCCACCAGTGCGCCGTCCCTGGGCCACATATACGAATAGGTATCTTTGCCAAACTGAACAATATCGGAATCGTTTGCTGCGATAACTGCGCCCTCATTGTCAATTTGTGTTCGTAATATCAAAAGGCTCGTTTTAAATAGTTTCACTATCTTGTCGGGTAGCCCATCAAAATTGATATCTTCCTTATTAACCCATAACTTCCAATAATTTGCTGTCCGCTGCATGAGATCTTCGGGTGTTTTCCACCACACGGTTGTATTGAGCTTTGCCACCTCTTCGTAGGTCGTACCGGCTGCAATCCAATAATATACGGTATATTCCTCGCGTGCCTTTAATGGAATGTGTATTCCAATTGTGGAATCAACAGATCCCTGAGAAATAGGGTGCCTGCCCAGCACACCGTCCTCGGCATCTCTCCACGTCCCTTCAGCGCCATGCAACTCCTTAATCCCCGTTGCAAAATAATCCACACCACTCTTGATGGCGTCACCATGGTTGATTAAAAAATATCGTTTCCCCTTGTAGTGAATAATGGACTTTGTTGCCGGGTCATAATAAGCAGTATCGCCTACGACTGATTCTGAAATATGGAAATCGTGATTTAAAAAGAGCCTTACATCCCTCTCTTTATCCCAAAGATTTTTTACGGTTATTTGTTTAATATATACATTCAAATGGAAATCGACCACATCGTGCATCTGTAAAGCAATCCCCAGCGATTTATTCTCAGCCTTTACATCGGTGACAAGGGTATCCTCCTGGTATTGCAACTGCTTCTCCCATTCATTTCCCATCCAACTAAAACATCCATCTGCCCAAACCCCAAACCTAAACGGATGCCCTTCGGTATGATTTTCCATGCCGATGTTGGGAAAATAGATATCACGAATGCGATAGTCTTTATCAAAAGTAATTAATAACGAACCATTCCCGATGGGTATATCACGGGGCATATATTTTCTCCTCTGCGCATAGGTAGAATTTTTAACAGCAAAATAACCAGACGCTATATTATCATAATCGGTAAATATCCCATTCACTTTAAGGAAATCTATTCAGATTCTTCAAAAATAGTATGGAAACAAGGCATAAAGCAAACTCCTCCCCTTGATTTGATAGGAAGTGGCGGGAGTTTAAGCGTTGAACAACATGCTTAAGATTTAAAGTTAAAATTCTGGAATAATCAGGTTTTAAATAGTACTCGGGGATATCCCCCTCCCTGATACCCCAATCTAGGAAGGAAATCTGATTGGCGCACTTACAGGAAAGCCTGAAGGGTCAATATTCTTTAACATCTCGATAAAGGCCTCGATGCGGGTCTTCATGGCCCCGTCTAACCGTCCGGGACGGTCACAATCAAGGGTGAGAATGGGCAATTGAACATTTTTCCGGATAATGCTGTCATGGATATGCCGGTGACAGAAGCTCTGGACATAATGGATAAGACCCTGGATATTTCGCTGTTTTATGCCCTGTTGAATGTCTTCCAAACGAGAAAAGATATCGTAAGGATAGGTATACTCACTGTACTGCTCGACCAGGGTTCTTGTGGAATACGGCATACTGAACTGCCTTTGAATCTCGTTAAATACGACGTGTGCTCCAAGGGAAGAAAGAAATGGGTAAAGGTCTTCGCATATAGGTGGTATACCGACAACACCAATCCGAAGGTCATAGTGAATGGATTCCCGGTCTTGCATTAATTTTAAAAACCTTACGGCACGTTCCTCAAAGACGGTATAATCTCCCATCAGGTCGCTTGTGGATACCGTCCAGATGTGGTTTTCCTCACCTGTTACTGTATTCTCCGCCCAGGTAAGTCTGTCAATTTCATGTACCTTTGCCCGAATAGCATCAAGGCGTTCCTTCATCTCTTCCGCCTTCGAATAATCTACTTCCAGACTATCGGCAAGCCTCACCAATTGATCCTGCAAAAATTTCTTATCCTTCTTGGAGTGTGGATAGGCAAATGGGATGGTTTCAATACCTTCTGACTGGAATATCTCCATCAGCGCCTGATTATTACTACAATCCCCCTGAATGACACTGATGACCTTTTTAATGCGGTATTTCCCGGTAGCCGAATAGATGCCCTTGATCCAGGCGCAGGTGTTTCTTGGGAGACCAGCCGACTCGGCGTCTTCGACCATTTTATAAGAAGACGGGTCGCAGACAAAAATATTATTCAGGTCTATCGGTATATACCCAGCAGCGAAAACGATCTCAATGGGAATAGTTGATGTAATCCCAATAATCCTGTCCACGGGGAGGTCTTTCATAATGGGGAGTGTAGGGAGTAGATTGTCATTGAATTTTAGGGCCATGAAAAAATTATAACAACAACATCCGGAAAATAAAAACGTATTTAATTCGTTCGTATTTGAGGAGTATAGTACGTGCTATGAAACGTGATCATACAAAATGTCTTGGTTCACTCGAAGATGGTTGAACCAGCGAAAGAGCAGGGTTTCAGGACATCTGAGGAGCTTTTTCATATAAGGTTGGGTGAAACGGAGCGTACCCAACAAATCATGGCGATGATGGGTGCTCTTTGCTTCACCCATCCTTGACTATGACAAATAAAAAAGAAGACATTGACGTACAGCTTATTAAACACATCCAGGATGGTCTCCCCGTCACAAAGACCCCTTACAAGGATATTGGACAGGCATTGGGCATGTCTGAAGACGAGGTAATCCAGAGACTCAAAAAGCTCTTAGAGTCTGGGAAAATCAGGCGGCTGGCCGCCTCTATCGCGCACCGCAAGATCGGCATCAATGCCAATGCTATGTGTGTATGGAAGGTGCCAAAAGAGCGGGTTGACGAGGTAGGCAAGATCATGGCCGGCTTTGAGGAAGTGACCCACTGCTATGAGCGTCCCACCTATCCCGACTGGCAGCATAACGTCTTTACCATGATCCACGGTTACACCGACGCCGAATGCGAGGGCGTAATCCAGGCAATCAAAGAAAAAACCGGCTTGACAGACTACGTGATTCTTTACAGCGAGAAGGAATTCAAGAAGGTGGGGGTAAGGATATAATATTATAGTAAACACCTTAAATAAGTTGACATTGAATGCCTGTCATTCCGAACACATTCACTTCGTTCAGTGTAAACTCCGTGAGGAATCTTAAGATTTCTCCATCTAGGCCAAAACAAGGATTTCTCAGTCGCTCCGCTCCTTCGACATGACAACTTTCTTGTGTTGTTAATAACTATAAATTGGTGGATTCGCTTGCGCTTAATCGTTCGACTGAGCGCTCACGACGAAGTCCACCCTACAATACTTACACATTCAATCGCTCTCCTCTAAAAGATTATATTTCTCAATACCTTTTCTGCTCTATGCGTATTGCCTATTGCGTTACTATAGGGATTTCTAACTAATTATTTAATATTTACGATGCGACCCTTTTTTTGACCCCCAAACCGTCTCGATTCTCCAAGCATAAAGCAGCAAATATCTCAGGACAAACCAAAATACCTATCCTGCTAAAGTCACCGCTAAAAGCCACTTCAACAAAATGCAAATTTCTATATAACCACAGAATAATGCTCACGAATTGGAATACGTTATATATTTTATAACGTTTTACTTGACATAACGCATCGTCTATGTTATGTATAATAAAATTCCAATTTCAGGAGGTGTGGTTATGAACAACGTAACAGGCAAGGCGGTTGTCTCTGAAGATTATCTTAAATCCCGATTGTATCTGGTGGATGAACTCAGGAATTTTGTAAGGAAAACCTCGGTAATTATCGAAGCGCCCCGACGGTTTGGCAAGACCAGCGTTATTAAGGAATTCAAACGCCAGGAAGAGGCAAAATCGGAAGAAGAAAGGGAGTTCAACGTGCTTTTTCTTGAGCTTGAGGGAGAGGAGACCCTGCATGAATTTTGCTTCAAGCTGTTCAAGGAACTGCTGTCACTTTACCACGTCCGAAGACAGTTCGACAAGATAACGGACTTACTGGGTAACGCATGGAATGCCTTTGCATTGCGTATTCCAAAGCTTAATATTCCAGAATTTGAGGTCGAGTTGCGTGAGAAAACGCGTGATATGGATTTTACCGCGTGGAAAGAAAAGCTCACCCCTTTGATTAATGGCCTGAATTCGTTTGACGTACATACGGTCATTGCGTTTGACGAATTCCCGGATATGCTGCTTAATTTCAAAAATCGGGCAAGGGAAGAGAAAGACTTTATAACTCTCGTTGACAGGCTGACGGCTTGGCTGCGCGCATTGAGGCAGAATCAGACCGGTGACAGTAAATATCAGTTTGTCTTCTGCGGCTCCGTAAATATGAGAAAAACCCTTGAAGAGATAGGGCTTGGCAAGCGCATGAATGATATAGAATCCCTTATTATCCCAAATATGAAGGCGGAAGATGCCGAATTGCTCATTAATTCCCTCATGAAAGAGTATGCCCTCGAAATTGCGCCGGAAGGAGTGTCTTTCATGGTGGCAAAGATTACAAACGGGTCTCCTTATTACGGACAAATACTCTTTAAGGCGTTACGGGATTCAAGAGAGAGAATGCTAAGCTTAGAGATGCTGAAAGCAAGGTATGACGGGATGCTGCGGGGCGGTAATCATGACCTAAACCATTATCATACCCGCCTGAAAAAATATCTTGGGCCTGTAGAAAGGAAATGCTCGGAGATAATCTTGAAGCATCTATGTTATGAGCCGCTTCATGAAAAGCATCTCTTTGATAATCATGTATTCGAGTTGTGCGGCTATGAGGTCTTTCAATCGGTTGTAAACAGACTGGTATACGAGGGGTATATCATGAGGGATATTGCGAATAACGGGGCGCTCACGTTTGTGGCCCCGCTCTTAAAAGATTGGTGGTCATGCAAGGTGGGGGTGCGCTAATGTACGCTTATAATCCGCGGAAAAAATCCTTTCAACAATTGGAAAGGTCGCTGGTCGGTAAAGACCGATGGGATATCTTAAACTCCATTTTAAAGGAACTGTTGCTCAAAAAAGGAGATTGTCCCAAGCAGCATTGGATGTTAGTAGGGCCAAGGGGTATAGGCAAATCCCATCTCTTGAGTCTGCTGTACTATAAAATTACAAACGATGAGAAACTGCGCAAGCTGTGGATACCGGTTCTTTTCCCGGAAGAACTACGAATGGCTGGCAATCTTTCCAAATTCCTTGAAAGGGCTGCACGCGAGATATGCCAGGATTTGGAGAAAACGAACGATCCCTTAGCCGCAGAGCTTAAGTCCAGAATCGACGGCATCAAGAATGTCCCCGTTGACGAAAGGACGGACTACCTCTTTTCAGTCCTTACCTGGCTTCACACGTCCACCGGACGATTTATCCTGCTCATCACGGAAAACCTTCAGCAGTTATTGGGCAAGCGAATTAGCCTCATCGAGCAAAAGAAACTTCGGGCATATCTTCAGACGGAAGAGGCAGTCCTTCTAATCGGTTCCGCCACAACGGTGTTTGACGCCCTCCATGACCACAGCCACCCCTTTTACCACTTTTTCCATATAAGCCGCCTGGAGGACTTGAGCTTTGATGACTTAAAGTCCCTGATAATCAATCTGCTCACCGATGATAATCAACATGAACTGGCCAAAAAGGTAACCGCTAACGAGGCGCGCATTAGGGCGCTGTACTCGTTTACCGGAGGAAATCCGAGAATCGCGGTATTTCTTGCCGATATGCTGAAGGCCGAGATGCCGGATGAGATGATGGCCGTGATGGACAAGATACTCGATGAGATGACGCCTTATTTTGAAGCCATCCTAAATGAGATGCCCCGCTATCAGGAAGAAATCCTGAATACCCTCGCGGCATACGAACCAGCCCAAAGCCCCAAGGACATTGCCGCGCATCTCGAAGCTCCCCAGCCCACCGTGCGAAACTATCTGAAGCATCTTAAGGAAAACGGTTATGTAAGGGTTGCCTTTTCAAAGGGCAAGTATAGCTATTATTGCCTCAAGGAATACCTCTATCGCATTTGGTATCAGATGCGTGACAGCAGTCACAGGGAGGAGACACGGTGGCTGATGGAGCTCCTGCTCATGCTCTATTCGCCGACTGCAATAGCTGAAGAAAAAAGGCGGCTGGATCAATGTGCCTCGACGACCAATACAAACGTATTTTACAACAGCATGATCTCGAAAGCGGCATCTTTTATTGAAGAAAATCCCGATTACTACACGGTGATTGAGATGTGTGTTGCAACCGCTGGGGTTAGCGATGATGCAGCTCTGCAAAGAAAGAAATTTCTCAAAACAGTTAGTAAGTTTATAGACAACGAAGAATACGAGGAAGCAATAAAGATTTGTGAAGAAATGTTAAAAATAAATCCTTTGGATGATAATGCGTACATTTTATTGCTTTTGGGTGCTTGCTTAGGAATACAACGAAGATACGAAGATGCTATAGATAAGTTCAAGGAGGTGACAGAACTAAAGCCGGACTTTTATGTTGCCTACGTAGCATGGGGTGACTGTCTTAGAGAGTTATGCAGATATGAGGAGGCGGAACAAAGGTATCTCAAGGCAATCGAAATCAATCCCAAACATGAAAAAGCTTATTTAGCATGGGGTCATAGTCTAATGAATCAAGGGCATTATGATGACGCCATTAAAAAATTTACAGAAGCCTCAGAAATTAACCCAAAATCAGAACTCAATTTATTGCTTTGGGGTGTTTGCTTAAGAACACAACGAAGATACGAAGATGCTATAGATAAGTTTAAGGAAGCGACAGAACTAAAGCCGGACGATTATGCTGCTTACGGAGCATGGGGTGACTGTCTTAGAGATTTATGCAGATATGAAGAGGCAGAACAAAGGTATCTCAAGACAATCGAAATCAATCCCAAATATGAGGATGTTTATTTCGCATGGGGTGAAAGCTTAATGAATCAAAGGCGTTATGAGGACGCAATTAACTTATATAAGCGGTTACTCAAAATTAACCGCCGATCTGCACGTGCGTACAAGGCATGGGCGGAAGCACTAATGGAATCAAAGGAATATGATAAGGCGATTAGAATTTATGAGGGGCGATTGGCGAATAACAAAGAGAGTTGGACTATCTATGGGTATGGAAAGGCCCTATTTGAACTAAAACGCCACCACGAAGCCTTGGTACAATTTCAAAAGCTAATCGACTTACATTTTGACTGCATTATGGTTTATCTGGATTATGGTTATGCCTTAGAGAAGACAGGCAAAAAAGAAGAGGCATTGATAGCATACCTAAGTCATTTATACTTTGGTTCCAATAAATCATTAATCGACCTCAATTTCCAGGAGATATTCAAGAAGTACATTTCTCCATTGATCGGGGTGTTAAGGCCTGAAGGTTATTTAAAGCAATTCTACGCTCAGGTTGATGAAGGGGAATTTACCAAGCCGGTACTTGCTACTTTGTTATTGATGCTTGGTAAATACGACGTAATAAACGAACACGTTGCCGACATCATCACTGCGTGTAATTCTAAAAGTGAGAAAGAAAGGCAGGAGGTTGACCTGTTCATCTTTACCATCAAGCTTTGTATCTGGCTAAAATTGTCCGAAGGGAAGGTATATGAGGCGTTGCGGCCTTTGGAACTGTTCATTCAGCGTGTCAAATTGCTGCAATCTACCGGGGAAAAAGAAAAAGAGGTTTCTGACCTCATTCTTAGCCTTTTTAAGCTTCAGATACATACGAAGGTTGAGGCAGGAAACATACGCGAGATGCTGAATGCGATACGCGCAGGCGGTGTCCCCTTCAACGAGGTATTCATAAAGGTCTGGACGTGCATAAGTGAGCCGGATTCTGTAGATGCTCAGAAGTATCTCAATGAAAAAGCGATTGCAGAAATAGTAAAGTCTCTGAAAGAAAAAGAGGAAAAAATTGTTTCTGGGTGCGATGGACATAGATAACTGGTATTAGAAGGGTAATACTATCAGAATGCCCAAGGTCTTTACTCTTGACCATTAACTTTTCAGCGATAGAATCGGTCAATACAGCATACGAATAAATGACCAATGGAGAATTTGCTTCATTTGGAATAATGGAAATGCATCGGGTGTTGAAATTGTTGATTACCATTAAGAAAGGGGTTTTAAGTGAAAAAGATCCCCAATATTCATCCCGGAGAAATTCTTGAGGAAGAATTCCTCAAGGAATTCCATATTTCTGCTTACAGACTTGCGAAAGAAACTAAAATGCCGCCAACAAGAGTATCTGAAATAATAAAAGGAAAAAGGAGGATCACGGCAGATACGGCACTGCGTCTGTCAAAGTTCTTTGGTACAACGCCGGATTTCTGGCTTGGTATTCAGATGGAATATGATTTAAGAGAAGAAAAATCTACAAAAGCGAAGGAACTTAGTTCAATAAAAAGCTTGAAATCACTTCCTCTGGCTGTTTGAATTATCATTTTTGCTATATCTATAGGCTGCTCCAGAACAGAGTGAAATACCGATTAATATGAGACTCGATAGATTCAGTGTTGCCAGTATCAGGCAAGTTCCGAATACGCCAAGGAGGGGCAAGAAGATTACGCCTGTTAATATTGCCCCCAAAAAAGCTCCTATGTGATCGGCACTATTTGTAGCGCCTGCGGAGACGGCAATATCATCGCTGGATTGCATAAATAGCTTATTGACCAGTGGAAATCCCAAACCCGTCAATATCCCTGCAATACCAATAAAACAGGTCAATCCAATTTCTGCCGCAATTGAATAAGAAGACAGACCTTGTATTATAAACGGCAAAATAAGTGCATAGAATCCAATAATTCCCTCAAAGACCATCAGGAGAATTACCCATTTGAAATTCCTCTTTTGAATGATTCGGTTTGTAATGTATCCGCCAAATGCAAGTCCCACCATAAAGACGGCAACAATAACACCCATTCGTTCATAGATGTAGCCGTAGATATTTTGGAAGGCATAGAGAAGCACAATTTCCAGGGCAATACCGGTAAACCCCGTTGTGGCCAGGGCGATGAGACAGTTTGTTTTGAGTTGTTTGTTGTAAGGAAGTTTAAATTCTTCATCACAATTATCACTCTTCATTCTTAGCTTAATTTGCTTTACAACCACATAGATTATTCTGCCGGCAAGTGCAATCATGATAGGAATGAGAAACGATTTCAAGCCTACGTCCTTCAGGCTGTGAAATAATCCATGTAAGCGCCCACCGGCAAGGGAATCCCACAATACAAGGTTTAAAAAATAGGTAACGGGTCTTGCATCGGTATTGACAAGTAGGTCATTCCTCTGACTCAGTTGATTTTCGATGAATTTAACCTGCTCTGGCTGAAGCAGGGTATAAAAGAGATGTTCACTAAAATAATCAGATTTTACCTGAGATTTCCGATATCGCCCCATGAGTGTATCTATATCAAGGGTAACAACGCTATCTTTGTTGCATGCTAAATAAAAATTAGTCTGGCCAGGTGTCACCAGCACATGCTTGAATGCCTCATGCAGGGTGCGATACAGAGAACCTGTATAACTCCCAACTTCCTTCCCAATGTAGGTAACTGCCGAACTTACCGAAGCAATTAAAACGCCATCAGACTTTAAAATTTTCTGGGCCTCTTTAAAGAATTCAAGGGTATAAAAGCGATTAAGAAAGGCCGTTGCTGGGTCCGGGGTATTTACCAGAATGACGTCATAGTACTGTCTTTTTGTGGTATTTTTTAAGTAATAACGACCGTCCTGATGAATTATTGTTACCCGATTATCTGAAAGTGCCTGCCTATCCGAAGAAGATAAATATTTGCCAGAAATTTGCAAGAGACGCTGGTCGAGTTCCATGTAATCGAGAGATTCAATGGGATGCAGAAGCATTTCTGAAACGAGTCCGCCTAATCCCGAACCAATCAAGAGCACGTGTTTTGGCGACGGATGCTGGGTCATCACCAGATGGGCAATCTGGGCATATTCGTATTCATTGGGAAAGGCAGAGGCGTATTGTCCATTGAGATAAATGCTGTATTGTTCGGCCTGTCTGCCTATATCAATATGTTGATATTTTGAGTCTGCTGAAGTCATCAGTTCAATATGGGGATTCAAGGTATTCCATCGCATTTTTGTAGAAAATACCTCAACCCTGTCTGGAATGGGTGAAAGCCAAACTACAATCATAACCAACGCCAAACCCAGTGAAATAAAGCCAAAAACCCTTTTTGTCTTCTTATTCTCTTCTCCACGGGAATAGACTTGTCCCTTTCTGTGAAAATTGAAAAGTAAAAAGGTTAAAAGAACAAACATGCCGACATTCAATAATGTGATGATTTTAAATGGATGAAATCTTGAGACCAGGAAAAATGAAAATACGAGTCCTCCAAAGAGGCTGCCCATGGATTCTATAATGTAAACGACTCCAATGTCCACAGCAGCATCACGTGTAGCGCCTAATATAACCTTTGATGAGAACGGAAAGACGAAACCAATGATAAAACTAAAAGGAAGGATTAGTCCGATAGAGGTGAGAAGTAATGGCAGGATAGAAATGTATTCGCCAATTCCGACACTCAAAAGACCACGTATACCACGCACAAAAACAATTTGCACGGGTAATACAAAACACATAACCATCAACGTAATCACAAAAACCGTGAATGCGTGTTTAAAGGTATGCTCAATCTTGGCTCCCGCAAATGCGCCGGTCGCAATACCAAGAAACCATGCGCCAAAGACAATCCCCAGGCACAACTCATTGCCATAAAAGATATTCAGGAACTCACGAATCAACATTACCTGGGCAATGGTTGCATAACAACCAATAGCCGCAATACACAGAAAAACCAGGATAAGCGCTCTTTTGTTTTGCATATTTTACTTGAAATGACTTACGAAAAGGGTAAACTACCCTTCAAAGAATTTTTGTAGCACTTTAATATACTCTATTGAAGGTATTATACTTAATAATCATAAGCACGTACAAATTTTGTTTTCTAAAAAACTCCTTTACAAGGATATGAAGAGTGATGGCTGAGATAGAAGTTTCTGCGATACGTGAAGAGACGCAACGAATAGTTCAGCAAATCGTGAGAAGGTTTCACCCTCTCAAAGTGATTCTTTTTGGTTCCTATGCATACGGACAACCTCATGACGGGAGTGATCTGGATTTGCTGGTCATCGTTCAAAACCCTCTTCCTCGTAAAGAAAGCTGGAAGGTATCAAGCGAGCTCACGCAACGTAGCTCTTTACCTTTACAGATTATCTTTGTAAGCCCGGAAGAATTTGAAGAAACAAAAGATGTTGTGGGTGGTGTGATCTATCCAGCTCATCACTGGGGTAAAATACTTTATGAAGCGAACGCGTGAGCAGGTAATCTGGGATTTTGTTCAGGGTTGGCTTCAGAAAGCAGAAGGGGATTTGCTCGCTGCCAACCGCTTGATCGAAGTTGAGCAAGAGGACTACTTCACAACAACTTTCCACGCGCAACAAGCAGCTGAAAAATTTTTGAAGGCGTTCCTCGTTTGCCATCAAATTCCCTTTCCCAAAACTCACGACATCCAGCAACTGCTGGAACTATCCGCGCAAGCCGCACCTTCGCTGAAGTCGGAATTAGCTTTGGCGTCGATGCTTTCACCCTTTGGAGTAGAATTCCGATACCCTGGAGAAGAACCTGCCGACTTCGAGACAGCCCAACTGTCCTTACAAGAAGCCAAGCGAGTAAAAGCGGTGGTTTTGAAACATTTAAGAGATTACCTGGGACAAGGACGTCCTTCCGATACGAATTTATAAGAGGTGAAAATCGTGTTCCCCAAGGACAATTACTCCACTTCGAATTTAATCACAAACCAGCGGCAGGCATGGTCTAAATACGACTGGTTCGCCATACTGACCCTGTTTCTCCTTACACTGGCGTACTTCTATAACGTTGTTATGCCGGACGGTTCGAGTGTACTGAGCGACCAGAACACGGACACCAGGCACCAGCTCTTTTACTGGAGATATTTTGGTTTTAATACCTTAGCCAAAGGGATATTACCCCTCTGGAATCCGTACATTTACGGCGGAACACCCTTCGTGGGTGGATTGCAATCTGCCATATTCTATCCACTCAATCTGATTTATCTCATCTTCCCTATTCATGTAGCTATCAATTATAGTATCATCCTCCATGTTTTCTTATCTGGTGTATTCACCTATCTCTATCTCAGATTTATAAAGTTAAGTCCGAAATCCGAAGTCCGAAATCCGAAATTTTATACGGACAGGCTTTCACGATCAAGTTGCCTGGTTTCTTCCATTATATTTATGTTCTGCGCGCCCCAGATTTTTCACGTCTATCCGGGTCACTTACCCAATCTGTGTACGATGATATGGCTGCCCCTCATCCTTTTATTCTCGGAACTCTTTATTCGTAGCAGAAATTATTTATATTCATTCTTTGGAGGGGTTGCGGTTGCGTTTAATATATTGGCGGGACACCCTCAATACTTTTTTTACACTGCCATTGCTGTGGTTGCATATTTTATCATACGCATTATCCAGGAATTTAAGGAACACAAGAATTGGAAATATGTCGGTTATCACGCATCAGGCATATTCATTATATACACGATAGGCGTCTTGCTTACAGCCATTCAATTGTTGCCGGCATTCGAAATGATTAAACACTCTACCCGACAAACGCTTTCATACGAATGGGTTGGTCAGTTCTCCTTCGCACCAGAAAATTTTATCACTCTTTTCATTCCTGAATTCTTTGGGAATTCACTAAAAACGCCGTACTGGGGGCGATATTACCTCTGGGAGATGTCTCTGTATGCCGGTATACTTCCCTTGATGCTCTGTGCGCTTGCATCATTCTGTTACAGAAATACATTCACAAAGACATTTCTTATTATGGCGTTAATCACCACAATCCTTGCGCTAGGCAAGTTCACGCCGCTCTTCAAAATTCTTTATAACATTGTTCCCGGATTCAATATGTTTCGGGGGAACTCCAAATTTATTTTTATTATTGCCTTCTCCCTTTCTGTCCTTTCAGGCATCGGGGCAGAATACCTGCGAAATACTATTCTTACCAAAAAAAAGGTTTCTACTTTCTTTTATATTACCGGTGGCATTGTTGCTGCGATAAGCCTATTCCTGTTAATCTTCTTTTTGTTCAGGACAGGTTATGGAACTTGGCATGGCATCATAAACAAAATTTATTTACTGGGCGACCGATACACCACATTGCCCACTTTGAAAGACCCTGATTTTTTACGTGCAACCTTTGCGATTGCAACAAAGAGCGCCGTAAAATTCATTATCCTCATGATATTAAGCTTGCTTGTCATAGGCTTATGGATAAACGGCAGGTTAAAAAGGCAGATTATAATCCCCATCACTCTGGCCCTGATATTTGGAGACCTCTGGTTTTTTGGAAACCAATATATGGTAACCTTTGATTCCAGACAATGTTTTTGGGATAAGGAAATGACAAGCATCATGAAAAACAATCCAGCAGCGTCTCGCATTACGACCGTCGGTCATTTCGAGTTAAACCAGGGTATGGCGCACGACATTTCTAATATCGGGGGATACGATGCAAACGTCATTAAAGAATATAGTGAATTTATAAACCTTTCTGATGGTAAGTCCATAGAAGACCCACGCATTGTTATGGAGGTCAGGCAAATTTCAAAGCTGACCAATCTGCTTAATTTAAAATACCTACTCCTTCCCGCTAATGCAAGGATAGAGCACCCAGCTATTAAACTGGTCTTTAATAACTCGAAATATGCACTTTTTGACAATACACAGGCGATACCGCGTACCTTTATCGTTCATGAGGCCAAAATACTTTCGGGAAGGGATGCCATATTTAAAGAACTTACCAGCGCTGAATTTAATCCGTTAAAATACGCTATCCTGGAAGAACCATCCAGTCTCACAAGGAACATAAACAGTGGAATTTACCCGCAAGAACCCAATCCAACAATCATTGAATATTCGCCAAACAGAGTTACAATAAAGGCAACTTTGTTGGATGATGGCTACCTCGTCCTTGGTGATACGTTTTATCCAGGCTGGAATGTGTATGTGGATGGGAAGAAGAGCAAGATTTTGAAGACCAATTATATCATGCGATCCGTCTTCCTGAAAAAAGGCGATCACATTGTAAAGTTTGTTTACGAACCAAAATCCTTTACCATTGGTATGATTATTACGCTTGCCAGCGTAGTTATTTTGATTCCTGTCTCTATATTTTATAACAAGAACGCTTATTGTAAAAAAACCAGAGGTTAACAAAGATTAGAAGACATTGGAAACAAAGCTCACATATTCACATCGTCAGATATTTTACTCGTTGAATACAATATGAAGCATGTCTTGCATCTCAAATCCACATAATGATTAATCATCCCGATAATAACCAAACTTGTGCTCTAAATACAATTTCAAGACACGCAAAAATTTGGTCAAAAAGCGATTGGCTTGCTGTCCTAATTCTATTCCTGCTTTCCCTGGCATATTTCTACACCGTTATTATCCCTGCAGGTTACCATGTTCTGGGTGATGAAAATTCTGATATGCGCAACCAATATTTTTGCTGGAGATATTTTGGCTTTAATACCCTGTCAAAGGGAATACTTCCTCTCTGGAATCCTTACGCTTGTTGTGGAATACCCTTTGTTGCGGGAGTGCAATCCGCCATATTTTATCCACTCAATCTGATATTTCTTATATTACCTATTCATACGGCCATTAATTACAGTATCATCCTGCATGTCTTCTTATCGGGGGTATTTACCTATCTCTATCTCAGATTTATAAAGTTAAATCCGAAATCCGCAGTCGTTCGACTGAGCGCTCACGACGAAGTCCAAAATCCGCAATTGTATTCAGACAGACTTTCCCGCTCAAGCTGTATGATTTCGTCTATTATATTCATGTTCTGTGCGCCGCAAATATTTCATATCTATGCAGGCCATCTAACCATTTTGTGCGCAATAATGTGGCTTCCTCTTATCCTTTTATTTTCAGAGATATTTATATGTACAAATAATTATTTATATGCGCTCCTGGGTGGGGTCACAGTTGCATGTAATATATTAGCAGGTCAACCTCAATATTCTTTTTATACCGCCATTGCTGTATTTGTGTACTTTATCATACGCATTATTCAGGAATTCAATAACCAGAAAGACTGGAAATCTGTTGGATATTGTATATTGGGGTTTTTGACAATATATACTACAGGATTTTTGCTTTCTGCCATTCAATTATTGCCTGCATTTGAGCTGACGAAACACTCTGTCCGTCATACGCTTTCATACGAGTGGGTAGGTCACTTTTCTTTTCCGCCTGAAAATTTCATCACTTTACTTATTCCAGATTTTTTTGGTAATTTAATAAAAACACCGTACTGGGGACGTTATTTACTATGCGAAATGTCTTTATACGTTGGCATTCTTCCCCTTATGTTCTGTGCACTCTCCTCGTTTTATTACAGGAATAAATTCACAAAAACCTTTCTTATTATGGCTTTAACATGCTCCATTCTTGCGCTGGGGAAATTCACGCCGCTTTTTAAAATTCTTTATACCTTTGTCCCTGGATTTAGCCTGTTTCGTGGAAATTCCAAATTCATATTCATAGTAGCCTTTTCCCTGTCTGTACTCTCAGGTATTGGCGCAGAATATTTGAGAAATAATATCATAAGTAAAAAAACGGCATCAACGCTTCTACGTTTCGTAATAGGTGTTATTTCTGCGTTAAGTCTGTTTCTCTTGATTTTCTTTTTATTCAGAATAGGGTTTGAAAAATGGCATTATATAATCAACAAGGTTTATTTACTGGGCGATCCAAAGGCTTCACTATCCAATCTGGAGAATTTAAAAAATCCAGAATTTTTAGGCACGACTTTTAACGTTGCTGCAACGGGCGCTGTAAAATTCATAATACTTTCTATATTGAGTTTGCTTATTGTATGTTTGTGGATTAAGAGAAGTTTAAAAAGGCATATCTTAGTTCTTGTATCTGTGGCTTTAATAATGGGAGACCTCTGGTTTTTCGGAAATCAGTATATCGTAACATTTGACTCCAAAAAGTACATGTGGGATGAAGAAACGCTTGATTTGTTAAAAAACGACCCGGAGCCATTCCGTATTACTACTGCAGGATATGCCGGTCCAAACCATAGTATGGTTCACAACATTGCCAATATTGGGGGATATGAAGCAAACGTCATAAAAGAATACAGCGAATTTATGAACCTGTCTGAGGGTAAACCTTTAGATGACCTGCGCATTCTTATGGAGGTAACTCATATCTCAAAGTTAACCAATCTGCTCAATTTAAAGTATATCTTTATCTCTCGCGGTGGAGGCATTGAAGATCACCCTGCTATTAAACTGGTATCCAAAAATCCAAAGTACGCCCTTTTAAAAAATACGATGGCATTACCACGCGCTTTTATCGTTCATGCATCGAAAACTTTGCAGGGAAGGGACGTCATATTTAAAGAACTCATCAGCCGTGAATTTAACCCCTTAAAATATATAATTCTGGAAGAGCCATCAACACTGGTAAAAAACGTAGACTCTCTCAGCTTGCAACAAGAACCAATCCCAACTTTTCTTGAATACTCACCAAATAGAGTTACAATAAAGGCAACTCTGCTAGACGATGGGTATCTCGTCCTGGGCGATACGTTTTATCCAGGCTGGAATGCATACGTTGATGGTAAAAAACGTCGGGTCTTAAAGACAGACTATATTCTACGATCCGTCTTCCTGGAAAAAGGCGATCATATTGTAAAGTTTGTTTATGAACCGAAATCCTTTACCATCGGCATGATTATTACCCTGACCAGTATGGTTATTCTGATTCCTGTATCTATTTTTACTGCAATTCACCACAGAAACGCACGGATTAGCACTGAAACTGGAAGATAATGCGTGAGTTAATATTTTGGTTCAGTATATGGTTCGGAAAGACATGTTAACCACCATTGTGTCATGCTGAACCCTCTTTGCTGGTCTTTGCTGGTTCAATCGTCCTCGATTGAACCAAAATGTTTCGGTTCAGGCTGCAAGCCGTTCGACTGAGCTCACGACGAAGCCTGAACCAGTGTAGGGGCGGGTTTGAAACCGGGCACACATGATGTTCCGGTGCATAAAAAAGAAGAGTCGTTGCCGAAGGCAACCTAATTTAATGTTCAGGAATTTCAAAGTTAATAGAAACCGTGACCGAAGATACGTTCCATGACAGTATTAGGGTCAAGCTTTTTGATTTTTGGTTTCATTTCATGGAAAAGATAGGTTCTTCCACGATAATCAGTATAATTTACTGGGATACTAAAGCCAATATGACACATATCGCACTCTTCTTTGACAGGACAGACAGGATCGCCGGCGTTTTTTGTCTCCAGAAGACGTACCTCTCTTGGTGAGAGATAGAACTCGTCATAGCAATAAGTACAACGTACAAGGACCGGTTGTTTCTTTTTAGAGAAGAAGGGGAAAATAGCCACGGGCAATCTCCTCGTGTTTAGAGAGTAGAGAGGAATAAGAAGGCAATACAACGGTCTTTAATATCATAATTGATTTACATAAGGGGCATCTCAGGGGGTCGTATTTGTAGGCGGTCTGTATCATGGTTCTCCATGAGAGGTAGACCTTTGTGGTAATAACCGTTTTTATATCAAGGAGTTTATAGACTAAGGGTAAGAGTTCACTGCGGAGTCTATTGGATAAGAACCCGTAGTAGCGAATGTTTCTGAAGTTTTTATCGGGGATATGGCAGATGAGTCTGGAGATAAAGTCCAGGACAGGCAACGACATAATTTCAGTAACGTCGGTATAATGGTCGAGGTACTCATAGGTGACGGTTTTGCCATCGTAGTGTTTGATACGGGTTTCACCGATAGGGGGCCGTTTGAGGTACTTGCCCAGGTAGTCAACATTGGCTTTCATATTGTTTGACTGTTTTTTGAGATGAACAACCCAGTCGGTATTGTAGAACTGAGCCGTCCAGGAATTGAAGGCCGTATACGAGGTAATGTGCTTGAGGTGGGGAGGGAGCAGCAGAAGCCCTTTTTTGAATTCTTCACGTAAAAGGGAGATGATATGGTATTTCCAGGTATTTTTGAGAGATTGGTGATAGAAGTATGCCTTGCCAATCCAGGTTTCATTGAAGAGGGAAAGCCCGCCTGCCGTGGTGGAAAGATGGATATGGATATTTCTTTTAAGGTCTCTGCCAAAGGTGTGGATGGCGAGAAAGATACCGGGAAGAAACCCCTTTTCGAGCGCCAAGTCTTTAACGATGGTTGCAGCGATGAGGGGAATACGGTTCATGAGATAGCGGTTAAGCCAGAAAAAGACCCAGAGTTCAGAAGGCATGGTAAAGGTAATGTGTTGCCAGATGGTTTTGGGAAGGGTGTTAAAACTGTTTTTAATCCAGGTGTCAGTTGCCTTCTTGCCACAGGAAGGACAAAATCTGGATTTACAGCTATGAGGGACTTTCATACTCTTGGAGCATGTTGGGCAGACAAACTG
>Ga0209323_10000422_pt1 | contig 27287 bp, 21 predicted proteins | sample Rifsed19ft2_FD_184014 | JGI IMG/M metagenome (GOLD analysis project Ga0209323, IMG submission 184014) | Soil microbial communities from Rifle, Colorado, USA - sediment 19ft 2 (version 2) | ecosystem: Environmental > Terrestrial > Deep subsurface > Rock core/Sediment | place: Rifle, Colorado...
AGAGGATGAATATTGTAATCAGGAAGAGAATGGCCAGGACAAACCATGTATATCTGCCAAAAAGGATGGCTGTTGATTTAACGCCAATCCTGATATCGTCGTCAATATCCATCAGTGCATAGATCGTATCATAACCTGTTGCCCAAAATACAGTTGCAAGAAAAATAAGGAAGGAAGGAAGCGCTACCTCGTTACGCACAGCAGCCCATGCAATTACAGCACCCCACCCAAAGGCTGTGCCGAGGAAGAGCTGAGGCGTATTGACAAGTCTTTTTGTAAATGGGTAGACAGCGGTCAGTAAAAGGGCAATGAGGGATAACAATATACTAAGCCTGTTAAGACTCAGGACAAGGGCAAGGGCAATCAGCAGAAATATGAATAATACTGTCGCTGCCTCCGCCATACTCAACCTGCCGGACGCAAGCGGACGGTCTTTAGTTCTCTCAACAAATCTGTCAAACCTCCTGTCTGCCATATCATTTATCACACATCCGGCGCTGCGCATAATAAAAGAGCCACATACAAAGATTAAAATATGCTTAAGAGACGGCCTCCCTCCGGAGGCAATGGCGAGTGACCAGAGGGCCGGCATCATAAGGAGCAGCGTGCCATACTGCTTGTCGAGGCGTATCAGGTCAGAAACAGCCCTTAGCTTTTCCATGTATCCGGTGAGAAGACTTCAAGTATCGCTGCATTGAATCCATCAGAACCCCTGAGGCGGTAACATCTTACCCAGAAGGTATCTTCTATAGTTGAAAAATGTTCTGCTAAATAATCACTTTTTATCCGGCTGATAAATAACTGTTCCCGCAGGAGCGGCATATTGTAATCACTGAGTAATACGCCCACCGGTTTATTCTTTCTGCTTATATCGCGTTTTACCGGTTCAGAAATACATGATGTATCTATAACAGAATGTGCATATACAAACTTCTTTCCTTTTATATTCAACCATGCATCCCTGATTATAGCAGTAGTTCCTTCTTTCGAATCGAGAAATTTTGCCATCTCAAAACCCATGCTCACATCTTTCTGTCCGCAGACATCTACTTCAATATCAGATAATAATAACGCCCTGAAAAATTTAACAAGAGAACCGTCATAAAGTAATGTGAGACGCGACAGTACCGGGACATTAAGTTCCGTTGAACAGGAAATAAATTCCTCAGGGTCCATCCAGTTGCAAACAGGGATATAGGTAAAAGGAAGATGGGTCAGATAATATTTTTCTATCAGCATAGCACATAGAATAGAACAAAGGGTTTTAAGAAGTCAACTTTTATCTTGACATTAAAAATCTTACGCTGTATGGTTAATTAGTTATACGAGACTGACATAATGAACATAATGAATGAGGACTTATTTAACTTATTAACCCTACAGAAAGAGGGATAGTAACTGACGTGGTACATATCCTCGTAATAGATGACGATCCGGTAATGAGGTCCCTCCTGAAGAGCTTCCTGTCCCTGCGTAAATTCAAAGTGGATTGTGTCATGACAGAGTCAGATGCAACCAGTCTGTTACTCCAGGATCATGTTGATATTGTGATAACTGACCTTAAAATACCAGGAATGGACAGTGTTCAATTCATAAGAAATATCAGCCGGACAAAACCAGGCATAAAGATAATAACAATGAGCGGAGATACAAGTTTCGACAGACTCCCCAAAGATATAAAGACAGTCACTCCCTTCATCCATAAGCCGTTTAAACTGCAGGAGATAGAAGCGTTGATAAGGACATTAATCGGGACAGCTAACGCGTAACATATCTCCTGATATCTATGAGTTTTTTTCCTGTTACATGACCTAACTGCAGATCAAGTATGCCCCTCATCTCATTTTTCATGCTCTCTGCCAGCCTGTACCTGTTGATATGACTACTGACCATTGTTTGCCATCTCTGCATAACAGCAATAGTCCCGCCGCTTGCCAGAATCCCTCCGCCGCCGGTCTTGTTGATACATGCAGGACAAACAAGACCTCCTTCAGCTATTGAAATAGTCCTGCTGAAATCAGTGACCTTCCTGTTACACTTCACACATCCATCGAATCGAAGCCCAAGCCCGGATAAGTGGAGTATCTGAATCTGATAAAAGAAGAGGACATTATCTATATGCTCTCCGGCAGAGATCCTGTCAAGAGACCTGAGCAGCAGGGTAAAGATGGGCTTACTGGGGTCTTCAAGCGGGGTTATCTTCCTTAGTACATCCACCATACTGGATGAATGCAGAATCAGATCAAGGTCTTTCCTTACCTGGCTGAATGAATTGACTATGTCCGCAGACTCAATGCGGTATAAAGATCCATGCCGTTTCCTGAAGAGGCCCAGCCTGCAGTGTGTGAATGGTTCAAGTGAGCCGCCAAACCTGTTCTTAAAGCTCCTCGCCCCTTTTGCTATGCCGTCAATCCTTCCGATATCTTCAGTAAATATGCCGACAATCCTGTCATATTCACCCATAGGACGGCTGTTAAGTATAATACCGGATGTCTTTATCAATGACATGGCTTTATTCGAAAATACCCATTTACCTATAAATACCCGATCATGAGCGTTGCTACGGCAAGATATATGGTAAATCCGACTATATCTGTCAGCGTTGTCACCACAGGCCCTGATGCTATGGCAGGGTCTATCTTTAACATCTTAAACATAACAGGCATCATAGTGCCAAGCGCTGATGCAACAATTATTGATGTAATCATTGCATTACCGACTACAAGGCCGAGCATGGCCTGTCCATGCCATAGATAGACGACAATCCCGAGCAGGATGCCGCAGACTGCACCGATCAGGAGCGCCACCTTGATTTCCTTTAACCATACCCTCATGGCATTGGTAACCTCAACCCGTCCGGTAGCAAGGCCACGGGTAACAACTGTAGAAGACTGCACGCCTACATTACCGGATACGGCGCTGATTACCGGTGCAAACGAGACAAGGGCTATGATCTGTTCAAGTGTTGCCTTGAAATGCCACAGGACAGCGCCGACAACCATCTCACCCAGTATTGTTACGATAAGCCACGGCAAGCGGAATCGTGCAACTCTTAAAGGGGAGCTGGTAAATATATACTCATCATCCTCTGTACCGGCCATCTTCAACATATCTTCAGTTGCTTCTTCACGGATAACATCTATTACGTCATCCACCGTGATGATGCCGGCAAGCTTATCTTCCTTGTCAACAACCGGAATGGCAAGGATGTTATACCTTGCTACAAGACGTGCCACCTCTTCCTGATCAACGCCTGTGTTTACCCGAATGACCTCGGTTTCCATGATTTCACTAAGCCTTGTATATGGAGGGACAAGGAGGAGCTTTCGGAGGGAGACCACACCCACTAACTTACCGGTCTCATCAACCACATAGACATAGAAGACCATCTCAACTTCGCCTGCCTCCTGCAGTTTCTTTATCGCATCCTGAACACTCAAATCCTCCCTGAGCGAAAATACCTTTGTGTTCATGATGCCGCCGGCGGTCTCGGCAGGATACTGCAGCAGCTCTTTTACAGCCTCGTACTCCCTGACACCCATCAGTGTCAGGACTTCATGTCCCTTTTCCTCCGGCAGATCTGCAAATATATCTGCCACATCATCGGATGGGATATGTCTCAGAAGCTGGACAATCTCATAAGGCGGGATCATCTGCAGGACGGCACGCCTGCTTCCTTCGTCCATCTCGCTGATGAGCTGTCCCCTTGTCCTGCTCTCTTTAAGAAGGCCGAATATGGTATTTACCTCTTTAGCATCAAGGTTTCTGAATAACCGCGCAAGGTCAGCAGGGTGCATACGGTTGGCCATATTGGCTAAATTGGCTATAGCCCCGCGATGAAGGAATTTTCTTACTGTCCAGACAAGCTGGTCAAATTTTACAACTGCCATAATTATATTTTATATCCAAGCATCCTCAGAACTGACTCATCCCCGCGCCAGCCTGACTTGACCTTCACCCATAATTCGAGGAAGACCTTTATCCCCATGATAGCCTCGATATCTTTCCTCGCAAGCTGTCCAACCTTCTTTAACACCGTCCCGCCCTTTCCTATTACTATCCCCTTCTGTGAATCCTTATCCACAAAAATGACCGCCCTGATAAATACCACATTTTTTTCCTTTTCCTCCCTGAATTCCTCAATACCCACGGCTATGGAATATGGTATTTCCTCATATGTAAGCTGGAATATCTTCTCCCTCACAAGCTCTGCAGCAATGAACCTCATGGGCTGGTCGGTAACAGCATCTTCAGGAAAATACTGAGGACCTTCAGGAAGACGGCTCGCAATCGCGTCATAAAGAACAGACACATTATCTCCATGCAGGGCAGATACAGGAAAGACCTCAGCAAAATTATACAGCCGGCTGAACTCATCTATAAGTGGAAGGAGCAGGCTCTTTTGAACCAGGTCTATCTTGTTTATGAGCAGGAACACCGGCTTCTTAACATCCTTCAGTCTTTCAATAATATACCTGTCCCCCCCTCCTATTGACTCGCCGGCCTCAGTCATGAACAGAACGATATCAACTTCATCAAGGGTATGAAGGGCTGTCTTTACCATATACTCATTTAATTTATGTTTTGGTTTATGAATGCCGGGGGTATCAATAAAGATAACCTGCGTCCCTGGAAGCGTCCTGATCCCAAGTATCCTGTTTCTTGTAGTCTGAGGCTTGTCAGAGACTATAGAGACCTTCTCCCCCAGGATTGCGTTCAGAAGAGTGGATTTCCCGACATTGGGCCTGCCTATTATGGAGACAAACCCTGACTTAAATGTATTATCAGACATTATGTCAATTTAGCATACTTCGGAAATAAGAGGCAAGGAAAACCATCAGCCGGGGAACACTCATGAGCGTCAGGCAGTTGGTTGAGCGGCGACTCCGCCGACAACACACCTGTTTCTTCCGCTGTTTTTGGCAATATAGAGGCTGGAATCAGCCTCTTCTATTATCTGTTCTGCTGTGCTCTTCCCTGCAGAATCAGCAACACCAATACTTATGGTCAGTGGACGGGCTAAGCCGGTAAACATGTGTCCCTCCACTGCACTTCTCAGCCGTTCGACCAGTGTTAACACACCTGATTTTGGAGTGTATGGTGATATTATTGCAAACTCCTCTCCACCGTAACGAGTAACAATGTCTGTATCCCTCACACAATTCCTGATTACTACAACAATCTCTGCGAGGACTGAATCTCCGGCCTGATGGCCTAATGTATCATTAATTTTCTTAAAGTAATCTATGTCAACAATAGAAAGTGAAAAGATTGTACCGTGCCGCGTATACCTGCTCATCTCTTCAGCAATCCTCATATCAAAATACCTCCTGTTGTATGCACCTGTAAGGGGGTCAACGATTGACAATTCTGAGGAAGATTTTTCAGAATCATTAACCCTTTGAATGATTGTATTAAATGTTGATTCAATTTCCTTCTCACATGGTGTATCTTTTAATTGAGGCTTATAGTCGTATTCGCCTTTTTTTAAAGCGTTTAAATAAGGACTAAGTCTGCAACGGGAATTGCATGAGGAAAAAAACCTGAGGGAGAGTATTACTATGCCGCCTAAAAAAAGAATGCCTGTAACATTCCTTATCCACCTCATCTTAGCGGTTATGGTCGGGAGAAATGAGCTGACCGCAATATATTCATGATCCATACGGTCATCAATCGCATTGATGAAGAACTCCATCCTCTCGCCGACCTCTATAGACTCCCCTAATTGTCTTCTCCTCTCCCTGACATCTGTTGCTGTTATTGCTGCATTGACATGAGCCATAAACTTTGGAAACAGGTTCTGTAATGCCTCTGCATTATTAGCATAACTTCTGAATGCCTCATCATCCCTCCCTGCAAGAAACACAAAGCTTATCCCTTTTGAAAGACCCTTTATGCCTTTCTCAACCTGCTCTATATGTGGCTTTATTGGTTTGGCATTTTCAAATGTGCCATATGCCAGGCTATAGATCCCTTCCTGGATGGCTGTCATGTGGTAAAGCAACTCGTGGGCATTAAATAATATGGAGACATGCTGATTATAAAGTTCAACTTCTTCGTCTACCTTGCCCGCAAGGTACTCAGAGGCGACATATACTAATAAAAAGATAACAGATACAATAACCAGGTATGCCTTTAATCTGTCTTTCACTGTGATTTTATTATCGGCGCAGTGGAAATATACTGTAGGACTGAAACCTATTGATTTTATTGATGTTCATATACTATAATGTGTACATGTCTGCAGGCAGCGCATACCCGGTTGAAGATTACCTTAACTTATCCGTGACAGAGCTGGATGAACGGATAGCAAAGGCACGGAAATCCCTTGACGGACGCCTGCTCATATTAGGGCATCACTATCAACAGGATGATATAATTAAATTCGCTGATTTCCGCGGCGATTCCCTTAAACTATCTCAGCAGGCAGCTAAGAGCACCCGTGAATTCATAGTATTCTGCGGGGTGCACTTCATGGCAGAGACTGCAGACATTGTTACCGCTGACTGGCAGAAGGTAATGCTCCCGGACCTTACTGCCGGTTGTTCCATGGCTGATATGGCTGATCTCTACAGGGTGCAAAAGGCATGGAAGGAGATTACAAATATTGCAGGTGAAGAGAATGTCGTACCTGTAACATATATAAACTCTTCCGCTGATTTAAAGGCATTCTGCGGGAAAAAGGGCGGGGCCATATGCACATCATCCTCTGCTGAAAAGATAGTAAGATGGGCACTGGGAGAACATAAAAAGGTTTTTTTCTTCCCTGACGAGCACCTTGGAAGGAACAGTGCAATAAAGACAGGCATCCCTGAAGATGAGATCATAGTCTGGCGCAGGGACACACATCTCGGAGGAAACGACGAAGCAGGAATAAATAAGGCACGGGTCATCCTGTGGGACGGATTCTGCAGTGTCCATATGCTGTTTCTGCCAAAACACATAGAATACTTCAGGGAGAGGTATCCCGGAATAAACATAATCGTTCACCCTGAATGCCGCAGGGAGGTTGTGGAGCTGTCTGATCTGTGCGGGTCTACGGAATATATTATCAACACGGTAAAGGCTGCACCTTCAGGCACAACATGGGCTATAGGAACAGAGATTAACCTTGTAAACCGGCTCAGGAAAGAACAGCCGGATAAGACGATATTCTTCCTATCCACAACAGTCTGTCTTTGTTCAACCATGTACAGGATAGACCCCCAGCATTTGTGCTGGATACTGGAAAACCTCGTGCAAGGCAGTGTGGTTAATCAGATAATTGTGCCTGAGGAAGAAAAGAAGTGGGCTAAAATAGCGCTGGAGAGGATGCTGGCACTATAGAGAGCAATGAGTGGAAAGCAATGAGCAATGAGTAGCCATAGGGTGGGCAAGAAACAATTCGAACAGTTTAAGGCATCTATGCTTTTTTGTCCTGCTTGCAAGCAGGCAGTACCTGTAAGGGAGAGGCTGTTGCTTGTGCTCGCAGACGGCGACCTATATGACTACATGTGTGTCTACTGCGCCAGTTCAGTCGGGTCAAGGAAAGAGTCACAGACAAAAGAAGTAAAGATACTCATCTAAAAGCCATCTACATCCCTACTATGTTGTATCCCCCATCCACATGGATAACCTCTCCGGTCACTCCACTTCCAAGGTCACTGCATAAATAGAGGGCAGTTTTACCCACCTCTTCAGCCGTTACATTCCTTTTTACAGGTGACTTCTCTGCTACATGCTGAAGCATCTCCCTGAACCCTCCGATGCCTGAAGCAGCGAGGGTCTTTATAGGACCCGGTGAAATGGTGTTGACCCTTATCCCTTTTGGACCAAGGTCCATGGCAAGATAACGGACGCTCGCCTCAAGGGCAGCCTTGGCAACACCCATTACATTGTAATTTGGCACTACTTTTTCTGACCCATAATATGACAGTGTTATTATACTCCCGGGGCGTCCTTCCATTAACGGTGCTGCATGTCTGACAATAGCAGCGAGAGAATAGACACTGACATCCATTGCTATTCTGAATCCCTCTCTCGACGTATTAAGATACTCACCCTTCAACTCATCCCTGTTTGCAAAGGCTATTGCATGGACTACAATATCAAGCCCCCCGAATGTTTCTCTGACTTTATTAAAGACGTTCTCTATATCACCATCACGGGTAACATCACAGGGCTCTATTATCTTTGCACCTATACCCTCTGCCAGCGGCCTTACACGCTTCTCCAGCACATCACCTGCATATGTAAAGGCAAGCTCCGCCCCTTCCCTGTGAAGCGCCTCTGCAATAGCCCACGCTATGCTGCGCTCATTCGCAACACCGAATATAATACCTTTTTTACCTGAAAGAAGACCCATATTAAATTCCTCCATGTTTACTCTAAAATTCCCGGGGATAGAAACATTAATCCCTCCTGGTTCTATTATTTCGACTTCAATATGTCTCTGATCTCTGAGAGCAGAATCTCTTCCCTCGATGGACCCGCCGGCGCAGAGGGCGCGGCCTCCTCTTTCTTTTTGAGTGCATTGACCCCCTTTACGAGCATGAAGACGGCAAAGGCAATAATGGTAAAATCAAGCACCGTCTGGATAAACTTCCCGTATTTCAGCATGACAGCAGGAACACCATCTGATGCAGCCTTCATTGTAATTGCAAGGTCTGTAAAATCGACCCCGCCAACAAGCAAACCTATGGGAGGCATTATTACATCCTCAACAATAGATGATACTATCTTGCCAAAAGCAGCGCCTATTATAATACCAACCGCCATGTCAACAACATTCCCTCTTACTGCAAAGGATTTAAATTCCTGAATGAATCTCATATTCCCTCCTGATATGCCGCCTTTTGTCATCTGGAATTCTGAAAATACGGTAGCAGGACAAGTTTTGCATGTCAATTAATTTTTAGCCAACCGGATACTTGACAACAAATAGTCATAAATGTAACATTGCCGAAGTAAGGATATGAATTATGGGGCTGTAGCTCAGCTGGGAGAGCGCTTGAATGGCATTCAAGAGGTCGGCGGTTCGATCCCGCTCAGCTCCACCAAAGCGCAATTAAATCAATAAGTTTCATACCAGTAAAAACAGAATATCAAAAATGTAGACATTTCAAGGCTCATGTAGGCACTGTGTAGACGGTAGGTCTCTATGGCCTGACGTATATACATACGATGATATTCCTCAGCCCCTTCGGGTTCAGATTGTTCACATTTGGAAGGACTCACTTGGGGCTGAAGATGAATACCAAGTGCGCCGCATTTCCGCGATGCAATACGCCCCACACGTAGTCGAGGAACTGCGTCTGGTAAAGTCGGTCTCTTAAGGAGATGCATGTCGAGGCCGCTCCGTGACTTCCTAACTAATCCTGCTTAAGCCGGCAACGCATACGCATATTGCCTGGCTCAATGTCACAACGATGCTCCTACCTCTATTTTATTTGTCAGGAATTTTGAAACCTCCCCGGCCGGCAGAGGTCTGCTCAACAGATAACCCTGCATCACATCACAACCACGTGATTTTAAAAATGTCAGTTGCTGCTCGGTCTCTACTCCTTCTGCGACGACCTTTAAATTCAAGCTGTGAGATAAGGCAATGATTGCCTCAATAATTGCTGCATTGCTTTGGCTTTCAGCAAGGTTCATCACGAAAGAGCGATCTATCTTTATAGCATTTAGAGGAACGAACCTTAAATAGTTTAATGATGAATACCCGGTGCCAAAATCATCCATAGAAATATGAACTCCCATATTTTTGAGTTCCTGCAAAGTGGCGATGGCAGCCTCCGGTTCTTGCATGATCATGCTTTCGGTAATTTCCATGTCCAGGTATTCAGGATTAAGGTCAGCATTATGCAACGCCCCGGTTACGACATCTATTAAGTGTTTTTGATTAAACTGACGATTTGATATGTTTACAGATATGACAATCGGTTCGAAACCAGCTTCCTGCCAGGCTGCATTTTGTAAGCATGCTGTGCGCAATACCCATTCGCCAACCGGAATTATAAGACCCGTCTCTTCCAGTAGTGGGATGAACTGCGATGGTGGCACAAAATCAGAGTCAGCCGGTTTCCAGCGTAACAGGGCTTCCAGACCGGTGATTTTATTTTCTATAATGCTTTTTTGGGGTTGGTAGTGGAGCAGGAATTCACCATTCTCCAACGCCTTATGAAGCTTGCTCGATAAAGTGAGATATTCCAATGCCTTGGTATTCATGGATTTGGAGTAATACTGATAGGTATTTCTTCCTTTCTCCTTAGCCTGGAACAAGGCAACATCTGCGTTTTTGAGAATATCTGAAATTTCTTCTCCGTCAGGAGGATATATAGATATACCTATACTTGCGGTTATAAACACCTCATGTCCATCCAAATCAAACGGCTTGGATATGCTATCTAATATACGCGAGGCCGCTTTGCCTGCATCATGAATATGTGCAAGGTTATGCAATATTAAAACGAACTCATCCCCTCCCAACCGTGCTGCAGCCTCCTGGCTTTCTTTTTCGTCCAACCGTGCGATTAAATCTGAGTTTCTGAACGATTTAAGCAATCTCTTTGATACAGCCTGTAAAAGCCTGTCACCCATATCATGCCCGAGTGTATCATTAATGCGCTTGAAATCATCCAAATCAATAAATAATACAGCAAAAATAAGCTTGCTCCGTCGTGCATATGATATGGCCTGTTTTAACAACTCTTTGAAGAATGTTCGATTTGGCAGATTGGTCAAACTGTCATAGTATGCTAGAAAACGCATGTGTTTCTCGGCTTCCTCGCGGCTCTTTATTTCCTGTTGCAGCTTGCTTATTTTAGAGACAGAAGTTATAACTATCGAAACGACAAGCAATGACACGAATAAGGCATCCAGAAAGCCAATTATTAATACTTCTCGTGGAACGCGGTTCCATAATAGATAGCTTAATATAAAAGAAATGATGAATGTACAGGTTTCTGATAGGAAAACGCCGAGCCAGAGAAAATGCCATGGATTTTGCTGACTTATTTTATCTATTATTTGGTCTTTGGTTATCATTTAAAAAAATGCCATTCATTGAATCTCCAATTTTATCGGCATCATAAGAAGATATCGTAACTATATGCAAAGTATGAAAGAAGGATCGTCTGGCTTTATTATTTAGTCCTGGTAAAATGCGGTTTTCAAATTAGCATTATTAAAATTTATTTCTAAAATTCATTGCATATTCTGTCTGTCACTGTTATAATTCCCCGCGATTTTATATAATTTCAGAATCAATATTTTTTGATGTAAGGCTGCGTGTATGGAACAAAGGATCAGCAAGCGGATACCCATAAGTTTAGAGGTGCGTCTCATTTGGATAGGCGTTACTTATAAAGCCTTCATTACAAATATTTCACAAAACGGTTTGTATGTAATTGCTCTATCGGGTGAGAACGATTTTACCAGTCATGATGGAAGAATATTGACGGTAAAATTCCCTGTATCATCAACACAATTCCTGGAATTGCAGTGTAAAGCAGTATGGTCCGATCTGTCAGAACTTTCATCAAAGAAAATTGGATTGGAAATTAATGACTCGCCTGCTGAATTTAAAAAATTCTACAAAACCTTTTTCTATAAAATAAAAAAAGAAATGTCTCACGATGCCATTGCTATTGTCGGAATGTCCTGCAATTATCCTGGTGCTCACGGCCTGAAATCGTTCTGGGAAAACATTCTTGCGCGTCGGCGGGAGTTTCGACTGATCCCTGGTCAGCGTTTACCGATAGCCGAATATTATGATCCTGATCCTTTAGCCCCTGATAAGACCTATGCGACTCAGGCGGCAGTCATTGATGGATTTACGTTTGACTGGATTAAGCGTGGTATTCCGAAAACGGTTGTCGAGTCTTCGGATATTGTGCATTGGCTGGCATTGGAGGTTGCTCTTCAGGCATGTGAAGATGCAGGATATGGCCGTGAGAACATTCCTTCAGACAGGACAGGGGTAATTCTCGGAAACACTTTAACCGGTGAACACAGCCGATCACAGAATATGCGATTGCGCTGGCCATATGTCAAAAGAGTATTAGAGGCTTCCGGATCAAAGATGCAATTGCCTCCAGACATAATTAATGAATTGATTAAAATAATGGAAGTATATTATAAGTCTGCTTTTGCACCTATCACTGAAGATACGCTCGCCGGAAATCTTTCAAATACCATCGCCGGAAGAATTTGTAATTTCCTGGATCTGCGCGGTGGAGGTTATACCGTAGACGGAGCATGTTCTTCTTCTCTTATTGCGGTTGCTACGGCTGCTACAGCTTTATCCAATGGAACTCTGGACCTTGCAGTTGCAGGTGGAGTTGATATTAGTCTCGATACCTTTGAACTAATAGGTTTTGCCAAAACAAATGCGCTTACCAAAGGAGATATGAGGGTATATGATCAGCGTGCCAGCGGTTTTATCCCCGGGGAAGGAGCCGGCTTCGTTGTATTAAAAAGACTTGAAGATGCGCGTGCCGACAGAAATTATATATACGCAGTTTTACGTGGATGGGGAATATCTTCCGATGGCAAGGGAGGAATGACGGCTCCGAAAGCTCAAACCCAGGCCATAGCAATTCGGCGGGCTTATGGTAAGGCAGGTTACGGCCTGAGCAAGATAGATTTTGTCGAAGGTCACGGGACCGGCACTGTAGCTGGAGATAAGGCGGAACTCGAAGGAATTGCAGGTGCAATGGATGATACAGAGAATGATTCTCTTCGTTCCTGTGGTATCACGTCTCTTAAATCACTCATTGGTCACACAAAAGCAGCATCTGGAATCGGGGCCTTTATTAAGGCAGCCCTGGCAGTGAACAGGCGTGTTATTCCACCTACCGCCGGATGTAAAGAACCTAATACTGTATTTCAAGAGAAGGCCCGCAGTGTATATCCGGTCATACATGGTGAAATCAGAAGTGCAGATGGAGTGATGCGCGCGGGGATATCAGGCATGGGGTTTGGAGGAATCAACTGTCATGTGACAATCGAATCGGCCGGAGAGCCTGCAAAACATATAGAACCTTCTATCGGGGAAAGAGAACTGCTTGCATCGTACCAGGAAACTGAGATCTTCGTCATGTCTGCAGGGTCGCAGCAGGAAATGAAAGGCCGAATAGTTTATCTGAAAAATCTTGCTAAGGGAATCAGTATAGGTGAAATGGTTGATCTTTCAAGCCATCTTACCGAAGAGCTGCATCCTGATAAGCCTTTTCGTACAGCCCTGATTGCCAGGTCTTCAGAAGATCTCATAGATTGTCTCGATCAATTAGAACGAATACTCAGTGCAAATGATATTCCAAATGGGGAAACCATGTCCAGCCCTCAGCAGAATATCTGGATTGGAAACTCAGCGGCACGTGACAGAATCGGTTTCATATTTCCAGGGCAGGGGTCTCAACAGTTGAATATGGGACGACGTCTTCTGGAGCGGTACTCATGGGCCCGGGATTTCAGAGATAACGTGGAATCATGGCTCTCCGAAGCCGGATATAAAAGAATCAGTGAATATATTTACCGTCCAATAGAGCGGGCTTTCAACCGTGATCAGATAGGTGAATGGAAAAGGATGCTATCCGAATCGGAAATCGCACAACCTGCCATATGTATGACATCCCTGTTATGGATTCGATACCTTGATAAACTGGGAATAAAACCCGTAGTATCAGGTGGTCATAGTCTCGGTGAACTGACGGCTTTTTATACTGCTGGTGCTTTTGACGATAAGGCCTTGCTATCTTTTGCAGCATTCAGAGGCAGGGTAACTTCTGCGCCAGATGACAATCCTGGGATTATGGCAAGTTTTGCCTGTGATCGGGAAAAAGTAGAAGAGCTGTTAGAGGGGATCAGAGGCTATGCCGTTATTGCAAACATTAACAGTCCGGAACAAACAGTTATATCCGGCGAGAGATCTGCTGTGGAAAAAGCAGTTGAGTCAGGCTCTCTTTTGAATATCGCGACAAGATATCTGCCAGTTTCGAACGCATTCCATTCGAGATATATGATGAATGCAGCCGATAGATTATATAAATTTGCCTATAGTTCAGAAGTCCTGTCAAAAACAAAGATAAAGCTGTTCTCATCTTTGGATGGTAATGAGATAAGGCCGGGAACTAATCTGCGAAATCATTTTGCACTGCAGGTTTCTCATCAGGTGGATTTTATTTCATTGATCGGCAATATGAGAAGAGAGTGCGACCTTTTGGTGGAGGTAGGGCCGGGCCGTGTGCTCTATGATTTAGTCAGGTCAATTACAAGAGAAGGGGAAGCAGCGTGTCTTCCTGTAGAATCAAGCGCCGAAGATGAACGTTCCCTGAATGTCCTTCTTGGTTGTTGCTTTGTAAATGGAGTTAAAATAAACTGGGTACCCCTCTTTGAAAAAAGGCTGGTTAGACCTTTTGTTCCTGCATCAAAACGGATCTTCATCGACAATCCATGTGAACATCCTTTGGCATTAACGGATGAAGAAATCCTGCACCCTGCCATGGACGGTCAATCAAACATGATACCTCCTGAGGTTATGGATGGCAATGATGGACTCTTCTCATTGCAGCAAATAAATTTTATCCGTAAATTAATGCAGAGGGAACTCCGGGAGGCAGGCACCGGATCTAACCCCTGTACCGGGGGTTCAGTTATAGAGGCATCAGCGACTTCTCAGACAGCACCTGATAATTTCAATCAAGGCAATACCTCGCCCTCAAATGGCGGATCACGGGATCCTGAAATATTGTTGAAGCTTGCATCGGACATGACGGGATTTCCGGAAAGTTCAATATCTCTCAATCACCGTCTTCTTGAAGATCTGAATCTCGATTCCATCAAGGCGGGCCGGTTTGCAGCCAAGGCATTGAAATTATATGGTGCGGAAGGGAAACTTGATCCAACTACCATGTCAAACAGGTCACTGCGTGAAATTTATGACCTTATCAGGAACCACATACCCTCAGGACAGCCAGCTCAGGAATCATCAGAGATAAACCAGGGGGAAGTAATACTCAATACGTTAAAATTAAATAATGCAGATAACTGGGTTCGAGATTTTAAAATCGCATTTGTGGAACAGACAGGCACATTTCCTTATTCTTTCGAAGATATTATAGCTACCGACTCCATAGGGAAAAGACATTATTTGATCATTTCTGACAATGTGAGGGATAGCCTATGTTCTGAATTGCAAGATATTCTGACTCAAAATGGAATTTTGGCGACATTGATGGATTATAAAAGTTTGAGCAGTTGTGCTGTTCGCGAGTATGAACGGTATGCCTATTTTATATTTTTGCTTCCAGGGGAGAAAAACACAGGGTTGCCTGAAAAAGAACAGATCTTCGAAATGGCGGCGAGAATGCATTGTATCGGAAAAGTTATTACCTCGATGAAAATGCAAATTCCAAAACCGACATATGCGATAGTTCAGTTTGGAAAAGGAGGCACAGCATTCCTTTGTAGTATTCATCTTGAAAACCCTGCGGAAAAAATACGGGTTCTGGAGTTTTCCAGGACGGGAGATGCTGCAGGATTCATGCGGAAAATAGTGGAAGAGATCCATGCTAAGGAAGTATTCATTATGGCAGCCTTCGACAGCAACTTTAGACGATGTGTCCCCTTACTGGAGCTTATAGAACCGGATGCATTTGATGAAAGGAAGATTGTCTGGACAGGAAAGGATGTAGTTCTTGTTACCGGGGGGGCCAGAGGTATCACCGCAGAGTGTGCTCTTGCATTTGCTATTAAGACTGGAGTTAAATTGGCCATTGTCGGAAGCACAGTTCTTATTGATAAAGATGAAGAGATACAGAAAGTATTACAACGCTATAGAGAAAATGGAATCACCTTCCGCTACTACGCATGCGATATTTCCCAAAAGGCAAGTGTATTTGATCTAAAGAAGCGAATAGAACAGGATCTCGGTGTGATCACTGGTGTTATCCATGGGGCAGCTGTCAATAGGCCGCGCCGGGTAGAGCAGGTTTCACTCAATGAAGCAATCAGTGAAATAGCGCCTAAACTCCTTGGCGCTGTAAATATTTGCGACATTCTTAAAGATAATCCGCCTAAACTGTTTGCTGGATTCGGATCTATTATAGGTATTACCGGGATGATGGGAAATGCATGGTATGGATTTTCTAACGAGATACTTAATCTTGTTTTGCAGCAATTTAAATATTCTACAAGGATTACTGAAATCATCACTTTTGCATTCAGTATTTGGAGTGAGGTTGGCATGGGGGCACGTATGGGAAGCCTTGCTGCTCTCTCAAATATGGGAATCCAATCTATACCAAAAAGCAGGGGGGTAGAACATTTCATGCAGCTTATGGAAAGGGATTGCGGAGAGGATCAGGTTATTGTGACGAGCAGAATGGGAAACCTTGATATCCTCAGAAACCGTCCCGGCTTGAAATCTCAGAAAGCGCGCTTTCTGGAAGAAATACTTTTTTATGAAAAGGGAGTTGAGATAGAAGCAAGGGCGGTGCTGACACTTGATAAAGACCCTTACCTCAAAGACCATGTCTACAAAGGCACCTGTTTGTTCCCTACTGTTTTTGGAGTTGAAGCCATGGCACAGGCTGTGTCATCTGTTATGGGCATAAGTGAATTTGACTCCTTACAGATTGAGAATATCCTGTTAAACTATCCCATTACTGTAGATCCGGACGAATCAACAGAAATTCATATCCGTGCACTCATTCAAGATAAACCAGATAATCGTGGGGAAATACGTGTTAATGCCGGTATAACAGTTGCTCAAACCGGTTTTTTAAAGAATCACTTTGAAGCGGCATTTGTTTTTCATGTGCCAAAGAGTGTGGAAAAGTATTACGGTAATATTCCGGAAAATATTCTTGATATAAAACCTTTGGAAGATCTGTATGGACATATGCTATTTCAGGGAAGCCTGTTTCAGAGGATTAAAGCCATACGATCATTGAATGATAAACAATGCATATTTGATTCTGAAATGGAAATCACTTCGCAGAATTCTGAGACATCGGATGGAAAATTGATTGCCGGTGACCCTTTCTTCAGAGATACGCTGCTTCAGTCTGTGCAGATCATATTGCCAGATTTGGTAGCGCTGCCTGTAGAAATTGAAAAATGGGAAATATCCCGAGGGTCCCATGTTAAGGGAACTCATCATGTGGTTGTGGACCTGGTGCAAAGAGGAGACGATGTTATCACGTCAGACGTGACTGTAATTGATACAGATGGTCGGATTGTCGAAAAACTTCATGGATATAAGGTAAAGATTGTTGAAAAAATACAGAATGCTCCCCAGGTAAATGATCTTATACTTCCTGATGATTGGGATGAGTCATATATAAACAATAGACTGCAGTATTACTGTCAAAAGATTAATGAGACGCCTCCTTTAATCGCTCTTAAACATCAATCCGGTTTTCATGAGATGGAGAAAACCGGGCGTCACAGGATTGAGAAGGACTTGTTTAGAAAAGCCATTCAAAAGCTAAAGATTAGCAGTGAAGAACTTTCCCATGATATCACTATAGTCTGGACAAATGAGGGGAAACCCTTTGTTAAAGAATCTTCCGGAGTGTCCCTTTCCTGCAGTCATGACGATAGATTGTGCCTCTGTGTCGCAGGCCGGACCAGACTGGGATGCGACATTGAAACCATATCGCACCGGAGCGAGGAAGAATGGACGGAACTGCTTGGAATATCAAGGACACCACTTTTAAAAACAGTGGCTGGATTGGATAAATCAATAGACATGGCGGGAAGCCGTGTCTGGTGTGCTCTCGAAGCTTTGCGAAAAGCCACTGATATGAAAGATAGCGAGGTAAAATACGACAGGCGGATGGAAGACTGTCTGGTATTTAAAGGGGGTGATATAAGCATTCTATCCTTCCCCATAAAACTATTGCGTGGCGGAGAGCGCATGGTTGCCATAGCAACTTCGGAAAAAGAAACATATACGATGGAAGCGTTGAGGACTGGGAATGCAGGCGGCATTTTGGAAGAAACTAACGGGAAATTTGTTGAAGGCGGTCCCCAGGGGCAGATGGTATTTACTTACCAGTTTTCTCTGGGATTAAAAGACAGTTCAACGATAGGAGGGGGTGTCTACTTTGCCAATTATTTTCATTGGCTTGGAAAGGCAAGAGAAAGGGCGTTAAAGCCTATAGGAAGGTATATAGCAGATGAGTTTTTTAACGGGCATTTCATGGTTACAAATTCTACAGAAACTGAAATATACGGCTACATCGGAAATCACGAGATGATATGTGTAAGGGTTTGGATTGACGAGGTGTTTGGAACCGGCAATTCATCACTGCTGTTGCATTTTGAATGGAGCAAGCTCATGACGAATGGCATCTTAAGGCCGGTTGCGTTTAGCAGGCAGCAGACTTCCTGGATCCGGACAGTGGGGCATGGTATCGTTGAATCTGTACCATGTCCTGAATTTTTTATGGATTTTCTTTGCCGAAACAATTTGCTGCCCAAAAAAGAGAGAATAGAGTCTAATAACGATCTGTCCGGAATGCGAACTATATCCTCCGCACAACTCGGCAGAACTTATTTTGAGGGGAATGTCCTGGGACAAAGCGATATTTTAAAAGAAATAATCCTTGACACTACGATGGAACATTCAAACCTTGCCCAGAACATATATTTCTCAAATTATTTCACATGGCAGGGACAGCTGCGTGACACATATTTATTTGAATTTTCTCCTGAGCAGTACAGAAGAATGGACAAACATGGACAATTTGTATGCATAGAATCCCAGGTCAAACATTTACGGGAAGCAATGCCGTTCGACCGCATTGCCATAACGATGAAGCTGTTGAAACTTTATGAGTGCGGCTTGTCCCTCTTCTTCGAATACTTCAAAGTTGACCCCTACGGGGGAAGACAGAAACTGGCGTATGGGTCCCAAACCCTGGCCTGGGTACAAGTTGACAGTTCGGATATGTACGTCCCGCATAATCTACCGGAAGTCTTCATCAGTCAGATACTAAGAAGAAAGGTTAGTATCTGATGCATGGATATTCTGGTTGATACTTCGGGGACAGAATTTAATTCTGTCCCCAATTTCCAATTTCAGAAATTAATTCCTACATATATTCCTAAGGTATTATAAGTGGCCTTGAAGCCAGGGTCACCTGATGCTATTGTATTCCTGTAATCAACCCCGAGGCTTATCAGATCTGTGAGCAGATACTCCACGCCAGCCCCGTAGTGAAGGCCTGTATCAAGATATGAAGTGTCATTGGATGCCGGAGAATTCACCATGAAGGCAAGACCTACAGGGATGATCCATGGCCTGAACTTACCGAGCTCAAAACGATACTTAGGGGCAAACACTACATTCAGTTCCGAGACGTTGACAGTGGAGGTCTTATAACCAACTGCTCCGCCTGCTCCGTCATCCTCCAATGCCTCTTCTGCAAGGACACTTGCTGTTTGAAGAACATTCTTATCCGAGAAGCTGGCATACTCCACCATGAACTCACCGAGCAGGGTGTTGCCAAACAACTTTGCCAGCGGTATATCCAGTCCGGCACCAATGACTGTACCGCTGTCATCATCATTTTTCCCCATAAGTCCGTAGGTATCTGTGAATGCCTGTCCGCCTCTGTCATCCTTCAAATTTGCTGTCCCATATTTATAGAAGACCTGCCCGCCTGACTGGGCAAAACCTGTTCCGGCAAAAAAGAGTCCTGAGATAATAATAACAACAAATACAATAAGTTTTTTCATGATCCTGCCTCCTGTTCTAATTGATCTAAATAAACATAATATTAATACACGAGAAATTCATTTCATCTTAAATTATTCACCTCCTTAAGAGAAGCTTTTCCTTGCATGAACATTCACAAGTCCTCTTCAGGGGAGTAATTTTATAGGGGTCAGAGAGGGCTGTCAATAAAAATTTAAAAACACAGAAACTTCAAAGGCTATTAAGCTGCCAGAAGAGAGGGTAAAGTCACTCAGTGATATGTCGTCCTGCACCTACGGGACGAGAGTGGTAATATCAGTGATGGTAAAGGTAACTGCTACAACCAACCCTCAGACACATGGCATTCAAGAGGTCGGCGGTTCGATCCCGCTCAACTCCACCAGGAAAATCAATGTTACTGTACGTTACTGGTTACTGATTGATGATAATCCTTGCCCTCTTCCTCAATCCATCCAGGTATTCATTCAAACGTTTTTCTGATTCTGCCCTGAATAACCGCATTTTTATCAGGTCATGAGCATTACTGAATGTCTGTTCTCCAAATTCCCCCTTATGTTCCTCATAAAATGTCTTTATAGCGTCCTCAGATATAACGATGAAGAAGTTTATCCTGAAGTTAATAAACTTCTCTGCTATGACCTGATCTGTCAACCTCTTAAGGAGGTCTGATTCCGTAAGACTGTATCCACTCAGGAAATCATTATAACGCCCGCCTGCCAAATATTCCCTGACTGCTTCAAGCTTCCCCTGAATCTTGTCAATATTCCCCTTATCCTCTGTTATCTTAAATTTCTCCGCCTCCCGAAGTAATAGTTTCCTGTCAATGAGATCATGCAGCGCACTTTCCTCATCTTTTTCATGCAGATTCAGTGTGAGTTCGACAATCACTTCACTATATGTAATTATCTCTTCATCTACGACTGCCGCTATCTTGTCAATAATAAGCGGCTCTGCCTGTACTACCCTGCCCCACGACAATAGCGTACTTATAAGCAGGAAACTTATGGACAATCTCAGATATAACATCACTGCATTATAAGAAGTGTTACAATAACAATCAATAACGATTTCTGTCTGATTCTGTGGCTGATTCTGTGGCTTGACACTGCCTGCTATAGATGATAACATGTCAAATCTTTGTAACGTCATGACACTTATAGAAATTTTAAAAGCGAAGGGTAAGGAAGATCCGGAGATAATTGCAGCAAAAATTAACGGCCAGCCTGCTGATTTAAACACGCCTGTAAATGAAGGTCCCGAAATAGAGTGGCCTGAAATAGCGTGGATTAACGTCTCTTCTCCCGAGGGTCTGGAAATTCTCAGGCACAGCACAAGCCATCTCATGGCTCAGGCAGTAAAAGAGCTCTATCCGGAAGTCAGGGTTACCATAGGTCCAGCTATAGAGGACGGGTTTTATTACGACTTTGACTATGAGAAGACGTTTACTCCTGATGACCTTGTCAGGATAGAGAAGAGGATGAGGGAGCTGGCTGAGAAAAACATGGCAATCGTCCGGATGGAGATGTCTAAGGAAGATGCCATAAAGCTCTTTGACAATATGGGCGAGAATTACAAGGTTGAGATAATCAGCGAAATACCTGATAAGGCAGTATCGTGCTATAAACAGGGGGATTTCATTGATTTGTGCAGGGGGCCGCATATCCCGTCTACCGGCCGGATAAGGTCATTCAAGCTCCTTCACACTGCCGGCGCATACTGGCGTGGTGATGAAAATAACAGGATGCTTCAACGCATATATGGTACCGCATTTTCTTCACAGGCTGATCTTGACAGCTATCTTAACAAACTGGAGGAGATAAAAAAGAGGGACCACCGGAAGCTCGGTAAAGAACTGGAACTCTTCAGCATCCATGACGACATTGGGGCGGGCCTCATATTATGGCACCCCAAAGGGGCCATAATACGAAAGACTATTGAGGACTTCTGGAGAGAGGAACACCTCAGGCATGGATACAAGCTCCTGTACACACCCCATGTGGCAAAACTGGACCTGTGGAAGACCAGCGGCCATACGGAGTTCTATCAGGCTAACATGTATAAACCCATGGAGGTTGAGGGACAGGACTTCCAGTTAAAACCGATGAACTGCCCTTTCCATATAGCAATTTATAAGTCAAAGATGTACAGTTACCGTGACATGCCGGTAAGGTGGGCTGAGCTCGGTACTGTATACCGTTATGAAAGGTCCGGGGTATTGCACGGCCTTCTGAGGGTAAGGGGCTTTACGCAGGATGATGCACATATATTCTGCAGGCCTGATCAGATCCAGGATGAGATAACATCTATACTGGACTTTACTGTTGCACTGCTGACAACTTACGGATTTGACAGATATGACATATATCTGTCAACAAGGCCGGAGAAATACGTAGGGACACTTGATAACTGGGAAAAGGCTACGGATGCATTGCGTAATGCACTTGAATTAAAAGGCCTCCCTTATCAGATAGATCCCGGCGAGGGGGTATTTTACGGCCCCAAGATAGATATCAAGATAAAGGATGTACTGGATCGTGCCTGGCAGTGCACCACTATTCAGGTTGATTTTAATCTCCCTGAAAGATTCTCCCTGACTTATGTTGGAGAAGACGGCAATCAGCATCAGCCTATTATGATACACAGGGCGCTGATGGGGTCAATTGAGAGATTCTTTGGAATACTGATAGAGCACTATGCCGGCGCGTTCCCGTTGTGGCTGTCACCTGTACAGGTTAAGGTGCTTCCAATAACAGATAAACAGAATGAATATGCTGAAGAGATCAGGAATTCCCTTATTTGTGAAGGTGTACGGGTCGAAGTAGACAGCAGAAACGAGAAGATCGGACATAAGATCCGTGAGGCACAGTTGGAAAAAGTGCCGTATATGTTTATAATAGGCGGCAGGGAGGCAGAGTCCCGCACGATTGCAGTGAGGATGAGAAAAGAAGGCGATATAGGGGCTATGCCTTTTGAGAATGCCATTAATAAGGTAACACAGGAAATTAATCAAAAACTGTAAGTAAGCAGTTGACGCTCAAAAATGCCCAGGTGCAAGGAAGGACGGGCCGTCCTGACGCCGCAGATGGGCGTTTTTCAGCGTCAACTATAAGGGGGTGATGGAATATCGCTGAGCCACGAATCAGAGTAAACAGAGAGATACGGATTAAAGAAGTTCGTGTTATCGGTCCGGAAGGGGAACAGCTTGGGATACTGCCGACATATGAGGCCATTAAGAAGGCCGTAGAATTCGGCCTTGACCTGGTTGAGGTAGCGCCTACAGCTAAACCTCCTGTCTGCCGTATCATGGACTTTGGGAAATATAAATACGAGCTTGCAAAGAAGCAGCACGGCGCCAGACAGCACCAGCGCAGTATGCAGCTTAAAGAGGTAAAGGTCAGACCTTATACTGATAAGCATGATATAGGAATCAAGATCCGTAATGTCAGGAGATTCCTTGAAGACAGGAATAAGGCAAAGATTACCCTGACCTTCAGGGGACGGGAAATGGCATACAGGGAGACTGCCAGGGGCATAATGATACTATTTGCAGAAGGGGTAAAGGATGTCGGGGTGGTAGAAGTACCGGCCAAGATGGAGGGAAACAGCATGATAATGATCATCTCTCCAAGATCAGACGTCCAGAAGGAGAAGGCCAGGGGGACAGGCACAGAATCTGTAGCAACGGCAGAAGGGAGGGAAGATGTCAAAGACCAAGCTCAAGACGCATAAGGGCGCATCAAAGCGTTTTAAACTTACAGGAACCGGTAAGGTGAAAAGAAGCAGGGCTTCAGGAAACCATCTGCTGACCAAGAAGAGCTCAAGCAGAAAGAGGGCGCTGAAGCAGGCTGCACTGGTTCATGAGAGTAATGTGAAGAATGTGAAGAAACTTATACCTTACGGTTAATAATTTTTTGGAAGGAGGTTAAACAACAATGCCACGCGCAAAAGGTGGATCAAAGACAAGACAGCGCCGGAAGAAGGTAATGAAGGCGGCGAAGGGATACTGGGGGGGCAGGCACCGTTTATACAGGAGCGCCACAGAGGCAGTTGACAGGGCGCTGTGCTATGCATACAGGGACAGGCGGCAGAAGAAACGCAGTTTCAGAAGCCTCTGGATTGCCAGGATAAACGCAGCAATCAGGCTGCACGGACTTTCATACAGTGTGTTTATAAGCGGCCTTAAGAAGGCAGGCATAAATTTAGACAGGAAGGTACTTGCAGACATTGCAGTGAATGACCCGGCCGGTTTTGCCAGGATAGCCCAAACAGTAAAAGAAGTAGCTTAGATGACACATTATCGGTCGTAGCGTGGGGGTTCATCCCCCACTTTATGCCGGCAATATTCTAAATTATTCATACCTCAGCGCCGTAATCGGATCCTGCTGTGCTGCCCTGTAAGCGGGATAGACGCCGAAGAAAATCCCTACTCCTGCAGAAAAGAGTGTCGCCACGATAACTGCCCACGGCGTAACAACAGGCGGTATATGCGGGATAAACCACCCTATTATAACACCGCCGATAAAGGCTATAAGGATGCCGATACCCCCTCCTATCAGGCTTAACATGGTTGACTCAACAAGGAATTGAATAAGTATGTCACGCCTTGTCGCCCCGACTGCCTTTCGTATCCCGATTTCCTTAGTCCTCTCTCTTACAGTCACAAGCATTATGTTCATTATCCCTATCCCGCCCACTAACAGTGAGATTGCTGCAATCCCTGCAAGCACAGAAGAGAGTGTGTCCAGGATTGAGTCAAGGCTTGACAGCAGGGCACGCTGAGTCAGGATTGTAAAATCCTCCTTGTTATTATGCCTCTTCTTAAGAATTTTTGTTATCTGCTCATTTGCCTGACTGACCATGGCCGCACTCCGGGCCTTAGCCCTTATCCCGAACAGCTTATCCGTATTAAACAGCCCCATGGCAGAAGTGACAGGGATATAGACAACATCATCAAGGTCATCAGTCCCCATAAATGTCCCCTTCTTCTCCATAATCCCTATAACCCGGAATCCTGATCCACCTATCTTGATGATCTCTCCAAGGGGATTCCTGCTGCCAAACAGTTCGTTTTTTACGGTGTATCCAATTGTACAGACCCTGCGGGAGGCATTAACATCATCCCGGGTAAAATAGCGGCCCGCATCAACTCCTATAGTTATGACTTCTGTAAATTCCGCATCTGCACCTATAATCATCACCTTTCTTTCCCTGTTTGCATATCTTACATCCGCTGTGCCGACTGTGATGGATGAAACCGATTCGAGGGCCGTGGCATACCTCCTTAATGCCTCTGTATCACCGACTGTCATCTTCTGAACACCCTCAAACCCGGGATGCCCCATCCCCTGCGTCTCTGTCTTGCCGGGACTGATGATCATGAGGTTTGTACCGATGCCCATAAATTGTTTGACCAGATATTCCCTGAATCCTGCTGTCATAGAGACGAGCAGAATGACTGAACCCACACCGATCATGATCCCGAGCATGGTCAGAAAGGCACGAATCCTGTTTTCCATGATAGAAGCGACTGCAATTCTTAGAAATTCAAGAAAATTCATTTTGAAATATCTTCCACGATCCTGCCGTCACGGATGAAAATTCTTCTCCTTGCCTTGTCTGCAATCTCAGGGTTATGGGTAACCATGATTAAGGTAACGCCTTCCTCTGAATTAAGCCTCCTGAACAGCGTAATTATCTCATCGCCTGTCTTCGTATCAAGGTTTCCTGTTGGTTCATCTGCAAGAAGGATAGGCGGGTTATTTATAAGAGCCCTTGCTATCGCAACCCGCTGACACTCCCCGCCTGAGAGCTGATTGGGGCGATGATGCATGCGGCCCTCAAGCCCCATCTTTTTGAGCATCTGAATACCCTTCTCTCTTCTCTCATCCGGACCGGCGCCTGAATAAACAAGGGGAAGCTGGACATTATAAAGGGCATTATGTTTCGCCAGGAGATTGAACATCTGAAAGACAAAACCTATCTTCTTATTCCTGATATGGGCGAGTTTCTCATCACCGATATACGACACATCCTCTCCATCGAGGATAAATCTTCCTGTTGACGGGCGGTCAAGGCAGCCGATAATATTCATCAGTGTGGACTTGCCGGAACCTGAAGGACCTAAGATTGCAACAAACTCCCCGCCGGAAATCTCAAGATTAATCTCAGAAATGGCATCAACCTTAGCAGTTCCGGAACCATAAACCTTACTTACATTCTCAAGATATATAAGGCCGTTACTGCTCATTACTCATTGCTCATTGCTTTTCACTCATTGCTGACGTTAACCCTCTTCCCTTCCCCTATCCCTGCAACATCCAGAGAAGTAATGACCCTCTCCCCTTCTACGATACCATCAAGAATTTCTATATACTCCCAGCTTGAAATACCGGTCTTAACAGTTTTCTTCTTTATCCTGCCTTCTGCAATAGCATAAACAAATTTTACATCATCCCTCTCTATCACCGCATTAGTAGGCGCTATAACAGCATCCTTCTTTGTCTCAAGTATAATCTCCGCATCAACAGAGGCGCCGACAGGCAATCTTTCCTCATTCGCCTGACTGAATTTCATCTCTACATTCACTGTCCGGTTTTGCTCGGCTGCCTTCGAGACAACAGGCGAGACATATATGACACTGCCTGAGAATACCCTGCCGGGATCAGCATCACTCGTTATCTTTACCTTCAGACCGCGCTTGATTACCTTAACATCCGTCTCATCAAACGGGACTTCTACCTTTAAAACCGAGTCATCAATCAACTCACAGAATGGTTCTGTTTCAATGGAAGTAAGGTTAGCCTGAGAAAGCATCCCTGTCTGTCTGCTCAGATAGTATTCAGGAAGCTCTCCGGCAGCCGCATTCAGAAATGATATGACACCATCAAAGGGGGCGCGTATGTTTGTCTTTTCAAGTTCTTCTTCGGCAAGCTTTATACCAAGCCTTGCCTCATTCAGTGCATTTCCTGCAATTTCGTATTCCTTACCGGTCACGGCAAACTGACTCTTTATCTCATCGAAACGGCTGTCAGCCATAAGGCCTTGTTCAAACAACGGCTTTGACCGCTCATAGTTCTGCCTTGCAAGCCTGTGCCGCTCCTCAATCTCATGGAGCCTGAATTCCACAGACCTGAGTGCGGCCTTTCTAAGATCGAGTTTAATAATGGATTCAACATCATCTAATTTAACTATTACATCTCCCTTCCTTACGCGGTCACCCTCCCTGAAATTAACCTCTTTAACCTTTAATGGCAGGAGAGGTTGAAGCTTTACACGCCTAAGCGGCTCAACAGTCCCGCTGGACACACCCGTGATAGCCCTCTCGATCGCCCCCTTCTTTACAACAAAAACCTTAACTTCAATAATATTCCGGCGGTAAAATAAAAAGACTGTAAGGGCGATGATGACGACAATTATACCGATAAGTAAAATCTTTTTTGTCAGTGTAGTCACGTTCGTGATTGGTGCAGGGCAAGGACTTTATCAATGGCGATTTCAAAGGCGCTGCATGGTGCATGTATGTCCCATGCGCTTAATACCTTTGGATGCAGTTCACCTATCATGCCTATTACGTTGTCGC
>Ga0209323_10000429_pt1 | contig 27024 bp, 25 predicted proteins | sample Rifsed19ft2_FD_184014 | JGI IMG/M metagenome (GOLD analysis project Ga0209323, IMG submission 184014) | Soil microbial communities from Rifle, Colorado, USA - sediment 19ft 2 (version 2) | ecosystem: Environmental > Terrestrial > Deep subsurface > Rock core/Sediment | place: Rifle, Colorado...
TCCTGCGCTTTTTCTCGCACCTTATCTTTGTGCATAAGCTCTTTTTTCACTTCTTTTAGAACAGTTTTTAAAGACGACAAACTTTCACCGCACTATTGGTATAAAACACAACTGATTATTTATTGTATTCTTAAAAAATGGAAAAGAAGAGAGATTCGCTTTTCTTTTTAGGCTGCTGGTTGCGCAGGTTCTACCCATTTTTCGATTAGAATATCCGTTTTTCCTAGCTTGAAGCTCACTTTGACGAATATGGAGTCTGCTCCTTTGAATGGGAACATGCTGTCTTCTGCGAGGTCTTTTGGTAGGTAAATCAGGTATTTGCCGTCTTTTCTCCTGAACAATCGTCCTCTTCCTTCATTAACCATTCTGTCACCACCCGCTCAATTAAATTCTCGGTTTAAGAATAGGGCGCTTCAAAATCTATTTAAGGTTTCCCGTCGCCTTTCATTATCAGCCTATTAAATCCGCCAGATAGGATTAAAAATTGAATTAGTTGCCGTCACTCTTGCGTAATTTAGGGAGACCCAAATCGTATAGGTTTCTCGCGTCGGCTTAACAATACAACTCGGCTTTCAACCGATTCATCTACAATCTTGTACCCTGTTCTCTCTGCTAAGTGCATCGCAAAATCGTAAACCTCTTCGTGCTCAGGCATCTGCTCATAATTTAGGCGAAGGTTCGAAAAACCAACGTGCATGTACGCCTTAGCTTCAATATATGTTGGCTTGGCTCTTTCAACAAGCTTGGCGTATCCATCCGCGTTTTCCATGTTGTGTCCTTTCACCAGCGTCATGCGAATCACAGTCGGGCATCGGAAACTCGGCAACAAACCAAGAGTCTCATTCAGCTTCGCCCAAGCGCCGGGAAACTGGGGGCGGCAAACGCGTCTGAACACTTCTTCATTTGGGGCGCAGACAGAAATGTAGAGTTGTGTTGGCTCTTCGCTTAATTCCGCAAGTCTATTGGGCATCGTACCATTGGATACGAGAAACGTGGTAAACCCCCTATTGTGAAATGTGCGGATTAACTCTCCGAGCGGCTCGTAAAGCGTCGGTTCTCCAGTCAAACTTATGGCAACGTGCCTCGGCGTTAAGGCTTCTTTGAACTTTTGTCTGTTCGTTTTCAGATTCCCTTTGTACCCGCTTAAGATTGCATTCTGCGCCTTTAGGCTTCCCTGCACAATTTCTTCAGCAGAATCCCATTTTGGCAGTTTCATCTCGTCCCATGTGATTTGTAAATCGCCGCTCTGCGCTCTCCAACAAAACAGGCACTGCTGTGTGCAGTAAAAAAGCGCGGGCGTCATTTGGATACACTGGTGGGTCTTTATCCCATAGAACTTCTGCTTGTAACATGGTCTGTCGTGGATTAGCGTTTCGTAAAGCCACTTGCACCTTTTGACCGCTGAATGCTTGCCGATTAGATGGTATCTTTGCTTCTTTAATGCTTGCAGCAGCGAAGGCGGAACCAAATTCTCCAAGTTGCTTCACGAGTCCATGCCGATTGTTCTTGAAAAACAGACTAGTGGAAACCATTTTATAAACAGTCTCATCTAAAAACTTGTCTCAGAAAGTTTCTCTTTCATTGAAGATTTCTTCCTCGTTCACTATTTTGCCTTTTTTTCTCACCTAATAATTGAGCGTTGTAGAAAGTAGCGAATGTATTAAATTGATTATTTGATAATTACTATGGCAGGCGCGAGATGATACCTTCAATGGAAATCAGAAAAACTCTGTTGAAGATTGTCGGGTTAATGCAAGCTGCCATTGGCGGGTTCTCCATTGTTTTCGCGTTCCTCGCGTTTTACAACATCTTCAGCATCCAAACAATGTTAGGCGCAACTGAAGCGGACATTGGATTTTATCTTTCGGTTTTCGTAATCGTTGGCATACTCTCTATCATAAGTGGTCTCTTTCTCCTTTATGAGCAAACGCGAGTTGGCAATCATGACTAAGCCTCAGCTGAAAAGAGAACTCGGTCTTCTTCGCGCAACAATGCTAGGCGTGGGCGGCGCCATCAGCGCAGGCGGCTTCGCCACCATAGGTTACGCCGCGGGCATAGCGGGCTATGCGATAGTCCCTGTGGTCTTTGTGATTGGATTCATAAGCCTAATTACCATGTTCAGCTACGCCGAATTGGGCACGGCTCTTCCGCTTGCGGGAGGCGAGTACACCTTTTCAAAAGTGGCGTTCGGAGGTTTCGTCAGCTTCCTCACGGGCTGGTTTGAATGGCTCAGCAACATGTTCTATACGGCACTATCCGCCATGGGCTTCTCATATGCAATCGCCTACATCTACCCCCAAGTCAACATACCGTTCATCGCAGTGCTAGTGGTGATAATATTTGCTTTCGTGAATTTGAAAGGCGTCAAAGAAACCGGCACTGCAGAAACTATCATAACCATTATAGTTCTTGTTATCTTGGGAGTGTTCGTATTGGGCGGTTGGTCTTACACTCAAGGAACACAGCCGACTCACCCGCCTTTCCCCGTTGGAATAATAGGAATCTTTACGGCTGCCTCTTTTCTCTTTGACCTGTACCTTGGCGGAGAAGCGGTCGCTGCATCTCAAGCTGAGATAAAAAATCCTGGACGAAACATCCCTCGAGCGATAGTGATTTCAGGCATACTCTTAATTGCACTTTATACGAGTGTTATAGCCATCGCTGTTGGCGTTGTTCCTCCTGCAGTTCTTATGGAGCAGGTGTCACCAATCGCTTTTGTGGCGGAACAGGCGATGGGGCCTGTCGGAGGCATATTGGTCACGATAGGCTTGGCAATTGCAGGTTTGGCTGCAACCAACGAGGCTATTATGGCTCAGTCCCGTGTCCTCTATGCGATGGGCAGGGATGGCTATTTGCCAAAGATGTTGTGCAAGGTTCATCGGCGTTTCAGCACGCCTTACATTGCAGTTATTGTCTGCGCTGTTTTCACGGCGCTTTTCACAGCAACCGGCCTCGTGAACTTTGTTGTTTACGCGGTTAACCTCGGCTTCATTATAGGCTTCTCAATCGTGAACTTGTCGTTGATTAGATTGCGGAAAACCGCTCCTCATCTGGATAGACCCTTCAAAGTTCCACTATATCCTTTTATGCCCCTCGCTGGGTTAGCCACATGTGCTTTTTTAGTGTTTTTCATTGAGCCTTCTGTGATAGTCTTGGGCTTGGAGCTCGGCATCGTAGCGTTGTTGGTTTACTACATAAGAATGGTTGGCTACCATCGCATTCGCATTGCCCTCGGAGGAGTGAGCTTGGGCTTAGGAGTTTTTGCGGCGTTCGCAGCGTATCTGTTGGGAACAAACTCGATAGTGCTGCATGATGTTGCACCCAGCGTTTCAACACTGATTTTCGGTTTCTTAATTTTCATCAGTATCGTTGAAGTCTTAGGTGGGTTGCTGAACATACTGGCGTCCAGCAAATAGGAAGCAAGCATATTCAGGGAGCTAAAGTGAAAGATAGTAATAAAAAATAAAAAGTGAAGTTTCGAATTGCTTCATTGAAGATTTCTCATAGCCTACAGTAGCAGTCGAAGAGCAAAAACGTTATTTCGGGCTATTGATATTACTGGTGATGAGAAAGCGATGCCGTACTTTCCACTTAAGCAACGGCTCAAAATAGCCCTAGGAGGGTTTGTTTCTTTAGTAGGGTTTCTGATACTAGTTTTCGCGCTTCTAGCAACGACAAGGACCGTAAACCTTGAAAGCGTTGTGAAAAATGAGTTTATAGTTGCTGTTGCTGTAGTTGTTGGAATATTAGACATCCTTTGTGGTTTTCTTTTATTCAGGAAAAAATAAAAGTCTATCACTCGCTTCCCATTAAAAGGAAGCCACCGATGATGTTAACTATCCCTATGAAAACCCATAAGACAAGACTGAACGCTGTCGCTTCAGACGACAAAGTAATCCAGCCTACTTGGCCAGTAATGCCTATGTAAGCAACAAGACACAATAACAAAACGCCAGCAAAAATAGCCGAGGCGCCAAAGTATGACCCAAATCTCTTTGAGATTTGGAGGGTTCCAAATTTCTCTTCCTCTAAAGCCTTTTCAATTGCTTTCTCAGCTTTTTTCTCCGGAGAAACAACCGGTTTGGAAGGTGCTTTAACTATAATCTCCTCTTTTTCTTTATCCTCTGTCATTAAGAACATCCGCTAAACCGAGTTCAAATAAGAGTATAAACTCTGCTTAGTTAAATTTTTTATGATGCAAGTTTTCCATGTTCTCTAGGGCAATTCGCAAGTTATAAATTCGCCTTCATTCAAATAAAATGAATCGGTTACAAAATGGTTGAGATTGTGCAGCGAAAAACTAACAAAACTCTTCTTCCCTTTGCTACTCTCGCCCCGACAAGTGGTAGGTCCTTTACAATTGATGCTGAAAGAGCTGCGGTTTTCTGTTTAGCCGAGTTGGGTAGAGACAGGGGTGGGGGATTTTTCAAGAAACGGCCTCCGGAAAAGCTGGTTTTCATAGCAGAGGTTTATTATCCTTTTTGGGTAGCTCCATTTGGTCGTTTAACCCTTCTCTTAGACGGATTGAACGTTACTTCTCATGCTATAAACTATTCAGTTTTGCCAGACCTCAAAGTTTTTAAAGATAAAATGGATATCCGCTCAGAAACACGCCAAGCTTATGTAACTTTCCTCTCAACCAACCTCAATTATTTCAAAGGTTCGGATAGCGAGGAAACGAAAGTTATCGATGGTCTTATGACGGACGCGGGCTTTCTCAAAGAATTTATGCCCTATTTGGATGAGGCAGCAATGACTGAAGCTCCCGTAGTCGATAGTGTATTAATTTCACCTGCTACCGATGAAGCCGCAATTCTGGTGATGGCCAAAGAACTAGAGGATTTGCAATCAAAGTTTGTCGGAGAAGTAAAAGAGCTGAATAAAATAATTAAGCTCCTGAACCTTAAAACCAAAGAATTTTTAGAACTGCTCCGTAAGGAAGTGAAGGAAACTGAACAAAGGTTCAGTAAACCGATTGAAGAAGCAAAGGTTTCCATAGAAAATAAAACTTCTCAAATAAACCGGGAATACACAGAAAAAATCACGGAAACTTCAAGCCAGTTTGAACAAGAAACTTTGGTTGCGCAAAAAGAGATTATTGCATTAGAAAAAACAAAAGAGCAACTTACCACTGAAATTGAACATTGCGAAGCAGAAATAAAAACCGCCACAATCAACAAAGATGATGTCACTGAGCAAAAATGGAAAGAAAAAAGAAGCGCGCTGAAAAAAGAAATTTCTGAAATTCTTAAGAAAACTAGGGTGATTGCAGAAAAAATCAAGAAAATTGACGAAAACAAAAAGCACGCAATTTTCCAACTGAAGTCAGAAAGCGACGCCAAAATCAAGGAAGCCTCAAAGGACTTGATGGCGGTCGAGTCTTCACGCGACGCCGAAATAAGCATTTTCCATAGCGAAATGGAGAAACTTGAAGAACTGACTGCAGACATTATTAAACAAATCGACCAATCGGCAAAAATGAGGGAAGCGACCATTGCTGAATTTGAAAATTTGGGCATCCAGCAAAAAAGGGCAAACTTCTCCCTCGTCCATATGCCCTTCTACTTGATGCGCTACCAGTCGGGACCAAATCGGCGGCACACATTTTTTGCTCCATCATTCGTTGGCAGCGTAGGTGTTGGCGCAAAACTAAGAAGCGCGATGGGCAAGATGAAAATTAGCCAGTTGTTTCAGCCACGTTCCAAAAAAGTCGTTTCGCTTCTACACAAGTTTGCCATTCTGCTAGAAGAGGATGTCGCGTTTGGCAGCGAGATTAATGAAGCTTGCCGCAAAGCTAACTTGCTAGACGCGGAAAACCTGAAACAATCAATTGCTGCAGGTTTGAACAAGCTGAAAGAAGATGGTTGGTTGTCAGAGCAAGAACGAAAATCTTTTAGCCAAATTGCGCGGTAAGACTGCCTATTTATCGCGTTCCTTATCAGGATGATGCTGATGAAAGCATAATTTAGCTTGTCATGAACAGAAATACGGATTTGACCAAACTGATGATATGGGAAATGGCAAAGTTTAAAATGTTCTCTTAATAGTAAATGTTCAATCTCGATGAGACCGTTAATCTAATGCGGAGTAAGTCTGACTTGAAGAAAAAAGCTGTTACAACGCCTCTCCTAATCGCGTTGAGCATGATGCTAGTGTTCATGCCCCTCTACACGGTGTCAGGGCAGGTTGGCGTGAGTATAACTACTATTGCCCCGTCACAGTCCGGAAAGGCAGGCGACACAGTTCGCATTTTTGGCCTCATCAACACTGCTAATGGCGCGTACGAAATTTGGTTTGGAAATAATCTCGTCGTTACAAACACTTCAATCGGCTACGATGTGGATTCGAGCTTCGCAGTGCCAGAGCTTCCAGAGGGAGACTACACTATAACCCTAGTGGACGTTAGCATAAACGTTAACGGTACCCACGCGTTTACCATACTTCCAGGCTATAGCGTTAAAGCCCTTGTTCCTTCCCCGCCTGCACAATTGCAGGAAGGAAGTAACGTGGTTCTGAATGTCACATTCACCGGAGGACAATCAAACACAACGTATTACGCGAATATCACGGTTAGGCTTCCAGCTCCGCTTAACACAAATTATTCGAGACTGATTGAGCTTAGCCTAACCCAAACAGGAACCGCACAAGTCCAGCTTACTTATCCAGACGCCGCTTTTGAACCTTCAGGTTCGCTTACTAACTTCACGGGTTTGTACCGTGTGTATTTCAATCTGACTCAGCAGTTGGCGGAGGACCAATTTTTCGTCGGCTTCACTGACACAAACACTTATCACAGAGGGCAATCTGTGGCAATGCGAGCGGTAGGGTATCAAGCGAATGTAAACTCAACAATAACTATAACATACGCGAAAACTGGCGCTAATGTACACTCTGAAGTGGTGAATGCCTCAAGCGAGGGCATAATTAACGCCGCTTGGACAGTTCCGTCCGATGCGTTAATTGGCGACTATAACATAACCATAACGCCGCAGAATACGCCCAAACTCATTGTTGACTCGCAACTCTTCACTGTTCCAGGCTATGCTGTTAAAATCCGAACTCTAAACTTGGCAGGTGATGTCGCGCCACAAATATTGGTTGAAGCCCTTGACCAAGCGACAAACACGCTATACAACGGCACGAGCGGAGTTGACGGAATAGCCACTGTGAACCTCGAAAGGGGCAATCACACTATAAGCGCGTTTTGGAATAATGTCAAAGTTGGCGAAATTAATGCATCCATAACTGAAGAAAGCGCGTTTGATTTACCATGCAGACTAACCAACCTTAAAATAACCGTTCAAGACAAAAACGGCCTCTTAATCCCCTTCGTTAGTCTAGACATTACCTATCAATACGTGACGACGAAAGAAAACGCATCGAAAACCGGGCACGCCTCAGGCCAAACAGACCTTTCAGGCACTTTTTCTTTTAACTCAACTCTTCCCGGAATAGGTTACACAATCAACGCTTCTATTTACAGCGTGGTTTTCAACATCAACAACAACACTGTCAGCGATGTTCCAGCGCAACCAACTTTCCAAGTGACGATACTGTGCCCAAGTCGAACTCTGACACTTACAATAGTCGATTACAATCTAGCAGCGATTCCTAACGCGCGCATAGAGTTGGTTGAACAGACAAGCGGCATATTCTATGGCGCCGTGACTGACAATGCGGGGACAGTTTCTGTGGAAATTACATTTGGAAAGTACCGGTTACGAGCTTACACGGACAATATTCTGTTGAATGAAACTGTCATTGAAGTTTTCAGCGACACGCAAAGCGAAATTCGTTGCATTATCTACGACCTTCAGGTGTCAGTGTTAATCGTTGACTATTTCGGGCAACCAATCCCTAACGTAAACGTCATGTTGCATGGAGCCGATCAGGCAACGCGATCAGCCACGACGCAGACGGATGGAACCGCAAAATTCGGCAACTTGATTGGCGGTAACGTGCAGATAATCGCGTATCTCGCTGGGAGGGAGGATTCCTATGAAGCGGTGAACCTTCAGGTTGAGGCGCCGACAACAAGAACGATCAAAATGGGCAAGTATGTTCTCTTAGGGCCATTCCTTATTGAAACAAGTGTGTTAGCAACTTTAATCGTAATTTTGGCGGCGGTAATTCTGTTTCTCTCCATGGAAGTTTACACAAGGAAAAGATTCAAGCTGAGCAAAAGCGAAAGTTAAAATGTGCAATCAGGAGTCTGAAGTAAAAAAGTTTATATTGACTCTGAAAGAAATACTCTCTTTGAGAATGCATAGAGACATTGAATTTTGACAATTAAACAATAGAGGTGTATCTATTGGCTCAAGTAAAAACTTGTTCTCCCACGTGCCCAGCTTTCAAGTGCGCCCAAGATTCCACTTTCTATCGCCGCGATGCTGTATGGTGCAAATGGACCGAAGAGATGTGCAATGTTGCAAACTGTACGTATGCTCTTTGCGTTAAGAGACGTTTGCTGCCGAGAGGAATCTGCGGGGAAACCGTTAAACGCAAAACCGTTGACAGGGCTCCCGAAGAGGTTATTGCTCAATCGATAAAACTTCGAGGAAAGACACTGCGCAAGATTGGAGAAAGAGAACTCTTCTAAACTCATCACAAAACGCAAAAACGCGTTGCTTCACTCGCGAATTTCGGAGACCCATTCAACCTCTCTTTTTATGTTGCTTGAACACGTTTAACAACTGGCGGTTTCATCTTTTTCAAGATTCTGTAGCCGCAGACTATACATTTTGTTTCTCCACCACGGAGTTCCAGTTCTTCAGATGGAACTCTCGCGCCGCATCTCACACATTCGTAGACAATCCCTGTTTTTTCCATGGAAGCAACCTCTTTCTACAAAGGAAAAGCATTTTGCTTTTAAACGTTTCCAAAGATCTTTGTGTTAACGAAGGGTGAAGCTTGAGAAAACGGTTGCAGAAACACCTTTCAGATGTTCTCTCCCCAGAAGATTTAGCCAGTGCTTACAATTCCTATGATATCATAGGCGGCATCGCAATATTCAGATTGCCACAGGCTTCTCGTAAAAACGCTCAAAACATCGCGAAAGCAATAATGAGTGTCCACACGAACGTGAAAACCGTTTTAGCTCAAGTAAGCCCCGTTGCTGGAGACTTTAGACTTCGACGCTTGGTGCATGTGGCAGGTGAAAACAGAACAAGCACCATTCACAGGGAATCTGGGTGTTTGTTCTCTGTTGATGTGGAGAGATGCTATTTTTCTCAAAGACTTTACCATGAAAGATCATGCATCGCCAGGTTAATAAAACCCAACGAAACGGTTGTTAACATGTTTGCGGGTGTCGGCTGTTTTTCCATAGTAATCGCCAAACATGCAAGCACATCGAAAGTGTTTTCAATAGATGTTAATCCAGCGGCATTTCAGTTTATGCGTGAAAACATCAGGCTTAACAGGGTTTACGGGAAGGTGATTCCGTTATTGGGAGACTCAAAAGCAATCATTGAACGTCGATTGCAGCACGTGGCTGATCGAGTTCTGATGCCCTTGCCGGAGAAAGCCTTTGAGTATTTGCCCTCTGCTATATCCGCCCTCAAAACGTCTGGCGGCTGGCTACACTACTACGATTTCGAGCATGCAGAGAAAACTGAAAATCCAGCCGAAAAAACTAAACTAAAAGTGACTGAAAAACTTTCCAGCCTTAATGTAGCTTTTGGGTTTCCTTTTTCTCGTGTTGTCAGAACCACTGGTCCTAACTGGTACCAAGTGGTTTTAGACATGCAAATCACGCGCGTTCCAGATAAATTTTAATAACTATCTCCGCTATTTGTGTATGCGTGATGTGGAATGAAAAGAAAGTTGATGGAGATTCTGGCTTGTCCAATAGATAAGCATCATCCGCTTGAACTTCACGTTTTTGAAGAGAAAGAGGAAATAGTAGAAGGCCTAATCGTTTGTCCCAAATGTTTACGATGGTATCCCATACGCGATGAAATTCCAGAAATGTTGCCCGATGAGCTGCGGAAGGCATCTGAGGACCTGCCGTTCCTGAAAAAATGGAAAAGCCGTATACCAGAGAAAATAGTCTCTGAAGGCAAACCCTTCAGTTTAAAACACTAAACAATAAAGGCGCTACGGCACTACTTCAGTTTTATCGCTCTGTTTTTTGCCGAAGATTGCAGTGCCGCTTCAGCAATTTGCAGGGCTTTTAAGCCATCCGCTCCTGTTATGACGGGTTTCTTATTTGTTAATATGCAATCTGCGAAGTGTTGAAGTTCAAGTTTTAAGGGTTCCTGCCACGGATACCTCGGCTGCAGGGTTTCTTTTGGCTCTTCAATCCACAGTTTTTGTGTTATGTAGTCCAGTCTAATTATGGCGTCGCTTCCAGTGACTGTTAGGGTTCGTGTTTTGTACGGCGTCAGCCAGTTGGATTCTATGAACGCGCTTTTTCCGTCTTTATAGGTGAGCATTATTTGGGCATAGTCTTCGAATTTTTTGTGTCTCATGCTTCCTGTCTTCGCGTAAACGGCAATCGGGTCTTCATTGAATATGTATCGCATAACATCTATGTCATGAATCGCCACGTCTTTGACTACTCCCACGTCGCCTACTCTTTCAGGCCACTGAGAAACTCTCCTTGCAGTAGCGCACACGAGTTCTCCAATTTTTTTGTTTTCAACCGCTTCTCGAATATGCTGTAGTCCTGGGATAAACCGCATCAAAAAACCCACTGTCAAGTGCAGATTGTTTTTCTCAGCGGTTTCCAGGAGCTTCTCTGCTTGTTTAGTGTTGGTGGCCATGGGTTTTTCCACAAGAACGTGCTTTCCAGCCTTCATGGCTTTGAGGGCTTCTTTGGCGAGGACAGTTGACCAAGTGCACACGCTTACCGCTTCGATTTCTTCGTTTTTCAACATACGTGTGCTAGTTGTGTATGCTTTCACGCCGAACTGGTCGGCTACGCTTTTTGCTCTCTCAGCGTTCACGTCGCAAACGGCCACAAGCTCGGTGGATGCTATTTCTCTGTAAACTCTTGCGTGGTTTTTTCCCCAAAACCCAGTTCCTATTACTGCTACGCCCAGTTTTTTCATTTCTTTCCAGTTCCTCTTCCTAGCCCACGATATGTGAAGCCTTCTTTTTCAACTTTTTGAGGTTCGATTGTCCCTGTTAAATCAACGATTGCCGCTGGCATCTTCATCACAGCCCGTAACTTCTTTAGGTTTAGACGTTTAAACTGGTCGTGTTCAGTCAATATTACTATGCAGTCTGTGCCTTCTACCGCTTCGTTTAAGCTTCTTTTGAGCGCGCGTGTCATGTCTGATGGTTCATTTTTAGATAACAGTGGGTCGTAGATGCTGACTTTTGCACCTTTTGTTTCTAACATTTTAACAAATGTGTCTGCTGTTGTTTTTGGTCCCGTTGTGCCCAGCACAGCAACTCTCGCTCTTCTTAAAGTCTTTCCGCAACTTCGCAATACATCCTGTGTTAAATTGACCGCGTGTCTAACCATAGTTTCATTTATCTGTCTAGCAAGCGCGGTAAGCCTGAGCTTGGTGTTCAGATTTTCCGCGGTTTCAAGCAAGAGATACGCCTCGTTTCTGCTATCTTCTTCCGCAATCGTTGGAACGAAACTTATTTCACGCGTGTCTGGAACTAAGAGTCTGAAAATTTCAAAATAGTCCATGCCTGCGTTTTCGCAGAGAACAGCCAACTCGTTGGCTAAAGCTACGTTTGCATCTCGTCTGGCAACTGCAAAAAGCGCAGCCAACTCTGCTGTTTTAACATCTAATATTTGTTTAACGCCTTTTTTTGTTATCGTTCCCAGAACCGTTGAAGCCGCGTTTAGGCTGGTCTCATCATTCGCGGCAACCGTTAACTCTTGGTTACTAATTGATTCTGTGAGTTGTCCATCTGGAATCTGGAGGGGGTTGTAGGCTAGGCCGAAGTCCTCTCCCACTCTGAGTCCTGACGTGTTTTCCAGAGTTTCCTTAATGATTCCTTCGGTAAAACCGAAGCTCGCTATGCCTCCATAAATAACCAATGCGCCTCGGCGAAGTGCTGCCCCGACTTGTTTGCAACTGCTTTCTGCTTCTGAATAATCAGGATTTTTCCTGTCGTCAATCTTCGCAGTGATTGTCATTATAATTATGTCACTTTGTGAAACTGCGCTTTTCAACTCGTTTGTGGCGCTTAATTGCCCTGTTCTCATAAAGTTCTTCAATTTAGCTTCCACTTCACGTTCAGAGAAGAGCGCTTTTCCCTTTGCTAAGCGCCTTACCAAGCTTTGGTCAGCATCTGTGCATATGACTTTGAAACCCGCCTCAGCTAAAGCAGTAGCATAAAGAACGCCTTTTTGTCCGCATCCTATAACGCTTACAGTGTATTTTCCGCGTTTTTCAATTGTGTTTATTTCTTCTGAGCTCAAGTGCAGAACTGTGGACATGCGCACGTATTCTCCATTTCGCCTTCAAATTCGCTTCTCTTGTTAGATGGTTTCGAGGATTTTTCTGAGTTTTGAACTATAGTCTTCGATTAGCTTTAATGCTTTTTCTTGATTTTTCGCTTCTGCGTATAACCTGTAAACGGGTTCGGTTCCGCTGGGCCTCACTAGGATGGCGCTTTTGTCTTCAAACCAGATTTTCACTCCGTCAATGGTGCTTACTTTTGCGCCTTTCACCTGTGCAACCAGTTTTTTCAGCACCTTCGCTTTTTTATCCTCTTGGCATTCAACCTTTCCTTTTTCAAGGAAATATTGCGGTTGCTCCGCGATGAGCTTTGAAAGTTTTTTTCCAGTTTCAGCCATAATCTCCATAATCAAGGCTGTTGTCATGGCTCCGTCGCGGACTGCTTGGTGAGGACCGTAAAAGACTCCGCCATTTTCTTCTCCGCCCAGTTTAGCTTTCAATTCTTTCATTTTCTGCGAGACAGTTACGCTTCCCACTTTGGTCCACACGATTTCGCCTTTGTAAGCGTCCGCGATGTCTTTAACAAGCGTTGAAGAGCTTACAGGCGTGACTATTTTTGCGTTGGGGTTTTCCTTTAGGAAATGTTTTTCAATCAGGGCGAAGGTTTTGTCTCCCCAATAAATTTCTCCGTTTTCATCAACAAATATTGCCCGGTCAGCATCGCCGTCGAAGGCTACTCCTAAATCTGCGCCTACCGCTTTCACGGTTAGGGCTATTTCCTTGAGGTTTTCTGGGCGTGGTTCCGGCGGTCTTCCAGGGAACGTTCCGTCTATGTTTGCGTTTATGCTCGTGACTTTGCAGCCGAGTTCTCGTAGAAGACGAGGTCCAGTTAGGCCGCCTACGCTGTTAGCTGCATCGACGACAACGTGATAATGTTTCTCTGCTATCTTGGCAACGTTCACGTGTTTTTTTATCGCCTCTATGTACTCGTCATTCACACCTGGCAATTCATGGGTTGTTCCCAGCTTGTCCCATTCTGCAAATTCTGTTTCGTTTTCGAAGTATATGTTTTCGATTTCGGTTTCTTGTTCGTGAGAAATCTCTATGCCGTCGTTCCAGATGACTTTTATCCCGTTATATTCAGGTGGGTTGTGGGACGCTGTTATTATAATTCCACCGTCCATTTCATGATTTTTAACCGCGTATTGCAGTGCGGGTGTAGGAGCCATTCCAGCAAAAAACACGTTGCATCCAGTGGCTGTTAAACCCGCGATAACCGCCTTAGCGAACATTGGGCCGCTGGTTCTGGCGTCATGGCCCACCAGCAGGTTTTTCCTTCCGAAGAATGTGCCAATTGCTGAACCCACTTTTATCGCCATTTCTGGGGTCAATTCTTTGTTGACGACTCCGCGGATGCCGTTTGTTCCGAAAAGTTTTCGTGAACTCATCATTTTTCCCTCTTCGTGTTTAATAGATAATCTTGGATTTTAATATGTTTTCAGAAACTTCTTTCGCTGGGCAGACGGCGGCTTTCTCTGCGAGCGAGACGTTATCTTTGACTTTTGCTTGGTCAGCGATGATGCAGCCCTTGCTGATTCTAACTTTCTTTCCGATTATTGCGCCTTCGCCTATAATCGCTCCATTTATCGATGTGGAATCATCTATTTTTGTGTCTGGAAAAATCACGGAGTCTCTTATCTGCACGTTCTTCCCTACAGTCACGTTTTTTCCCAGAACGGCGTATGGTCCAATGACTGATTTTTCTCCTATGGAAACGCCTTTGTCCAATGCGACGGGATTCTTCAACTCAAATTTGTCTGCGCTTTTGTGTTTTTGTCTGTTGCCAATGGCGTCAAGGAGGATTTTGTTTGTCTGCAAATACTCTTCCGGCTTGCCTATGTCAACCCACAAACCTCGAACAACATGCCCGTAAAGAACTCCTTTTTTGACTAGTTTTGGGAAGACTTCGCGTTCCATCGAAACCGTCCTTCCTTTTGGGATATACTGGAAAACTGTCGGATTTAGAACGTAGACTCCCGCGTTTATGAGGTTGCTTGGTGCGGTACCTTTCGGCGGTTTCTCTGTGAACGTTGTTATGCGGCTGTCCTCTGCTATTTTCGCTACGCCGTATCTGCTTGGGTCTTCAACTTCGTAGAGGGCGATGGTGACCATGGCTTTTTTTTCTCTGTGTTTCTCCACTATTTCTTTGTAGCTTAAATCAGTGAATATGTCGCCGTTCACTACCAAGAAGGGCTCTGCGTGTCCGATTAGTTTTTCAGCTTTCTTAATGGGTCCTCCCGTTCCTAGAGGCGTTTTCGGCGGGTCGTGAGAGTATTTTACGTTTAATCCGTATCTGGGGATTCGTTGTTGTTTTATGTAAAGCTCGGTTTGCCTGTTAACCGCTAGTATTGCCTCTTTAACATCGTTTTTGGCGAGTCTTTCGAAGATCCATTGAAGTAATGGTTTGTTGATTATTGGGAAAAGGGTTTTGGGTCTTGTGCAGCTTAACGGTCTTAGTCTTGTGCCGAATCCGCCCGCGAGGATTAGTGCTTTCAGTGAACTTCACCACTCTTAAATTGCAAGTTTACTATTCGCAGCTTCTTAATATAAACGATTAGCCGTTTTTTGTTGTGTTGTGTGGTGTTTGTTGTGGAAGCAATTTGGTTACGGCTAGTTACGCCTTGTTACGGGATGTGCTTTCGCTGCTGCTTGAGGTTTGGTTGGGTGTTCTGGTGCGGGCTGAACTGATGTGCGATTTTTTTGTCTAAAGCTCCGTTTATATAGATACTGTTAAGTTACCCAACATAAGAAAGCTCCTATTATTCTTGGCGAAAAATTCTAATTCAAGTTCTTGCAACCTAGAGATTTATGGCAACGAAAATCAAAACAAAGAACTGGCTACTCGCAGGAGTAATTCTCTTAATTGCTGGTCTGCTGTCATTGATACTTGCAACTGCTGTTGGGCTATTCCACAGTTTAATTGTATTATACCCTGCCGTCTTAATCGTGCTTGGTATAGTCTGTCTTGTGATGCACTTTGCTTGGAAATGACATTTATTTATGTTTCGTTGCGGCTAGTGAGAGCATCCCGTTCGCTGAATGAGTCGGATACTGTTAAGTTACCTATGCTGAAAAAGCTTACTGAGTGGGTCCTTGTTCCAGCTAAAGGGTCATGTTCTGTTAAACTCTTCGGTGGCTGTTTCTTGCAATCCTCAGAAATAAGATTAAAAAGGTAAATGTTAAGAAACAGAACTATGCAGGTGACCGATTAGCTGAAGTATACTGCTATTTTCTTAGCATTTAATTATTTTAGCCGCAAGTTCTGGGTTTGTCTTTGCTATGTTTAGAGATTTTTCGACTATCTGTAAAACGTTCTCAGATGTCACGCTTAGTGCCAAATCACCGGTATCGGTAATCTTATAGTGTCCACTTTCGGTTTTCTCTATGAGACCAAAATTCTGCAGTTTTTGGAGATTACGTGAAACAACATTTGGGTTCATGTTCAGACTGAACATAACATCGGTAAACGTCCTTTCCGGTGGATTGTTTCGTAGCAGGTCAAGAATTTTTATTCTTGCAGGGTTTGCGAGTATTTGAAACAAGAGTGCTAAGAGTCTGTAGGTTCCTTCTTTGACTTTTGCTTCGCTCAAAGTTCCGCCTGCAGTTTTGAACTGCGGTGTATTTTGCGTGGGTATGTTCGACAATTAGGTTCTCCTCAAGCTAAAGTGGCACAAGACATATATATTACTTTTGGTGTAATTACATGTGGCGTAATCGTCTCGAAATGAGAGAAGGCTGTGAAAAATGAAAAACCACGATATTTCGAGCAAAATTAAGAACATGCTACATAAAATCGGTGACGCCGCAAAATCTACCGGCACACAAATAATGGCGATAGTAGGAAACATTTTGGTTGAACTACAATGTCTAGCGAATGATAAGAACCCAGTACATGTTGCTAAAATACTGAACTTGTTTGTTCAACTGCAAAAGCGAGTAGATGACAAGGTATGCGAAGAAAGCGAGAAGAGCTAATCTTGAAAATATAACAAGAGAACTGCTGATTGCAAATTGTTGTGATAGAGTACATTTTGAAGAATTGTCATTTTTATTTTAATGGAACTCGGAGTTGGCCAATACTCTAATTAACAAGCACCAACAAAACCAATAACATACACACCAAGCTACCATAGGTAGCATATCATCCTAGGTAACTTAACTTTACAGTATCCTTTATATAGAAACTTTAAATAGTTATGAAGAGAAACGCCGTGGGATGAAAACTTTCTCCGCTGGTTTCTGCATTGATGACTATCAGGGTCCAAATATGCTGACTAGGCTCTTTTACGCTTAGCAGAGCCTCCCTCCTATCCAAAAGCTAAAGCCAGCGTTGGACTATCGATTGCTTGCATCCGAAAAACCATCAGTCAAACACCCTTGCCAAAACGCAAACGAGGCACACAGAGAAACTCAAATCAAAGATTCTTATTCCCATTCTATGGTTGCTGGCGGCTTGTGCGTTACGTCATAAACAACGCGCGTAACCTCTGGTACCTCGTTGGTTATCCTCGTGGAGATTTTCTCCAGAATCTGGTAGGGAATTTTGGCGAAGCTGGCGGTCATGGCTTCACGGCTTTCCGCAGCGCGCACAGCGACCACGTAGCCGTAGGCTCTAGCGTCACCTTTGACGCCTGTGGCTTTGGTGTCAGTTAAAACGGCAAAGTACTGCCACAAGTTTTCTGCCAAACCGCTCTTTTCGATTTCCTCCCTCACTATTCTGTCGGCTTTCTTTGCGACCTTAACTTTCTCCGCGGTTAATTCGCCTATTATCCTGACTGCAAGTCCAGGTCCCGGGAATGGTTGTCTATTGACTATTTCGTTGGGCAAGCCGAGCATTTTGGCGACTTTTCTCACTTCGTCCTTGTACAGGTCGCGGAGAGGTTCCAAGATTTTTTTGAATTTGATTTTTGCTGGTAGTCCCGCGACGTTGTGGTGTGTTTTTATTTTGTCTGAGTGCTTTCTGAAGCCTGACTCGATTCTGTCCGGATAAATGGTTCCCTGAATCAGGTACTCGGCGCCTGCGTTTTCGGCTATCTCTTCGAAAACTCGTATGAATTCTTCTCCGATGATTTTCCGTTTCTTTTCTGGATCAGTTACGCCTCTGAGTTTTTCCATAAACCTTTTTTGCGCATCTGCCATTACGAGGTTGATTCTGAATTTTTGAAAGGCGTTTCTGACAGCTTCGGGTTCGCCTTCCCGCATAAAACCATGATCAACAAAAACCGCTGTTAGCCTGTCGTTTAGCGCTCGGGCCGCGATGGCGGTTGCCACACTGGAGTCTATGCCTCCGCTCAAGCCTATTATGGCTTTGCCTTCGCCAACTTCTGTTTTTATCTCTTTAACCATCTTTTCTATTAGGTCTTCCATTTGCCAGTTGGCTTCGCACTTGCAAACGTCAAAGACGAAGTTGCGGAGCATGCGCATGCCGTTTTCCGTGTGGATAACTTCCGGGTGCCACTGCAAACCGTAAATGGGTTTTTCCTTATGCCTAAAAGCAGCGACTGGACAGTTTTCAGTGTGCGCTAAAACTTCAAATTCAAGCGGCATGGCAAAAACTGTGTCGCCGTGGCTCATCCAAACCTTTTCTTTTTCGCCTAAGCCTTTTAACACGCCTACAGGCTTGTCAATCGCGACGTGAGCGATTCCGTATTCTTTGCAGGCTGCGGGTTCAACTTTTCCATTGGTTATTTGGGCAATGAGTTGATGACCATAACATAAGCCTAAAACTGGCAGGTTTGTTTCCAAGATTCGCGGGTCAAGTCTCGGAGCGTTTGGTTCGTAGACGCTCGCGGGACCTCCTGAAAGAATCAAGCCTTTAACGTTGAATTTTTCGTTCAGGCTTTTGACGTCGTCTGGTGTTATGTCATGTGGGACGATTTCGGAGTAAACGCCGTGTTCTCTGATTCTTCTCCCTATCAGGTGACAGTACTGTCCCCCGAAATCCAGCACCAGTATAGTATCATACTTCATCTGCATTTCGCCGCGGCTCAGATAATTGGGTTTTTGCTCTACTAATTTAACATTGCTATCTTGTTGCTGTCAATTACAAATGTGTTCTTTAGCTTTCTGCGCTCGTCGTCTGCCTCGCATTTTCCCTCTTTTAAGAGCTTCAGTATTCCATGTCCAACGCTTAAAACTAAACTTTTATAAACATAAACGTTTGATTATTAGAAGCATGTCCCGAAAAGGTTGATTTGATTGGAAAAATGTACAAGGAGCAATTAGTAATGGAATTGAATGAAACTGACATGAAGATATTGCAGGGGCTTTTGGAAGACGCTCGATTCTCGAGCAGGCAGATAGCAAAAAAAGTAGGCGTTTCTGTAGGCACCGTGCTTTCAAGAACCAAGAAAATGGAACGCGACGGCATCATAAAAGGCTACTCGGTCATTTTGGACCACGAAAAGCTCGGGTACGAATTAACAGTTGTCATGGAAATAACGGTTTCGAAAGGTAGACTTGTTGAAATGGAAGAAGAGATAGCTAAAATCCCCAACGTGTGCAGCGTTTACGATGTAACTGGGTTGACAGACGCCGTTATCATTGCAAAATTCAAGGGTCGCGAGGAACTCGGGCAATTTACCAAGCGTCTGTTGGCTTTGCCCTACATTGAGCGTACAAACACGCATGTCGTGTTGACAACGGTAAAAGAGAACTTTCGCCTACTCTGAACAAAAACAACCGGCACTTAACAATTCTTTGTTTTTATGTTAATTTTCGACCTTTTCTAGTTGTAAAGCGAAGATCGCACCTGTGCCGTTCGCCTGAAACTGTTGAGATAAATGATAGTGCTTAGACTATTTTCGCGGTTGTTTCTTTTTTTTTGTATTCGAGTTCTGGAGTAGCGATTGTTATTTTTGTGCCTGAAGCAACGCGGGAGGTTATCCAAACGTTTCCGCCTATAACCACATTATCTCCTACTATGGCGTCGGCGCCAAGAAGTGTGGCTCCTGAATAAATTACCACGTTGTTTCCAACCGTGGGGTGTCTTTTTCTTCCTCTGATTATGTGTCCCTTCTCATCCTTTGGAAAGCTTAACGCGCCCAGAGTGACTCCCTGATAAATCTTCACGTTGTCGCCTATCTCGGCGGTTTCTCCGATAACCACTCCTGTTCCGTGGTCGATGAAGAAGTTCTTGCCTATCTTCGCTCCTGGGTGAATGTCGATTCCTGTCTGAGAGTGAATGTGCTCGCTCATTATTCTGGGGATCAGCGGGACTCCTCGGAGATAGAGTTCATGGGCTATTCTGTAAGTTGTTATTGCCAGCACGCATGGGTAGCTGAGGATTACCTCTTCGGTGCTGACAGCCGCTGGGTCTCCGTTGTAGGCTGCTTCTATATCTCCGCTGAGAAGTGATCTTATCTCGGGGATTTTCTCCAGAAGCTCCTTGACCACTACCTGCGCCCTTTTTTGGCAGATGTCTTCTGGGCATTCCTTGATCTTTCGGCAAATATACTTGAGGCTTTTCTCCACTTCCCCTGTAAGCCGAGTATAGACCGAGGTCAAAGTGTTGCCGAGAAAGTACTTGATGTTGGATTTAGTGATTCCTGTTTTTCCCAAATACCCTGGGAAGACCATCGTTAGTAAGTCTTCAAGAACCTCGATGACAACTTCTTTTGATGGGAGATCTCTTCCTTCAAGGTGGTTCATGCCTCCAAATGTTTCATAGTTTCTCGTGATTTCATCAACGAGCAACGGTAAGCCTGTTTCACTCCAGTTGTTTTCCAAGCTTTCTTGGCTTTTCATTAGTGCGTCGCGCATTTTCTCTGGATTCCAACAGTACGTTTCCGCATCTTGACTCTCTTTCTTTTCTTGTTGCGGTCGGTCTGACTTGGGTTTCATTTGATTTCTCCTCTTTCATAATGCAGAAGAGCTGGATATAAGAGATGATCATTTCTCATAAATGGGTTATGTATGTGGAGTTAGGGGTTACCGCGTTTTCTTGAAACAGCGGGGTGCTGAGGTATCGTTCTCCAGTGTCGGGAAGAATAACCACCAAGAGTTTGCCTTCGTTTTCTGGTCTTTTAGCCACTTCTATTGCCGCGTAAGCTGCTGCGCCAGCGGAGATTCCTACGAGTAAGCCTTCTTTTTTGGCGAGTAACCGTGCGGTTTGCATTGCGTCTTCGTCTTTGACCTTGATGACTTCGTCCACTAAGTCGAGTTTCAGGACTTCTGGGATGAAGCCTGCGCCGATGCCTTGAATTTTGTGAGGGCCTGATTTGCCGCCGCTTAAGACTGGCGAGTTAGCGGGTTCTACGGCTATGGCTTTGAATTTGGGTTTGAGTGGTTTAATGTACTGCGCTACGCCTGTGATGGTGCCGCCTGTCCCCACGCCTGCGACTAATATGTCAACTTGGCCGTCTGTGGCGTTCCATATTTCTGGGCCTGTTGTCTCTCTGTGGATTTTTGGGTTCGCTAAATTCTTGAATTGTTGCGGAACGAAAGAGTTAGGCGTGTTTGCAGCAAGTTCTTCGGCTTTTTTGATGGCACCTCTCATGCCCTCTGGTCCAGGAGTGAGGACGGGTTCTGCGCCGTATGCTTTTAGTAGGTTGCGGCGTTCAATAGTCATGGTTTCTGGCATTGTCAGGATGAGGCGGTAGCCTCTTACCGCAGCGACCATGGCGAGGCCTATGCCCGTGTTGCCGCTGGTGGGTTCAATAATCACGGTGTCTGGTTTGATTAGTCCCTGTTTTTCGGCTTCTGCAATCATGCTTAGGCATATGCGGTCTTTGACGCTTCCTCCTGGGTTTCGAGATTCGAGTTTGGCCACAACTGTGCACTTCAAGCCTGCGGTTAGTCGGTTCAAGCGTATTAGAGGTGTTTTTCCTATTGTTTCCAGAACGGAGTTGAATATTTCTTTCATGAGGGTTCACCAATCCCTTTTATAACGTCGTTATAACGACGCGGAGTGCCATAAATACTTACCGTTCTCCACTTCTAAGTTAATATAATCTCTCATTCACGTGAAGGCTTCTTTTTTTCTCTTCGCAAACGTGCTGTCGTCTGTTTCAGAGCGAAAGTGCAGACTAGAAGTTTTTACGTGAGAGCAGCAAAGTAAAGCCTTTTAACGTGTTGCCTGTTTCTATTATCTGCCACGTAACAGCTCCCATCTAAACAAGGCACAATAAGTGTTGAACTGCCAAGTGCGGGGGTTGCCAAGCATGGTCAAAGGCGTAGGCCTGAGGCGCCTATCCTGTAGAGGTTCGTGGGTTCAAATCCCACCTCCCGCACCAGATTTGCGAAGAACGTCAACTGCTCAATTCGCATGCTCTTTAGCTTAACCTATCTAAAAGGAAGCCTTTTCTTCATTGCGTAAGGCTTAAATCTGTATTACATGTATTACTCGTATAGAGTTGGCAGTTATGCAGAAAGTCATAGAAAAAGAAACGATCGTCCCCATACGCTTCCCTAAGCACGAACTCGAAAAAATTGACGAAGCGGCAAAACGAGTGGGAGCAAAGTCCAGAAGCGCTTTCATTAGAGAGGCAACTGAAAAGTATGTTCAGGAAGTTGGCGGCTTAAAAGTCATTGAAATAAGAAAAAACGTCAGCCTGAAGGAAGCAAGAACACAGATTCTCGCCTACTTGAAAGAGCACAAGGAGGCTGAAACTTTCGACATCGCCAACGACCTCAGGCTTGACATAGATTTCACAGTCAAAGTTTTGAAAAAACTGTGGGAAGAGGGAAAAGTAAGTTGATAGGAAAAGAAGTTGGAGACCAACTCACAGCTGAACAAATCATCTGCGAATGCCGCAGAATGAAGGGCCCAGTTCTCATACACAAAGGCTCACATAGAGCACAAAGGTACGTTTTAGACGGTCTCCCTGCAGTGGCGATAGTTTCAAAAAAATGGCGCCTCAATGAGTAAAACTAACATCCTTTCGCAGCAGTTAGACGAGTATTTGCATAAAAAGAATTGACCAAACACTCTTCAGATATCCTGATCTAACCACAAAATTTGTCGAAAAAGCATTTGGGACCCTGCTACTGAGGAGTTCGTGGGTTCAAATCCCACCCCCCGCACCTTTATAAGCAAAATTGAGGGGGGTCCCGCGTGGAGATGAATTTGAGTTTTTGCCTATTGCAGCTTGCGTTTTCTGAACAATTTGATGCCTTCGTAGTCGCAGACGTAGTCGAATCCAGCTTCCACGAGTTTTGATGCCTCTTCGATGGACTTCCAGGTCCTCTTCTGTCTCAAACCAGCAATTACAACGAAGCCAAAGCGTACGCTCTTTCATAATATATCGACTAATGACTTGTTGGTCTTTCCGAAATCTGAGTTATATTACATTCGTATAACTTACGATACCATGATACTTGGGGAGAATAGGTGTTGAAGCTTTCGAAATTGATGAAAGAACAATTCAAGTTTTTGGAAGCGGTAGCAGTCCTTGAGAAGAATACAAGCCCAATCAAACTAATCAGGTCACAAGTCACAAGAATTCAGGAACTTTCAATTCTCGCTGTAGGGGTAGTTATTCCTACCCTCAATGAGGAGAAGAACATCGAAGATGTGCTCCTTGATTTGAAGAATCTGGGTTATTACAATATTCTGATCATTGATGGAATGTCAACGGATGAAACAACTAAGATTGCAGCGAGAAACGGGGCTAAAGTTATTTTGCAGAATGGTAAAGGTAAAGGTAATGCTATCAGACAAGGTCTTGGTAACGGTTATCTTGATGCTGATGCCATTGTCATGATGGATGCAGACGGGTCGATGGACCCGAAGGAAATTTATGGTCTTGTTGAAGCTTTGAATTCTGGTGCTGATATTGTGAAGGGGTCTCGATTCATGAAGGCGGGGGCCTCTTATGACATGAGTTCACTGCGGCGAATTGGCAACATGCTCATGGTAGCAGTTGTCAATTTCCTATGGTCAGCGAAATACACCGACCTTTGTTATGGCTTTGCAGCCTTTAACAGACGAGCTATTGAAAGGTTGGTGCCTCTTTTGAAGTCTGAAAATTTTGAAGTTGAAACTGAAATTTTCCTCAAAGCTTTGGATTTGGGTCTAGTGGTTAAAGAGGTTCCAAGTACGGAGTTTGAACGTAGGAATGGCGAGTCTAATCTTCATTCATTCAGAGATGGGCTCAGAATACTCAAGACAATCGCTGAAGAGTTTGTAAACTCCTTGTCAAAGAGATACAAGTGACGGCAGTCTAAAGCAAGTGTACTTCTTTTAATACAAAGAAAAAAGGGAATGTGGGAGACATCTCCACTTGGGCTAGGGTTCAAATCCCACCTCCCGCACTGAACTTTTGGCCGAGGTTTGAATTCTCGGTTTTTGGGAGTCACCGATAATTATTCCTTGCTACAAAAATAGGTTCAAATATAGGTTCAAAAAATCGGTGTTACGACATAATCCTCCGTCCTTTTCGAAAAAAATATCTGGGAATTAAGTTTTAGCTCTTGAACTTGAAATCATTGTACTTCTACCTTTTTTCAGTCTTGTTAGATTTTCGTTCTCGTGAAAGGCGTTTTGTAATCTCGATGCTGGCGAGTGTTATGAAGGATAGACCAGAGACAAGTCCAACTTCGTAGAGGCCAATTGGAACTATTCCCAATGCTTGTTGCGCTGCAGGAATGTTGATTAACGCTAGTATTAATATGGCTTCCCATAACACAGTTAATAGGAGGAATTTATGCGGTTTCACTTCGAAGAGTGAGTACCTTAATGAGCGACAGTTTAGCGCTAGAATCAATTCAAAGAAAACTAAGACTAAGAACAATCTAGTTTGGGCAATTTCCACGCCTTGTGGTAAAGAGCTTAGGAAAACCCATAGCAGAAGAGGAACTTCTATTAATACTGCCCGCAAAAGGAATAGCTTCACTTCTTTGGTGAACACTGTTTCTGTGGGACGGCGGGGGGGTCTTTTCATGACATCTGGATCAGATGGGCTAACGCCCAGAGCTATGGCTGGGAGGCCGTCCGTGGCTAAGTTGATATACAAAATTTGCACGGGAAGAAGAGGCAATGGATATCCAGCTAGAACCGCAATAGAAAGCACAATTATCTCCACGAGATTTGCTTGCAGAAGATATGTGAGATATTTCTTTATGTTATCGTAAATCCATCTGCCAAGTTCTATGGCTTTGACTATTGTTGCGAAATTGTCGTCCGCTAGCACTATATCGGCAGCTTCTTTGGTTACCTCTGTTCCCGTCACACCCATTGCCACTCCGATGTCGGAGTGCTTAAGCGCAGGAGCATCATTAACGCCATCACCTGTCATGGCAACCACTTGCCCCTTCTTTTTCCATGCTTGAACAATCTTCAACTTATGCGTCGGAGAAACTCGTGCATACACAGTAACCTTTTCAACGATGTCTTCAAACTCTTCGTCAATCATCCTTTCCAAATCTTCACCAGTGAGCACCATGTCTCCTTCTTTGTAGATTCCCATCTCCTTGGCTATCGCAAGCGCCGTTAGCTTATGGTCTCCAGTAATCATAACTGGCCTTATGCCCACTTTTTCGCAGACTTTGATGGCTTCTTTTGCTTCTTCTCTTGGTGGGTCTATCATTCCCAGCAAGCCAAGGAAGACTAAGTCTTTCTCTAAAGTTTCTTCGTTAAGAGCCACGTCGTCTGTTTGGAGTTTCTGGTAAGCGATGCCGAGCACTCGCAGCGCGTCTCGAGCCATTTCTTCATTTACCCTTTGAATCTCCTGTTTCTTCTTCTTAGTCATTTTCTCTACTTTATCTGCTCCATAAATGTGAGTGCATCGTTCCAAGATTATTTCTGGCGCTCCTTTTGAATAGACGATTTTGCTTCCGTCGGGTGTCGAGTGAACAGTTGTCATGCGCTTTCTTTCAGAGCTAAATGGAACTTCACTTATCCGTGGATACTGCTTTCGTATATCGTCTATTTGGAAATCCGCTTTTGCTGAAGCAACAATAAGTGCGCCTTCAGTTGGGTCACCTTTAACGCGCCATTTATCTCCGTCAATAAATAATTCAGCATCATTACACAAAATTGAAGCTTGCAAAACATGTGAGAAAACTTCCTTTTTGAAAAAGTCGTTGTCGCCTTCTGTATGAAATTCACCCTTAGGCTCGTATCCAACTCCTGTTACATTTATAATTTCGTTTCCAGTGTAGATTCTCCGCACTGTCATTTCGCCCTTCGTTAACGTGCCTGTTTTGTCTGAGCAAATCACGGTTATGCTGCCTAGCGTCTCTACTGCGGGCATTTTTCTGACGAGGGCATGTCTCTTAGCCATTTTATACATGCCGATTGCGAGGCTGCCAGTGACAACGGCTGCTAGGGCCTCTGGAACGGAGGCTACAGCCAAAGCTACTCCGAACATAAACATGCCTAGAAGAAATTGGGTGTCTACGATTCCATTCATTAGAAATTCTCGTAAAACTCCAACGCTTATTACAATGACACTTACGGTTAAGGCGGCAATGCCCAACCATTTTCCTAACCCTCTTATTCTTTTCTCTAATGGCGTCTCTTCTTTAACCACTGCTGTCACTTGCTTCGCAATCTTTCCAAATTCAGTGCCCATACCAGTCGCTGTCACGACGGCTTTTCCCTTGCCGTAAGTCACTCCCGTACCCGAAAAAACAATGTTTTTCCTATCAAGAAGAGAAATGGCACTAGAAATTCTTCCAGTTTCCTTAAAAACTGGCATAGACTCCCCAGTTAAAGACGCTTCATTCACTTGTAGACTTATTACCTCTATTAACCGAGCGTCAGCAGAGATTTTGTCCCCTTCTCTTAATACAACGATGTCACCAGGCACTATTTCTCTGGCAGGAATCACAATTTCCTTTCCATCTCTCACAACCGTAGCAGTGGGGCTGAGCATTTTCTTCAATGCCTCCAAGGCTCTTTCCGCACGGTATTCTTGGAAAAACCCAAGCACAGCAGAAACCATTACTATAACGGAAATAATCATAGCGTCAATCCCATGGCCAGTGGCTAAAGAAACTAAGGTTGCGCCGAGAAGAATCAGAATAAGGATATTTTTGAACTGGTTGAAAAGAATCCTCAAAGGTGAAACTTTTGCTGTGATAGTCAACTCGTTGAACCCATAATGCTTCAGTCTATTCGTAGCCTCGGCTACATCCAATCCTTGTGTGCTAGTTTGGAGTTTCTCTAATACCTGAGGGGTTTCTAGCGAATGCCATTCCTCTTCCGCGTTCATGTAAAATCTCTCCTTAGAGAATCCTCTCTGCGTTTCCGCTCCTATATTTAGATTGTAGCTAATAAACGTCAGCGTGCAAAAAATGACCTTTAAATCAAATTTTTGAGGAATACCCGGGGGCTTCGAACTCTCTTTTAAGCTTCGCCAAACTAAGGCTGAAAAGGAATGAATGAAGGTCGCCCATTTCATAAAAATTCCGAGAATTTAAACCGAAGTTTAAACCTAACCCCCCGCACCATCTTCGAGAGTAAATTCGCTCGAATTTTGCTTTTTTGGACAACGAGGCGCTCCCAACTTGAATTCACACCACAATTCAACCTATATATAAGGAAGGGGGTAGGCACCTCAGAGACGTTAACCCTAAACTCGCAACAGTCAAACATTGGTTCTACACAGAAATTCAATCTATATATAAGGGGGCTATAGATTGAATTTCTGTG
>Ga0209323_10000430_pt1 | contig 27016 bp, 29 predicted proteins | sample Rifsed19ft2_FD_184014 | JGI IMG/M metagenome (GOLD analysis project Ga0209323, IMG submission 184014) | Soil microbial communities from Rifle, Colorado, USA - sediment 19ft 2 (version 2) | ecosystem: Environmental > Terrestrial > Deep subsurface > Rock core/Sediment | place: Rifle, Colorado...
TCGTCGGTTCTAAACAGCGCCTTTCATGCGGTGTCCAGGGAGAAATTGAAAAGCATATTCTTGAAGAAGAAGACATCAGCCTAGAAGACTTCCGAATAAAAGCCATGCCGGAAATAAACACAAGAGGAGAACTGCGAGCCGCCATAACTCCACCAAACAAATTTGCACTAGAGGAAATTTCAGTGGATTCCGCTAATCCATCCAATTACAAAGTCAAGACAAGCTTCACTCTGTACCGCGGTTGCTACGCAACAATAATCCTAAGAGAACTTATGAAAACGCGCAACCCCATAAAAGCCGGATTTTAAAAAAGTAAGCATTTTTGAGTGCCATGTGCGGTAGCGAGTCGTCAAACTCCTATCTTACTTCATACGTTTTGGACAAGTCCTGTCATCGCCGACAGCGACATACACATGAGGAGGGATATGACTTCTAATTCAAAGGATGCGAATCAGGTTATAGGGAAAGAGAACAAGGATTAGACTGATTAGAATAGCTATCAGAATTGTAAGCAGCGTTTCTGGAATCTTGGACGGACATTTTATCGGGAACAGAAATGGAACTTTTTGTTTGTATTGCAGATATTCATCTCCGAATTTTTTGGAAAGACACCATTCTTCATATCGTGCTAAGGCGGTGTAACCGAAAATCTGCAGTACCCACAAACCCACAATTTGAATTTGGTTATGCATTTGATTAGTTAAAACCATCACAGTTAATCCAATGGTAACAATTATAATGCCCAAAAACTGAGGGTGCCTAACAACGGAATACGCGCCTGTTTTGATGAGTCCTATGCCTTTATGAAAACCCCAAAGCAACTGGGCTACAGCAACCAAAAGCACCATGAACCCGACCAAAGCAATTGCTCGGCCAACAATAAACTCCTTCGAAAAAAATAAAACATCAATTTCTCTCTCAGGATTTGCCTTCCCACCAAGAAAACCTATTACATAAGGTAAAAGAGGAATAGCCATGACACTAATAGCCCAACCAGCATTAAGTATAGTCTGGGTGCCGAACAAGAATGCGGCAAACACAGCTTCGAATAAATGCCTAGCTCTTTCTTTAAGCTTTGAATTTGCCATATTCTCCAAACATGCTGTTATTCTTACTCACTTATAGTCTTACGCAACCAAACGTTGCCGTCGAGTTTAACGAGATATTGAGCCCGTTCGACCCCTGGCGAGTCATATTCTAAGCTTTTTAAGCGACGCTCCTATTATGACAAAAAATAACCACCAGTTATTTCTCCATATAAACAGATATAGCAAGATATATTTAATTGTCTGCATAAACCCTAAACTCTCGCAGAGGAAACCCAAAAAATGCGAAACATAATTGTTGAAAACCTGAAGCAAGCGTCTCTCGATGAACATTGCCTAGAAATTGTCGAAAGAAAAGGCTTGGGACACCCAGACTACATTTGCGACGCAGTGATGGACAACATCTCAATATGCCTATGCAAAGAATACATGGAAAAAGCCGGAACGATACTTCACCATAACGTTGACAAATCGCTGCTCGTGGCAGGCGAAACTGAATCAAAATTTGGCGGCGGCAAAGTAAAACAGCCAATACTCTTCGTGTTCGGCGACCGAGCAACAGCAGAATTTGACAAAACGAAAATAGATATCAGCACAATAGCCATAAACGCAGCTAAACAATGGTTCAAAAAGAAAATGCGATTCATAGACCCAGAAAAACACGTAAAATACCAAAACGAAATAAAACCCGGCTCAATAGGCTTAACGGACATTTTCAAACGAAAAGGCAAAGTTCTAGGCGCCAACGACACTTCAGCAGCAGTTGGTTATGCGCCTATGACTCGAACAGAAAAAACAGTTTTGCAAACCGAACAGTTCCTAAACTCAAAAGAATTCAAAAACCGTTTTCCAGAGTCCGGCGAAGACATAAAAGTCATGGGTTTCAGAAGCAACAACGACTTGAAACTGACAGTAGCTATGGCTTTCGTAGACCGATATATAAACAGCGAAGAGGACTATTTTGAAAAGAAAGCCAAAATCCTCGACGAAATCCACAAACACGTCGCAGTGAACACAGACTTTGAAAGCGTTGACGTGCAGTTAAACACTTTAGACGTGAAAGGAAGAGGAATGGGAGGCTTATACTTGACAGTCTTGGGCACAAGCGCAGACAGCGGCGACTCAGGACAGGTTGGAAGAGGAAACCGCGTAAACGGACTAATATCATTAAACAGACCCTTCTGTTCCGAAGCCGCAGCAGGCAAAAACCCAGTAAGTCACGTTGGAAAAATCTACAACGTCTTAACGTACAGAATAGCTCAACACGTATGCGAAGAAGTGCCCGAAGTTGCCGACGTCTACATTTGGCTTCTAAGCAAAATAGGAAGCCCAATAGACCATCCAGCAGTGGCAGCAGCCCAAGTCATAATGAAAGGCAACAACTCATTGGCGAAAGTGAAACACAAGATAAGCGACGTACTGGACTGTGAGCTTGAAAACATAGATAAATTCTGCAATGATCTGGCACAAGGAAAAATCCAAACCTACTAAGCCTATAAAAAAACGCCGTAACGAAGGACAATCACTTAGTGAAAAAACATCTTTTCCACCATTGCGAGCTTTCTTCGCCTACCAAACGGGCTTTTCTGAGGCAAGAAAAAATCACCTGCATGCGAAAGAATTGTTAAATCTACTGTTTGATATTACCTGTTTTCAATCTGGCTAGTGAAAGACTGAGGCGAAAATCGTGCAGAACAACTCGTTAAAGATGCTGACAATCGCCATCAGCATTTTCTTTTTCACAGTCAATCTTTCAGGAAGCTTTCTTCCAGTATATTATCAAGAAACGGGAATGGGCCTTCAAGGAATTGTTCAACTTTTCTTCTTCACATTTGTGGTGATAGGTCTGCTACCGCTGTTTCTGTTGAGAGTAGTGAAGAATTTTGAGAGAATACTGAGCGCCGGATTTTTCCTCACAATGGTATTCTTCATCATTCTAATCTACACTCGAAATCCCATACTCTTAGGATTCATCTATGGAATGAGCATGGCAACCTTCTGGCCCAGCTTTAACCTTCTCCAGTTCAGACTAAGCGAATCACATACACGCGCCAGAATCGTAAGCCTCTTCACCTTGATCATACCCTCTCTCGCAAGCATTGTAGGTCCAGCACTTGGCGGCTCCATAATAGCCATCTTTGGGTTCACAACACTTTTTGCTGTCTCAATAATTCTGTACCTCATCGCATTTCTTTGCTCAACACGCATCAAATTCGAGAAGGAAACTCACAAATTTTCAATTCCAAAAGGAAAACTCTTTGTGATCTTTTTCTCAACGTTTGTTCTTCTCGGTTTGGTTGATGCGTGGTGGTTTGCCTACCCATTGTTTACCCTTTATGTTTCAGAAACCGTTTTCAATATGGGACTGGTTCTTGCAGCAAGTGCCGTTCTGATTTGTGTTGTGACTTTTCTTGTCAACTGGCTTTCAGATGTTGTAAGGAAACGGGTGGGATTCGCTGTTCTTGGTGCGGGTTTATATGCTCTTTGGTTTTTCCTAATCGCCAAAGCATCCACAACGTACGAGATTGTAATTCTGTCACTTGTCGCTGGACTCGCTGCTGCTTTTAATGTTTCATGGACTGTGCATTATTGCGATTCATTCCGCAAGGAAGATTATGCAAGTATTCTCGTTATGATGGAGGTTGGGCTGATGATTGGCAGAGTCTTTAACCTTGCGCCAACGTATATTTTCCTGTCAGAGGTCAACTATTCTAGCTATTTCGCACTGTTAGGAATCATTGCAGCAGTATTAGCAGTAGTTTGCATTTCCGCAAAAATGATCAAGTCGCGGCAAGAACCTTCAAAAACAGAACAAACCAAGACACTATCGTAGGCGAATGGAGTTAAGCATTTAAATGATTAACAAACAAAACCATTACAGAAAGAGTTGACAATCATGAGTGAAAAACCTGAAGAAAAAGAGAAACTACCCATATCTGACTTCTATACGGTTGTTGATTACGTTACGATTTTCAAGAGTCAGAAATGGTGGGAAGCGATTGTACTCTTCGAATCTCCGGGAAAACGTACAATCGGCTTATACCTTTGGGTGCAGAACAGAGACGGCGTGTGGAAAAGGAAACACAAATTTGATGTAAGGAATCTAGACGAGTGGAACAAGCTCAAGAACGCCATAGAACAGTTCGCACCAAAACTTCCTGCAAAATAACCTGACACCTTTGATAATCCATCGTTTTTTGGAAAAATGCAACACACCCACTCAGCGCATTTGCCCTATGTAGATAATTAATTAAAGTAGAAAGAAACCCATAAAACCAAAGCTGGGAAAGAACATGTCTTCTTCCTTCAAACACGTCTTAGAAAAGATAGCAGGTGAAAAGGCTCCGGGACCATCCCAGACGTTCTCCGTGTTTCATATTCTGCGCGCGTTAGAAATCATAGCAAAAAAATCCCCTGGTCGCGGCAAGTTAGCTAAGGATCTTGATGTTGGTGAAGGAGCTGTTCGCACTTTGATAGGGCGATTAAAGGATTTTGGACTTGTTGTAACCTCAAAGTCTGGATGCAGCCTGACAAACGAGGGTTTAAGATTGTGGAAAGAAGTTAACTCGGTTTTTGAGAGTAAGGCGGAAATTGGAAGAAATGAGTTTAGCCTCGCGGACTGCAATGTTGCCTTGCTGATCAAGAATTGCGGGCACAAGGTCAAGTTAGGTGTGGAGCAACGTGACGCCGCCATAGTGGTAGGCGCAAAAGGAGCCATAACAATAATGGTCAAGCAAGGATGTCTGGTCATCCCGTCCGTGAGCAAAAATGTGGATAAAGATTTTCCTAAAGCAGCGACTCAAGTACGGAAACTTGAGCCAGAAGAAAACGACGTGATAGTGATTGGAAGCGCTGACAGTCTAGCCAAGGCAGAGTATGGCGCTTTGGCTGCAGCTTGGACACTTATTGAGGATTAGCTCTGGATTAGTAAGTGTATTTGTCTCCTTCAGAAAGAAGGCGCTCCACAGCCGTGTTGAAGTTAATCATTCCCACGTTTGTCTTTGCTGAAACAGGAATTAACAGGAATTTCAGTCCAAGCTGGGAGATTGCCTTTGCCAAATTTCTGCTCAACAAGCGCTTTGTTCCTTCAAGCTTCTCCTCAATCGAATCTTCTAATGCCCTTGAGCTTGTTGACCAATTCGCGATTTTGTCAACTTCGTTTTTTGGAAGCAAATCACATTTTGACAGCAGATGAATTTGAGGGAGCAGAAAACGTTGATAAACCGCTGCTGAAAGAAAAAGATTTGAAACATAATTTTGCGGGTTGATCGAGAAAACCGCGTCAAACAAATAAGCAATTGCTTTAGGTTCTTTTGTCAGTTCATTAGCGATGTAGGGTCCGCTTGCCCTGAAGGCAAAAAGTTCCATCTGACCGGAAGTGTCCACCAAGACAATGTCGGAATGCAATTCCTCAATTTCCCTTGAAATCTGCTCTATTTGATCCGCAATCAAATCCGCAGCCATTATCAATGCGCCATTAGGTCCCAGACCATACTGCTCCATCAGGTTTCCAACGTCAATGTAATTGCGGACATCCACATCTGGCGAATAGGGAAGTTTTAAGGCTCCAGGATCAAGGTTCACTATTGAAACGTCCTGTTTGGACATCCTTAGCCAATCTCCGAAAGCTGCTGTGAGAAGAGATTTTCCAGATCCGGCTGTTCCTATAATGAACATTATAAGCATAGCGATCAACTCCTTTTTGGGCTAGGTATTGCGGTATTACGTATCAGAAACCGTTGCCTACAACTAAAAGCTTTTCTTTTTTAGTTTCTGTTAGCTAAGTATCTTGAAATGATTTGTTAATCGGCTGGGCTTTTTGTCTAGTGCGTGGGGTTCTGTCGACTCTTTGGGGATTGTTGTCCCTGTTAGCTGTCGCGTGATGACATTATTTATAAAGTAGAAAACGAGAAACTGATTGGGTGGATTGTTTGAGATTTACACTTTTTGAGGACATAGTCTTCGATGTGAAGTATCCAGATGCCTTAATTGAAGCCTACTGTTTCCAAAGTAATTTCTTTGCAAACTATGATCTCAAGCGTCCAGAAGGAGATAGACCCTTCGAATTTGTCCGCTTTATTGGAGCCCGAATAGAAAATGCCACTCTTGAAAAATGCACGTTTAAGATTGATCGTTACAAAGACTTTGATATGTTCAAAATGGATCTTGATGAGTTTTTAGGTAAAACACAAGAAGTAAGAGACCAACTTGTCCTTAAACTGGGTGAACTTGCTCGCGACCTAGATAGTATCCCCAGAGTCGGATTCTCAAAAGCAACAAAAATCCTTCACACTCGATACCCCAAGATAATTCCTATCATCGACAACCAGCTCCAGAAAGAATACAAAACACTAATCAAAAAACAAAAACGTGGGTGGAAAAAAGGAGACTGGCACCAACTCTTCAAGGATTACTACAACAATCTTATGGTCCAAGAAACACGTTACAACCTAAATGAACTTCACACAAACCTCTCGTGCTTAAAGCTGACAAGAGTAAGGATATTTGATATCTTGTGGTGGAGTTTTCTGAAATCTAAAAATAAGGACTACAAGAACATCAATTGGAAAACCATAAAGATAGTAAACTGAATCGTTGGCCAGCAAATTCATTTTGCCAAATTCCTGAGGTTCTGCAAAGTTGTCGATTAGTGGGATTTTTCTCTCGTGAGATCGTGTTTCAAGAGCCCTTTCGGGTTAACATGGAAAAGCCCATCCATGCAAGGCTCTAATAGTTGTCAGAACTCCTTCTGTAAGAGGGAATTTCGGGTGGCTGCGGTTGTTGTGGTTCCTGAACCGCCCGTTGAGATTGTCGGGACCATAAGAGCACGCCTATTCCAACGCACACTAAAGCAATGACCGCGATCAACAGCAGGATGAAGAATAAAGATAAGATTGTAATAGTTCGAACTGGGCTGTCTGCTCCAGTGTAGATGTCGCTTCCAGACCAGCCTGCACGAACGGAGCATACACCAGCGGCTTCAGCTGTCCAAACATACGTGAACTGTCCATTAGAATTCGTCACGACAGTGGACAAAACTTTCCAAGGCAAATTATTCACTTTGCAGTAGATCGTGACATTCTTGTTTTGCAAAGACGGTGAAAGCTGCCCCGAAATAGTGACTGTGCTAGCCTGTACAAGGTAAGTGGGCGAGATATCCAACGATATGGATGATGCTTCCAAAGCTGCGAAGCTTGCGGACACTTGTCCAGGAGCCCACTGTTCACAATTCTCAAGAGTTATCATTTGTACGGGAACGTTTTCTAAATCTGTCGGACACTCGCCAACTCTCCACGAAGTCTGCCAATCTCTGACGTTCGTGCATTCAGCCATGTAATACTGGTCACCATTGTATGTCACGGAGTAGGCTTGACCTCGTGCATCATTTGGAATATTTGAGAGATGCACTGCAATATTCATGTGACTTGCACTTTCGTAGTAAAGAAGCAGAACGTCAAAACCGCCAGCTTTTATTATGGAGGCAGCAATGTAAGAAAAAAGATCACAATCTCCGGTGTCTTCAATGATTGTCTCTACAGGATATTTGGCTGGAGCAGTTTCTTTGTAAGGTATCTGGTGCACAATCATTAACGCGCCGTTCACGAAATCCTCCTCATCCGTGTAAACTTTCCAGAGACTGTCAGCTATGGGTTGCAAAGCGTAAGGCGTAACGAACTTGGCGAAATCACTTACTGAGTACACGTTATGGCTTTTCTCAGCATAATAATCGTAAAGGGACTGTTGAATTGTAACATTCAGCGTATAGTATGTTGAACCATTCGGCTTGTCCAGAAGCTGGTAAGAAACGCTGTGACTTTCCGAGCCACTGCAGACCGGCGAATAGAGTGCAAATGAAACTGTAAATATTAGAAATAGGAATAGAAGCCTTAGAGATGTTCTTCTCATATTGAATGTTGTCGTTTGCCTAATTTATGGCATTTATGAACCCTTAATCAATAGTGCAGAACGATCCTGAGAATCACGTTTCAGATTTTCACGGTTGTCCTTTTTCTATTCGCAAACACGCAAGCGCCGGTATACCCGACCTTCTTTGCAAGTTTGAAGGCTTTGTCAAAGTCTCTCCCAACCTCTTCAGGTGCGTGGGCGTCTGAGCCGAAGGTTATGGGGACATCGTAGCTATGCATTATCTTCAAGAACTGTTCGCTTGGATATATTTCTGAACAGGGTCTTCTAAGCCCTTTCGTGTTAATTTCTGCACAGATATCTGACTGCGCCATTGTCTCTGCGGTTTCCGTGAGTATGTGGGAATAATCGCCTTTTGGTTTGAAACCGAAGATTTTGATGAGGTCAGGATGCGCCAATACGTCAAAAAGTCTGGAACTACACGCTTTGCCCACAAGGCTGAAATATTCCTCATAAGTCTGCAGGACGTCTTTTTTTGAGTACTCGTTGATTTGAGGAGCATAGTCTATACCCCAATCTCCGAGGAAATGGACAGACCCAATAACATAGTCAAACGGATACTTTTGGATAAATTCTCTGATCTTCTCAACGTCGTCAGGGGCAAAATCTATTTCAACGCCCAACTTGATAGGCAATTCCGATTTTTTCTTAAAATCTAGAAACTTTTGAATATAATTTGCCATGAGGTGGAGAGGCATGCACGGACCGCTGCTCGTGTCATGAAGTATAACGTGATCTGAAAAACCTATTTCATCAACGCCCTTCTTTTTTGCTTCTTTAGCGTATTCTTCCATTTCGCCTTTAGCGTCTGGCGAAGCTTTTGTGTGTACATGATAATCCATTATCGTTTTGCTAACCAGCCTTTTGCGATTGTTTGATCTTTCCTTTAGCTTCCTGTACAAGTTCGGATAGCTGAACTATCGCTTTGCTTATGCGGTCTCTGGCGGTTTTGGAGTCTTTCGCTGTCGTGGAGAAATGAATTTCTATGTGCGGCGTTTTCTCCGCGCCTCTTGGGTGAGACTTTATGTAAACATGTGGTGTATCATGCATCGTCTTGTCGATTAAAGGCGCCAATGTTGACTCCACAATATCATCTGCATATATGCTTGTCTCGAAAAACGTCACTTCACCCGCCTCTTTCTTGAGCAGAGGCACAATGGACTCTTCAAAAATTGCTTCCATCTCAGAAGGCACACCGGGCAACGCTACAAGACACGTGTCTTCAACCTGAATCATCACGCCTGGAGCCGTACCAACAGGATTCGGCAGTGGTTCAACGCTTTCTGGAAGCGTCGCCATCTTAACACGCGGCGGTGTTAACTCAACTTTTTCGATTTTTCCAGCTTTCAAGTAAGCCTCATATTTCGCCGTAACCATCGTCAAAGCTTTTTTGTTAACCTCTAATTTGCGGTTTAATGCTTTGGCTATGCCTTCTAGAGTTTTGTCGTCAAAAGTTGGGCCTAATCCGCCTGTTGTTATCAGGAAGCGGGGTTTTCGCCGCAACGCTTCACGTGTGGCTTTTGCAATTTCACCAACATCATCTTGGACAACTGTTATTCGCTTTACCATTATTCCAAGTGAAGTGGCACGCTTAGCAATCCAGCTTGCGTTTGTATTCAATGTCTTCCCGATCAGTAATTCGTTGCCAACGCAAAGGATTTCCATTTGCTGCATCATCTTCTCACATACCCATCAAAGCATAAACAAATAAGCCCATATCCTTTTTTATAATGTTTGTTAACGTGTTCGCTTAGAAGCTTTTTTTATTGCTGAAAACGCGAATGGGTAAAGGCGCAGAAAACCGTACAAAGGAAACACATTTTAAAGGTAAAACTGCATTATATGTTTCATATTGCTCTTACCGGACAGAAGGGGAAAATGTTTTGGAGAAAACTCGGGTCAAGAACGTATCTCTTTGGTTAGCCTTGTTGATGGTTGTTGTTACAGTTTTTCTCATTGTCGCAATCTACACTCGTTCACTTCGATTGCACATTCTTCTTGAAGAGTTTTACATCCATCACTGGTTAAGCTGGACTGGCACTCTTTTCATCGCGTTCTTCACACCCGCTTACTATTTCCTGAAGCGACATTACCCTGGGAAGTTTAAGACTCTACTGAAAGTCCACGTGTTCGGCAATCTTCTTGCCGTAATGCTCGTATCGATCCATTTCGCGCAACAAATCAGCAGACCTCCTCAATCATTTCCTGAACTTGAAACTGGAATAGTCTTGTACGCCACTATGCTCATTCTAGTGTTTACAGGCTTTTTCTTAAGGTTTCAACCCGCTAAGAAATTGACACGATATTTGAGACCCTTTCACAGCGGTGTTGCAATCACATTTTATTTAGTAATTGTTGTTCACGTGCTACATGGCTTAGGAGTCATATAGACCGATTCTGTGAATGGTCTGACTTTAGTCTGGAGGAGTAGAATGGCTAAAAACTGAAAATTGGAAGTTTACTCATCACTCAGATTTTTGCTCTTCTTAGTAGTAGAGCATTGACGGTCACGCTTATAGAACTCAGCGTCATTGTTATGGCAGCCACTTCTGGTGGCAGAACTATTCCAACCGGAACAAGTATCCCTGCCGCGACGGGAATTGCGACAACATTGTAGCCAGTTGCCCAAACCAAGTTTTCGTTCATTTTCCTCATAGTCTTCCGACTGAGAACGACGAGTTTGGCAACGTCTCGCGGATCATTCTTGATCAAGACAATATCTGCTGACTCAACAGCCACGTCTGTTCCTGCTCCAATGGCGATGCCGACATTCGATTGCACGAGTGCTGGCGCATCGTTTATTCCGTCGCCAACCATGGCGACCCTTTTTCCTTTATCCTGTAGCGACTTCACCGTACTCGCCTTCTGATCTGGCAGAACTTCGGCGAAAAAAGTGTTTAACCCCAACTCTTTTGCTACGTAAGCCGCAGTTTGCTTGTTGTCGCCCGTAAGCATAGCTACCTCCAACCCTTCATCCTTTAACCTCTTAACTGCTTCTCTGGATTCTTCCCTGATCAAGTCTGCCATTGCAATTAGTCCTTGAATCTGCTTAACTGTAGAAACATATACAACCGTCTTGCCCTGAACTGAGAGCCTAGAAACCTCAGCCTCGAAGGCTTCGGGGTTGATCTTCAAATCTCGCATTAGGTTGGCGTTGCCCACGTACACTTCGTCTTTGCCCACAAGAGCTTTAGCGCCTTTTCCTGGAATAGCTATAAACTTCTCCGCCTTCTTACTTTCCAAGCGTTCTTCCTGCGCTTTCTTGACTATTCCTTTTGCAATGACATGTTCGGAATTTACTTCCAGCGCAGCGGCATTTTCCAGAATCTGTTTCTCGCTCCAATTTCCCAGTTTGACGATGTCTGTGACGCCGAATTCTCCTTTGGTAAGTGTTCCAGTCTTGTCAAAAATCACTACGTCGATTAGCTTTGCAATTTCTAGGGCTTCTGCATTCTTAACCAGCATCCCATTATGTGCAGCCATAGTCGTGGATATCGTAGTTACGGTCGGAATGGCTAAACCCAACGCGTGAGGGCAAGCAATCACGATGACAGTTATAGAAAGAGCCAAAGCAAAAGGAATACCTGCGCCTATGCCGAACCAGAAAATGAATGTCCCGGCACCTGCAAAGATAGCTATAAGCGTCAGATAATTCGCTGCTCTATCCGCGAGTCGCTGTACTGCAGGCTTGGAAGATATGGCTTGTTCAACAAGCTTTATGATTTGGGCTACGGCTGTTTCCTCACCAGTCTTTGTCACTTTAACGCGGATGGCGCCTTCCATGTTCACTGTTCCGCCGATTACGTTGCTTCCCACTTTTTTAGAGACAGGCTTTGACTCGCCCGTTACCATAGCCTCGTTTAATGAAGATTCGCCCTCCATTACGACGCCGTCTATTGGAATTTTTTCTCCAGGTCTGACAAGAACAATGTCGCCAACTTTCAGTTCAGCGGTTGGGACTTCGGTGATTTGGCCAGCTTTTACCAAGTTGGCGGTTGGAGGAATCAGCTTGACAAGCTCCTTGAGTGCTCCTGCCGCCGTTATTGAGGCTCTCATCTCCATCCAGTGTCCGAAGAGAAGGAAGGTTGCGAGGGTGCTTATTTCCCAGTAGAAATCTGTCGCCGAAAGCAAACCTAAGGTGATGCTGACGCTGTAAAAGTACCCTGACAAGAGCGCAATAGTGACTAGCACGTTCATGTCAAGCGCACGCATTCTAAGCGAGTTGGGAACCCTTCTGTAGAAGGCTAAACCTCCATACAGTATCACTATTGAAGCCGTTATGAGCAGCAAAGCATCCCATATAGGAGATGGCGGCAAGGTATATCCCGCCCATGTTTGAATGGACGGCGATAATATCAGCACGGGAATTGTGAAAATGGCTGCCACAAGAAAATGTCTCTTAAATTCAGCCGCCATCATCGCATGGTGATCATGTGCTGCTGGTTTTTTCATTTTCATGGCTTCGTGTTCCATGTGTGCCCGTTCATGAGCCGCCATTGGTTCTTCGCAGAGAATTTTACAGCGTTTTAGCTCTTCCTTTATGTCGTCGACAGAAGCCATGCCCTTGTGCACGCGGACTCTCAGGACATTGTTGACGGGGTCAAATGTAGAATCGACAACATGTGGAAGTGCATTTATCATATCCTCAATTTTGCAAGAGCATTCTGGAGAGATATAATCCCGAACCTGAAGTTCTATAGTCTCGTAGTCAGTTTCCATCGCCAAAACCCAATTAAAATCATATGATTCGAACTGAATAAATAGGTTTAGTCATCTCCATTGCTGGAGCATCTCATCATACATCCAACTGTAAAGAAAGAAGCCAGTATCCCCTTTTTATGCCGTTTGTTAACGTACTGTTTAGAAACCAAGAGCCACCATTTATTCTTTCTTGCTAAGATTACGCAAAAAATTAATTGGCAACCACGCATCTATTGTTTTTAGGTGTCGATGTGAAAATGGGAATTATCATTAGTCAAAAATAATCCTGAAAGTGTGTGGAACGCTTTTAGGTTCGGAAACTTGAGCAAACAGCATGAAGTTAAAGTATTTCTCATAGGAAAAGGGGTTGAAAGTGAGGATATTAGCGATAGGAATTTCAACGTTAAGGGGCAGATGGAAAATTTCCTTGACGGAGGTGGCAAGATCTTTGCATGTGAGACTTGTCTCAAGCTGAGACAGAAAGAAGGCTCCATGTTCTGTCCATTTTCCACCCTGCAAGATTTAATGAACATCGTAGAGGAATCAGACCGAATCGTTTCATTTTAATGAGAGAGCACCTTTTTTCGACAGAACATTTACTCACAACCAATAACTCAAGATGTTTTGGTCAATTGGCAATCTTGTTTTTTCTTTTCGATTGAACGTTACGCACGATGTGTTGAGATGCTTCATCTATTTCTTCTTGAGTTGACCAACGTCCTAGGCTAAGGCGTAAAGCCCCTAAGGCTTGTTCTCGTGCAAGGCCCATCGCAAGGAGTACTGCAGAAGGTTCGGTTTTCCCGGCGTGACAAGCTGAGCCAGTAGATGCTGCGAGCCTAGGCATCATCTGACGCAACAGTTCTTCACCTATTGCATTTTTGATGCTGATGTTAAGAGTGTTGGGCAGTCTCTGTTCAGGATGGCCATTTAGTTTCACGTTTTCTTCTCCTAGACCTTCACGAATTCCATCATAGAGCTTATCTCGTAGGGTCTTGATGTTTTGACTGAAATTGTTGATTGCGCTCAATGCCATTTCACATGCTTGACCGAGCCCAACAATGTAGGGCACGTTTTCCGTTCCTGCTCGTCTTCCCTGTTCTTGTCCAGCGCCGTGGATTAATTTGTCAATCTTTGTTCCGCTTCTTATGTATAGGGCGCCAATTCCTTTTGGAGCGTATAACTTGTGTCCTGCCACAGTCAGCAAGTCTAAGTTCAGTGTGTCAACGTTGACTTCTATCTTGCCGCAAGATTGGGCTGCGTCACTGTGGAAAACCACGTCTTTTTCTTTTGCTATCCTCCCTATCTCTGCGATGGGTTCGATAGTCCCTACCTCGTTGTTGGCGTGCATTATCGTGATAATAACAGTCTTGTCAGTTACGGCTTTTTCTACGTCTGAGGGGTTCACCATTCCATACTTATCTACTGGCAGATAAGTTATCGTGTATCCGAATTCTTGTTCCAGATACCGCAACGTTTCAATTACGGAGGGGTGCTCAACTTCAGAAGTGACTATGTGTTTTCCTTTGCTGGTATTTGCGAAGACTGTTCCGATAATGGCATGGTTGTTGCTTTCTGTTCCACCGCTCGTGAAGACGATTTCGTTGGATTCTGCTCCGATCAGCTTGGCGGCTTGCTCTTTTGCGTTATTCAGAGCTTGCTTGGCTAGTTTTCCGTAGGCATGATTGCTTGAAGGGTTCCCAAAATGCTCCTTCAGATATGGAATCATCGCTTCAAAAACTTCTGGTGCGATTGGTGTTGTAGCATTGTAATCCAAATAAATTGGTTTTGAATATTTCATCCATCATTCTCTCCATTTAGAACGCCATGGCGTCAACACTCACCGCTTGTCTCACTTAGTGGGTCCAGTCTATGGTGCCGATCTGTACTTTTTCTTCAACAATTTTCTTAAGCCTGTGCGCGAAAGGGCATGGGTATTCTAGATAGGCCGGCGTTCCCTTGATAATGCATGAAGCGAGAACAATTTTTTCTGCTCCTCTCTTTTTCATCTCCATTGCCCTAGCGAATATCTGCTTGCCGGGGCATCCGCCGCAACTATTAATGCCAATCACTTCCACGGGGCCAGTCTCCGAGAATCCTTCCTTACCCTTCGCAGCGTTCAAGAGACAAGTTGTGGCTGGACAATAAATCTCAGTTTGTTGACATCGAATTATTCCTACTTTCATCATTTTCACCCCGCGGTTCCTTTCAATTCATGTTCTCATCATTTTTGTCCGTTTGAATCTTGAGCCAACTTACGATATTTCATTTATGTTCCCAGACTCTTCATGTCGTTTATATGTTCAAACAAAACTTCTCTTATTATGTCGCACGCCTTTATGATCTTCGGATTAGCAACTTCATAGTAGATGTTGGCTCCTCCCCTGTTGGTTGAAACGACGCCTCTCTGTCTTAGCACAGCAAGATGCTGAGACAGGGTGGCCTGACGAATACCCGCTAGAGATGCTAATTCGCCGACCGATTTTTTCCCATCTCGCAGCAAACTCAAAATCTCTAACCTGATGGGATTCGCTAGGGTCTTGCAAAGCTCAGCGTGTAACTCGTAAACTCTTTTATCGGAAGCCTTCATAATTATTCGTATATTCGAATAAGCCTATAAATATTTCTGTCTCCAAAGCCAAGATCACCCTGAGGGCAAGGAACTATTAGAGGTTACCTTTGAATATGTATGCGAAAAAGATGTGCTAATGTTCTTCAGAAAGCGGAAATAAAGCCAGAACTAACAAAAAGCGTTATTATCTTTTCTAGGCGGTTACTTTTTCTTGCCAAGCCACCATTTCAAGTATTCTTTTCTTTGCTTTTGCCGCTCTTCTTCCGCTGACTCCATTTTAGGTTTCAGTTTTTCCCTTAACTCCACTAGTTCCTGATGTGTTACAGATAACCCGCAGCTTTTGCAAACATAATGCTTGGTGGCTATCATATACTGCATTTCTCCACCGCACTCAGGACAATAAGCCATATCACTCACTCATTCTGGTCTAGAAGGAAATACGCTTCAAGAAATAGCTTTCGATTATTAGCCATTCTGCGACTCAGGTTATAAAATTCGTAAGCTTTGCCTCTTCTGCAAAACGTATAGCCTGTTCCATCTCATCCCTTGTAAGCCTTCTGCGTAACTCAGGAATTTCATGCGCCCGCCATTCCGGTCTAAACTGAAACATAACGTTAACTCTCGTCTCCTTGCCAAGATTCTCGCCTATCCAATTCAGTATCGGCTTTACGCAGCATTCAAGATGATTTGGCAGAACCAACACACGTATTATGAGTTCACCATTTTTCTTGGTTTCCAAATGATTGCGCGTGCACACCTGCCAGTAATCAGGCGCTTCAGAAATCCTTGCTGCACATTCACCAAGTCCGTACTTGAAGTCTAAAAGATAAACGTCTGCGAACCCCACCAGAAGCCGTGCTGTTTCTGGACTGTAATAGCTGTTCGAATTCCAGACAATCGGAATATTCATTTTCACGTGCTTGAAGGTTTCGAGCCATTGTTTAAGCCAAGGCGTCGGTTCGCCGCCTACAAGGTTAGCGTTTCTACACCCGTTAGAGCGCAGGTTTTCGACTTCCTTGGCTAGTTCCTCTGGTTTGTAGACTTCTCCTTCCTCTATCCATTGAGAAATCGGCCAGTTTTGACAATGACTGCAACGCATCGTACAGCCCATAGTAAAAACGGTTCCAGATGGAACAAGCTCGGGTTCTTCGCCAACATGTTCAAAAATGCTGGACACTGCCATTTCCATGCCGCACCTGCAGAAGCCCAATTCGCCTCCAAGCCTATTTACTCCGCATCTGCGCGTGCAAAAATGGCAATTGGAAAGAATTCTGTCTGCAATCGCAATTTTCAAGTCCAAAAAGGATTTTTGTGGTGTCCGCATGTTTTGCAAGCTTTTCTGTCCATCGTCAATCTCGCTTTGCGTTTCATTGAATTCATGAGTGAGGCTTTCGTGTTTTTGCCACAGCGCTTCAACGGAATCTTTTTCGCCAAATTCGGCTGGGATTTTCTTGGCGATCATGAATTTTGCTGTTTTCTCATTTTGCATAACAGCGAAGTATCTGCCCAAGCTTTTCCTAGCCATTCCGTCGTTTAGCACCGTTACCGCGTCAGAGCGGACAAATCTCCACATTTCCACTCAATCAAATCTACGTTAAACAATTATTAAAACAGGGCATACGGATAGGTGCGCCCGCTCGCATGCAGCTTGCCTTTGATTGGGATTGATTGCCCGCAAACTGGGCAACGCATGTCCTTTGTCAAGTTCCATCTTGTAATCTCGAAACTAAACCTTTTGATCAAGAGCTCATTGCAGCTGGGGCAGTAAGTGTTTTCGGTTGGATGTCCAGGCACATTTCCAATATAAACATAGTTTAAGCCAGCATCCTTTGCAGCAACGTACGTTTTCTCCAAAGTTTCAACTGGCGTAGCTGGAATCTTTGTCATTTGATAGTCTGGATGGAAACGTAAAAGGTGAAAAGGTGTGTCTTTACCAAGCGCATCCCTGATCCAAATTGCAAGCTCCTTCACTTTCTCAATGGATTCTCCCGTTTTAGGAATAACCAGATTAGTGATCTCGACGTGAATGCTATTCCTCTTCATCTCCTTCAAAGCCTCAAAAATCGGCTCAACAGACGGCACTGCCGAAAAAGTTTTATAGAATTCTGGATCTCCACCGCCTTTGAAGTCAACTGTTGCCGCATCCAGATAAGGCGCAACAGTTTTCACCGCCTCAGGCGTCATGTAACCATTCGTCACAAAAGTGTTGAAAAATCCGACTTGCCGCGCAAGCTTTGCCGTGTCGTAAGCATACTCAAAGAATATTGTTGGCTCTGTATACGTGTAGCTTATGCCTTGACAAGCGCTGTCCCGCGCAGCCTTAACAACATCCTCCGGCGGAAGATGCTTTCCAGCCATCTTCTTGTCTTGGCTTATCATCCAATTGTCGCAGAATTGGCAGCGAAAATTGCAGCCAACCGTGGCGATTGACATGACCAATGCGCCAGGATTAAAGTGTGAGAGCGGTTTCTTATTTATCGGGTCTACGCAAGCCGATATTGCCTTTGCATAAACAAGAGAATAAAGCTTGCCACCCTCATTCTTTCTCACTAAACAGAAGCCGGTTCCGCCGTCGCTGATGCGACATTTTCTAGCGCAGAGATAGCAATTAACCTTCTTATCTGCTTGCTTTTCGTAGAGCATAGCCTCATGTAGCGACATAGTCCTTCTCCTCTAATCCATTGAGGCGTTTCTTACTTAAGTTTCTTGTGCGAAGCGATTTAACGCTCATTTATTTACTATTGGCTCTTGTTCTTCTCGCATTTCAAAAACGTACGGCGGATTCAAAGCTTTGACATCCAAATCTGTGCTTAGTAAACCTTCTAAAAAGCCTGCCCAGATTTCCGGATCGTTCACAAATGGAGTTTTTATGAGAATATACTTGTCTCTTAGGTAGAGGTCGCCGAACCCCTGCACCCTAAGACGTTTAAAGACTTCCGGCCATTTTTCACGGTTTTCAGTATGGATGTTAAGAGTCGCTTCAATAGAGATTTTCGTAGCCTCGCCCATTCTCTTTCCGATTTCGCGCCATTTCTCCTTAGGAACATGTTGAAGAAGAATATTGATCAGTTCCACATTTACGAAGGCGATGCGACTTATGCCGCAATAATATTCGCCGGGGAAACGCCAATCATAAACCATCATGCTTCGGTAGACATCAAGCATCTTTGAAATTAGCGGTTTGATGCCCGGCTCTTTTCCTTCTCGGATGAGTGAATCTATGAATTCGCGTTCTTCCTTGTCTAGGATTATTGTTGTTCTTTTTGCTGATTGTCCGTTTTTGTTTATCATTTGTTCGAGTCTTTTCTCTCTGTCCTCTTGCATACCCAATATATCTTGAGGCATACCTTATATGTCTTATCCCTATAATTTACAAAACCATTTAACATACTAAACCTACTCTAAGATCGTATCATCACCAAAACCATTTTAAACTTCTTCACCGCCCTCAAAGCATGCGGACTATTAGCTGGCATAACAACCATTTCCCCCTCTTTCAAAAGCATAGATTCGCCAGAAATAATGACTTCTGCCTCACCGTCAACAAGGTAAACAAAAGCGTCAAAAGGCGCTGTATGCTCGCTTAACCCTTCTCCTTCATCAAACGCGAACAACGTTATCGTTCCAGCCTTCTCATCGATAATTGTTCGGCTCACCACAGAACCCTTTTGATAATCGACCAGTCCAGCCAACACTGCCGGATGCGCAACAAACTCCTCTTTCTTAACCTTTTCTTTGCCTTGCTTCATTTCTTTCACCTCGATTCCTAGCACACATTCCTCAGATAGCTTTAATGAATGCCTTTTGTTGACCGAATGATTTTTAATTTGCTTTTAGGCACTTTGTAGTTGCCGATGACGAAAACACCTTGCTGAAAAAGTGATGCACCCTGGGGTATCTGAGGCAAAAAACGATTTTCGTTTAGGAAATAACTTTCTTCCTAACCAGATACCACATGAGCGCCAAACCAATCAAAAGAGAGACAAGCCCCAAAAGTATTGAACCTGCATAGCCTATTGCAGGAACCTGCATAAGAAAATACACTCCATATGTCGGCACGCCAAAAGTTAACAGCGTCGCCAACAATACAAAGATTGTCTTCCAGAACTTTGAATCCAAATCAACCCTCTTGGAGCCTTTGACCATGGGTTTTTGGCTTTCTTCAGTCATACATGCACTTTCCAGTAAGCGTTTACAATTATCGCCTTTTCTCTTATAACCCTTCCTTTACCTCGTTGCCAAGTGCCTTCATTAGGAACCTAAACACGGAGAAACCTGCACCTCGATCTGCCCTGAAACCTGTCGTTGTGCCCAATAGGCATATGCCTTCTTTGTCGCGTTCCTTCGCTAGACCCAGTATTAAGCCAGTCGCTCCTATGATTCTGCCTTTACTATATATGACTGCTCCTTTTTCCATGAACTCGGTGGCAAGTCTCGGAGAAGTGGCAGCAACGTAAACTTGCGTCTTCTCTTCCGCCATTGGCACTCCGCCCATGGTTACGATAAAGCCGCACCCTTGTTTTTCAACAAAATCTAAAGTTTCGTTTCCAAGTTCATAATGTGCGACAACATCTTCAAATGAAGGTTGCATGTCTCCAATCATTATTATGAAATCGTTTTTTTCCGTAGAAGCAGAATAGAACTCGTAACGAGGCAGACGACAAATCCCTTTTGAATTGACGGAAACATAGTCAGGGAATGAGGGAGAATACAACTCTGCAAAAGGTTTAGCTCCGCAAAACTTTATCAAAAGATGGGCTGCAATCTTGCCGACATTTCCAAAGCCTGGAAGCCCCTGCACAAAAATGGGATTTTTAAGGACAGGATTGGAGATCTTGCGGAAAAACGGTTTATCCATCTGGCATTCACACAAGCTCGATAAGATTCACGTGCTACTAAAATGTTTTCATTTCTCTCCTGATTGCTCTTTCACAGACAGCGTGTCTCAGGAAAGCTGGGCTGGTAACAGAAACAATATATGCGCGTTCAATGGCTACACTATCTTGCAGGGGGATGTGTTGAATGATTCCAAGTAAAGTTCAGCATGTTTCACTTCTGATTGTGATATTCGTACTGCTGGTTTGCAGCATCAATCTGGCATATGGTGCGTGACCCAGCCCCTCAGCGAACACCCCAGGCGATGTGCAGGCGGTGTTAATTATTCTAGGAGTTCTTGCTTTTATCGGCGTAATTGCATACGTGCTATGGAGTCTGTCCAAGCCAAAAAGAACAGCCCTCTAGACGAAACTTCTTCACTTGTATCCTTTTTATGAGGCGAATCGTCTGCTTGATCACGCGTGTCTAAACGAAGGCTCAGCGAATGGATAACTGTTTTGTAATTGCCAATTCGTCTCTAGAAGTGCTAATGAGTCGTTGGTTAAAGATGAAACCAGAAACCTTTAATCCTGTAACTCTCAAATTATGCCACGGTTCATCGTCAGCAGGGCGCTGAATCGAGATTGATCCGGCGGAGCGGGGTGGGGTAGCCAGATGGTGGAATCGCATTCCAACCAGACGAAGATTAACCCGCTGGGCTCATAACGGCGCATTGTCGCTGTGAGATACCCAGAGATCAGTAGTTCAAATCTACTCCCCGCTACCAAAGAACAGCTTTTCATGTTTTAGCGTGCTTTGTGTTGAGATGCAGATGGTTGGTTTGTGGAGAAAGATTAGTGGCTTAGTGTGTTTAAAAAATGGAAAGTTGAGAGGTAGGCCAGATAGTTAGGCTTTTCCTTTTTCTTCTTTGCCGAAGTATGTTGTCCATTTGAGTTTGCGTGCGTCTCGTCCTAGCTTTAGGCTGCTTTTTCTGCATTTGCTTGAGCAGAACCATAGTAGTGATCCGTCGTTTCTTACGTACATCATGCCTGTTCCGGCTGTGAACTCGTTTCCGCAGAAGGAGCATTTTCTCGGTTTTGGCACATGTAAGCCCTCAGGGTTGTTATCTGTTTATTTTTTTGGCTTCTCTTTCGGTTTCTCTGAGCATTAGGATGTCTTGGGCTCGGATGGGTCCTTTGACGTTGCGTGTTATTATGCGTCCTTTGTCTTTTCCTTCTAGGATGCGTACTCTGACTTGTGCGATTTCGCCTGTTACGCCTGTTCTTCCGATGACTTGGATTACTTCTGCTGGTACGGGCTGTTCAACGGTTGACCTCTCTTCTCTGCTCATTGTGTTGCTCCTTTTTTGGCTTGTTCGATTCTTGTGATTATTTCTTTGACTAGTCCTGCGGCTTCTCCTTCTTTGGTTATGCATGCTGCGGCTGATGGGACGTCTATGCCTATTGCTTTGCCGAGTTTTTCTTTGCTTGGGACGAACATGTATGGGATTTTTCTTTCGTCGCATAGGATTGGTAGGTGTGCTACGACTTCTGGTGGGTCAACATCCTCAGCGATGATGACGAGTTTTCCTTGGGCTCTTTCGATGGCTTTTGTTGTTTCGTTTGTGCCTTTTCTTACTGAGCCTGTTTTTGAGGCTATTTGCAGGGCTTCATAGGCCGCATCTGCAAGTTCTTTTGGGATTTCAAATTTTACGTAGAATGGTTTGGACATAAGCCTTCACCCTTTAAATGCACAGGTTTATCGACATCTCTCATTTATGAAGGTTTCGACTCCTAATGAGTGCAGTTGTGTGAGGGTTTGCTAGACCCCCCTTATTTATACGTTGAACTTTTAGGTGGATTTAATTGTGCTTAGCTGTTTTGGCTATTTGCGATGTTTGCCCTTTAACCCCTCCATATGCTTAGGATGCTGGTTTTGAGGAATTTAATGTGGGTGTCAGAAGTCTGATGAGTAACTGAAGTTGTAGGTTTCGTTGAGGTTGTTAGGAGCTCTCAAAGCGCCTACCCCCTCCCCTATAAATAGATTGAACTAGTGTTTCAATGTTTGAGTTGGAAGTTTTTAATACGTGTTTGTGTTGTGGGTGATTTGTTTTTTAGTGCATTGTGTGGGCGAGATGTTGCTTTGAGGTTTCAGTTTAGAGGTGTTTTTTGTTTGACGCATAAAGTTAGATGCCTAGTTTAGCTCTAGAATATTAGGACGAGTGACATCCAAGTTTGAGATATAAAAAGGCTTAATAAATCATAATCAACTCATTTTCTATTATGGATAAAGAGTGTGCAAAGGAAGAAATTCGGATTCTGCTTGAAAGATACAGCCAAATCATGAAAGGGGAGCGAGATATTAAGTCGAAAGAAGAAGAAATGACTAAAAAAGACCTTATTCGCCCTCTTTTTGAACGTGTGTTAGGCTGGAATTTTGAAGAAGATGTTACGGCAGAAGAGAAGATATCTAAAGGCTGGGTTGATTATGGTTTTAGGATTAAGGGCGTTCCTAAGTTCTTCCTAGAAGCGAAAGCACTTAGAGAAGACATGGATAACCAGAAATTTTTCGAACAAGCTGTAAACTATGCCTACTATAAGGGATGCCCTTGGGCAGTATTGACGAATTTTGAGACTTTGAAGATTCTCAATGCAGAGTGGGAAACCCCTAATTATTACCAAAGTCGTTTCATGACGATTAGTTGTAGCGAGTTCCTAGACAAGTTTGAGGATTTGTGGCTTTTATCAAAAGAGAGTTTCGAGCAAGGTCTGCTGGACAGACTTGCTGAAAAGTATGGTAAAATAACGAAAAAAGCAACCATAGATAAGCAGCTTTTGAGCGATTTCACGAAGTTCAGAGATATGCTCTCAAAGAACATAACCAAACTCAATCAAGCCAAGAAACTGACACAAGCGGAACTAGATGAGTCAATTCAACGAATTCTTGACAGACTGATTTTCATACGAAATTGCGAAGACAGAGGACTAGAAGAAAAGAAACTGTGGGAAGCCAGAAACGAAACTAAAGTGTGGAAAAAAGTCAAGGAAGTCTTTGCCTACTACGAGAACTATGACAGTAAATTATTCACATATGACCCGACAGATGCAAAAAAGGTTCACTTGTGCGATACGCTTGATATTGACGATAGCGTCATGAGAGAAATCATAGAATGTTTGTATAAAACAAAGGACAAGTCCATCTCTTACAATTTTTCAATAATTGACGCTGACGTTCTGGGAACAGTCTATGAGCAATATCTAAGCCACATTTTGAAGAAGACTGAGAAAAGAGCAACACTCACCGAGAACCATGCTCACAAAAAGGAACAGGGAATTTACTATACCCCAGTATACATAGTTGATTACATCGTTAGGAATGCTTTAGGAGAACTACTCAAAGATAAGAAAGTCAACGTCGAAAAAATAAAGGTCTTAGACCCAGCTTGTGGTTCTGGTAGCTTCTTGATTAAGGCTTTTGACGTTTTAGATGAACATTATCGAAAGAATGATAAGGATTACAACCAGACACAGCTTGATTCTGAGACTGGCACAACGTTCACAAGAAAAGTGAATATTCTGCAAAACAACATTTTTGGCGTGGATATAGATAAGCAAGCGGTAGAAATCGCACAGCTTAACCTTCTATTGAAAATTGCAGAGAAAGGACATCGTTTACCATTGTTGGAAAGAAACATAAGATGTGGCAATTCTCTAATAGACGATGAGAGTATTGCTGGCAATCACGCCTTCAAATGGCAAAAGGAATTTGAGGAGATTTTCACGAATGGTGGTTTCTCCGTTGTTATTGGAAATCCACCTTATGGTGCAGAACTCAATGAGACTGAGAGGAGTTTCATTTCGCAAAGGTTCAAGTTCGCTGGCTCTAACAAAAACACGGCTCTCTTGTTTATCGAAAAATCATTACAGTTGATTAATGAGACTGGGTATTTTGGCATGATAGTTCCCAAATCTCTTGCGTTTAGTCAACTTTGGAAATCTGGAAGAAATCTAGTGAAAGAACATCTAACAAAAGTTGTCGATGTCAGCAAGGCTTTCGAAGACGTTCTCTTGGAACAGATGATAATCATTCTCAACAAGTCCACTAAGACCAAGGAGTATGTCTTACAAGACATCTTCACTAATGAAAGCGTATCGATTGACAAGAAATTCATCGATGCAACGGACTCCATCGTATTACATGGAAAAAGAGAAGACTTTGAGATATTCAAGAAAATGAACCAGTCATCAAAGTATTTGTCTAGCATAACAAAAACCAGTAGAGGGCTACCATTTCAGAAATTCCTAGTGAAAGAGAAGACAAAATATCCAGTCGTGAAGGGTAAAACAATTTCACGTTACAGCTTTTGGCTTAGTGATGAATTCTTACCAGAGCAAGTGGTGGAAGGCAACAAGACCAAGGCGAGCTTTTTGCAACAACCGAAAATAATATCTCAACGCATCGTTGCACATGTCACGAAACCCAGAGACCACATCATAATAATGTCTGCTCTGGACAGACAAGGCTTGATGAATGTAGATACCGTTGAAAACACTATACTGACAGATGTGAGCTGTTCGCTGGAATTCCTCTTATGTCTGCTGAACTCAAAACTGGTTTCGTGGTATGCTTACAGATACATTTTCTCTAAAGCCATTAGAACAATGGATTTGGACGATTACTATCTGGGAAAGATTCCATTGCCAAATATCAAGATAGACAACTCTGTTTTCATTGACCTTGCCAATAGGATGCTATCCTTGAAAAAACGTCTCGATGAGACTGGTGAAAAGAGAACTGATGAGTATGCGAAGATTGAAGATGAGATAAAGAAAACCAATTCCGAAATCGATGAGCAAATTTACACGATTTATGGACTGACGGAAGATGAAAAGACGATTATTGAAAACAGTCTAAGGTAAATGAACTAGGGTCTGTAAGTGATTACAATGTATCTGGAAATAGTTCTTTGGGCCAGTTTTTGATTTTGCGGAAAAGTTATAGCTTTTCTAGCCGATAGTTGGTATATGTCAAAATTTCTTGAAAGATGTTCTAGAATTGATTGTTTGAAAGCCGAGATAAAGCCATTGAATTTATCACTATATCCATTCAGAAAGAATTGGCATATTCAATATCTGAACGAAGCTGTCGAGTGCTTCCATAAAAACCTATCAATCTCATGCATAGTTGTTTCATCGGCACTCGTTGAACGGACTCTCTTCTGGCAAAAATACAGATTCCTTCCAGAGCACCGAAAACACTCAGAGAAGGAAGCTTAGCAACATTGTTCAGAGAATTTATGGATTGGGACATTCTCCTTAATTCATTGTTAGACGAAGATGAACGACTAAACCTTAGATTTGTGAGGGAAAAACAAGCACAAGAAAGAGAAATAACGAAAACAATATCTGAGTTTCGGTATATTCGAATAAGAAACATTTTCGCCCACGGAAGCGAACTTCTATTTCCGTATTCCTCTCTCACACACTTGATGCCGCCAGACGAGTTGGCATTATCTGAGTATGGGATAGACTCTAAAGAATGGATGAATCCCTGCTTGATAACCATAGCCTATACGCATCTGCGAAAAACTCTGCGGTTCATCAAAGCCTTTACAAATTCGCTAAGCGAGAAGGGAAAAAGTTTCTTCGCTTCTCAAGAAAAATCCAACTAGTAGAACAATCCTCTATCAGTCTTTTTAAGCCAGTTTGACCCGTCTATTCCTAGAAGAAAACGGTCATGTGAAGACGGAATTCGGGAGGCATCGCCCACTTAGAGCGAGGTTCAAATCTCACTTCCGACCAAGCTCCTTTCCCAAAAATAAGTTACTTAGGTGCTTTTTTTTAAAAATAACCTTTAAGTTGGCTTTTTCCTCGTTTCCAAAAAATATGATTAGTGCACATTTTACTTCACGGTTTGAAGCTTCGGTCATTCTTAAACAAGGTTAATTGCCTTGCTGTTTACTACTATAATATGGTGAACTGGTTGACAGAAGTCGTTTCGATTCCTCGTCCTTTACTAAAAGAGCTTTACGAACACTTTGATAGAATAGAGGAGATCCTAGCCACTTTAGAGGAACTCTCGAACAAGGAAGGATTGAAAAGAATAGAGAAAAGCCTTGAAGAATACAAGAAAAAAGAGTACATAACCGTAAAAAGCCCTGAAAAAATCAGAGAAGCCCTAATGAAGAACTAAGCTGTCCTATACTAAAGCATAAATTTTATTTTGCAGGACGTAGTCGCCAAAAAACGGATAAAAAATCACTCTGTGACACACATCCTTGTAGAAAGGTTTAAATAAACACGTTCGTTGAACATGGTGCTTTTGGTTTGAGGGGAACCTGAAAGTTTGCAGAGATTAGGCCGAGTCCTTCATAATAGTCCAAGTGGTAATATTGTGGTGAAAATTGAGAACGTTACAGGAATTGGCGAAACGGTCGTTGATGAAAATTTGAAACCTTTTGGAAAAATCTGCGACATATTCGGTCCAGTAACCTCACCATACGCATCTGTAAAACCCATCCACAAGTCCACAATACAGGACAATAAGATGCTCTACGTTTCCCCTCAAAGAGGAGAAAGGAGAAGGAATATGAATGAACAACAACAAAGAAGGACACGAAGGTTCTGATCCTGCGTCACCAGTGCAGCACGCAGAACCAGTAAGGGTTCAATGCTGCCCAGAATGCGGAAGCACAAGAATAATGCGCGATTACGAATGCGCCGAAATAGTCTGCATGGACTGCGGCTTCGTAGTAGCAGCCAAAATAGCAGACAGAGGACCCGAATGGAGAGCATTCGACGACGAACAACGAACAAAACGAACACGCGTCGGAGCCCCGTTGACTTATACCATCCACGACAAAGGCTTATCAACAATGATAGATTGGCATGATAGAGACATATACGGCAAAAGCCTGTCACCCGGACAAAAAGCCCAAGTCTACCGACTCAGAAAATGGCAA
>Ga0209323_10000433_pt1 | contig 26965 bp, 20 predicted proteins | sample Rifsed19ft2_FD_184014 | JGI IMG/M metagenome (GOLD analysis project Ga0209323, IMG submission 184014) | Soil microbial communities from Rifle, Colorado, USA - sediment 19ft 2 (version 2) | ecosystem: Environmental > Terrestrial > Deep subsurface > Rock core/Sediment | place: Rifle, Colorado...
GGAAGCGTTAAGGGCAATTGAATCAATTGAAATGTGGAGAAGTGTTGAGAACCAAAAACTCAAAGTTTTTCACAATAAACCTAGAGAAGTTAATTTTCTTTTTCTGTTAGAAATAGCGACAGCCATCGTTGCCTTTTTGTCATTGACATGGATATCTGTACCATTAGTTTTGACATTTATGGCGTTGTATCTAGTTTATTGGGTTGTAGTTGTTCTAGGTTTTATTTCGGCTTTTGGGTTATTGCGAGAAAAGGGTTGGAGCTGGACGTTGATAATGGTAAAAGCTGCCTTAGTAATTTTATATGCTCTTGTGCCACTCTATTTTGCAACTCGTCTTTGGCAAGCTTCTTATTTAACTGGATTAGTAGTTGCAGAATTGTTCACGCTCTTTATTGCGTTAAGGCAAAATGTGAAGGAGTTTCTTGGAAAAAAATTCGTTGCTCCACTGCCACGCCGTGCTTTAATAGGAGGAATGTTGGGCATAGGAGGCGGCTTGTTTGAAATCATGCGAGGAAACTTTCATACTTTTGTACTATTTGCTCCTGCTTATGAACCTGTGCCGTTAGAAGCCTTGGCCGTCTTTATGTTCGTCACAGGGTTAGTAATTGCCGTTGGCGGTGTGCTTATTCTTTTGAGGAAATACATGTTGGGCGGAATAATGGTGATAGTCATCAGTCTTTTTCCAACATGGAACATCTTCTTTCATGGGTACGCAAGAGATATTTTTCTTGATGGGCTTTTCGCTGTTGCAATATTCATATTATTCGCTACAGGCGGAATACTCGCACTGCTTAGTAGACCCAAATTCTAATAACAGAATTGTTTTGTTTAACTAATTAGAGTAGACTCTTCAGAGCCAGAGATGTTCGACAGCGACTGCAACATTGTCAATAGTTGTTGACTAAAAATTAGCTGGGAGTCAACAAAACAGGAATTATTAGTGAGCTATTCCTCATGTATTTCTTATTTGGTGTTAGGACGAATATCTGTGAAGAAGATTAGCTTGCGTAGTAGACGGAACAAGTTTGTTGCAGCAATGTTGATTGCGGTTCTAGTTGTCAGCGTCACTTACGTATTTCTGAATCGTTTGGTATGGAAATATGCCGCGCCAGTCAGCGGATCTGAGTCTCATGAAGTATGGAAATATGCTTCGATGTACAACGGCGTTCATTACACTGATATTTATACATTGGTTGGCGAAGAAACAATTCATGATGCTAGCTGTTACGTGTGGAGACAAACGTGTGAACCAAACTTTCCATGGGCAGGAGAAAACACAATCACGGAAAGGACAATTTGGACCGACAAAACAACACTAATGAGATTGCAAGAAAGAGAGATGGGTTTATCTCAAGGATATTTATATCGTTCCCTTCAAGAACACTTTTTCACATTCAGCGGAGGATACCCTTCCTTTAATGTTGGCAATGAATATAATACGACTTCGATTTGGACTGAAGACATTGATGTTTGGATAGGCAACGCATGGATGGACTATCGGAATGATAGTGAAACCACAACATATCGTCAGAAAGTTGAAGCAATTGAAAACATAACAGTTGCAGCAGGTACATTTAGCTGCTATAAGAAAGTCACATACGATGAAACTGGACAATACATCCGTTGGTTTGCAATAGACGCAAAACTTTGCGTCAAGTGGATAGACTATCCAAGCGGAGATACCGGGGAGCTCATATCAAAATCGTCAGAAACTCAACAGCACATCCCATATCCTGACCCCAATCTTTCAGCTGAAGAAAGAGCAACGGAATTGCTTTCCCAGATGACAACAGACGAAAAGGTTGGACAGATGACGCAAGTAGATCGGCAATATCTGCAATCAGAATCACATATAGGCACCTATTTTCTGGGATCGCTATTAAGCGGTGGTGGCTCCTGCCCAAGTCCCAACGCACCGCTTGCTTGGGCACAGATGTATAACAGATACCAGCGATATGCTGTTGAAGAGACAAGGCTAGGAATACCTCTGTTGTATGGGATTGATGCGGTTCATGGTCACAATAACGTGGTGGGCGCCGTGATATTCCCCCACAATGTTGGAATGGGTTCAACTTGGAACCCCGATCTGGTTCAAGAAAGCGCTCACATAACTGCTGTGGAAGTTGGAGCAACGGGAATAGACTGGACTTTTTCCCCATGTATTGATGTCGCTAGAAATGACCGCTGGGGAAGAACATATGAATCCTTTGGCGAAAATCCTTACCTAGTCAAGTGGATGGGTGCTAGCGCAATCAAAGGCTACCAAGGAACAAACTTGAGCTCTGCAGACTCCATAATTGCTTGCGGAAAACACTACATGGGATCTGGCGGCACAACAAACGGCATCGATCAGGGTGACTGTGTCGCTTCTATGAGAACTGTTCGGGAAATCTATCTGGAACCTTTCGCAGAGGCAGTCCACGCTGGAACACAGAGCATGATGCCCTCGTTTTGCAGTATTAACGGAGAAAAAATGCACGGTAGAAAAGATTTGCTTACTGATGTTTTGAAAACAGAGCAGGGTTTCAGTGGCTTTTTGGTTTCTGATTGGGCAGCGCTTGATCAGCTGGACACAGACTACAGGAGGGCAGTTAACAAATCCATAAACGCAGGCATCGATATGGTTATGGTTCCAGGGCAACCAAAAGATTATGCAACATTTCAGCAGACTTTAAAGAGTTTAATCAGTGACGGTAGTATTCCCATGAGCAGAATTGACGATGCAGTTTACCGAATTCTAGTTGTTAAGTTCCAAGTGGGTCTATTTGAAAATCCGTACGTAGATGAGAGTCTTTCGTCAATTGTCGGTTCTGAAGCGCATCGGGAAGTAGCTCGTCAGGCAGTTCAAGAAAGCATGGTTCTCCTAAAAAACAACGGCATCCTCCCGCTTTCTAAGAATGTAAGCACAGTCTATGTTGCCGGTCCAAACGCGGACGATTTAGGAAATCAATGCGGCGGTTGGACGATAACGTGGCAGGGAAGCAGCGGCGACATCACTCCAGGCACAACTATTCTGGAAGCGATAAGAAACACTTTTTCTCCACAGACTACTGTGCTTTTCGATGAAAACGCAAGCAACATCGCAGGTCCGTATGATGTCGGCATCGTTGTTGTCGGCGAAACGCCTTATGCTGAAATGTATGGAGACGCAAACTCTTTAGATCTGCCGTCAAGTCAAATAGACATAATAAATAGGGTAGTTGGCTCTGGGACTTCAACGGTTGTGATAATGGTTGCGGGCAGACCAATGACGGGAATCCAGGAGGAACTGCCTACGTGGGATGCGTTTATGATGGCTTGGTTGCCGGGAACAGAAGGTCAAGGCGTTGCTGACGTGCTTTTTGGCGATGTTGATGCTTCTGGCAGGCTGTCACTTTCGTGGCCTAAAACCACTGCTCAAGAACCAATAAACTACGATCACAGGCCAGAGGAGAATTATGATCCGCTCTTCGAATTTGGATATGGACTAAGCTACACGAATTTTGCATATGATAACCTAACCGTAAATCCTACAAACCCAAGCATCGCAGATAATATCACGATTAGCGTGGAAGTGAGAAACATTGGAACTCGTAGCGGCAGGGAGGTAATTCAAGTTTACTTAAACGATGTTGAAAGCACTTTGTCAACGCCTGTTAAGAAGCTTTATCGCGCCGAAAAGACACCGACACTAGGAGCAGGTGAAAGCACAACTGTGAGCTTCTCGATTCCAGTGTCAGAACTAGGCTATTACACAGACACCAAAGATAAAGTGGTTGAAGCTGGAACCTTTAATGTGATGGTAGGCGGGCTGAACGCAAGCTTTGTGGTCAATACTGCGATGGTAAGCGACTTAAACGCTGACGGGACAGTAGACATACTAGACATAACCATAGTAGCCACCGCCTTCGACTCGAAAATAGGAGACTCAGGTTACAATTCTTATGCAGACATAAACAATGACGGTGGAATTGACATATTGGACATAAGCATAGTTGCCATAGACTTCGGGCAAACAGCCCCATAACCAGTGCACGTTAATGAGTTATGATTGCTATAAAGTATTCAGCAACGACCTCAACATTGTCAATAGTTGTTGACAAGAAATTAACTAGAAGTCAACAAAACAGGAATTATTAGCAAGTTAGCCTCAACATCTTTGGAGAAGATTGAAATGGCTAAGTCAGCGGATCTTGTAGAAGTTACTTCGTATCTTACGAGACTGAAGATTCTAAAAGTAGTTTCTGGAGCAATACTTGCCCTTCTGCTTATGAGTGTATTGGTATCTGCGTTTAAAGTTCAACAAATGACTCCAGCCCTCGGCGCTGAGGAATCTGTTCAAATGACAATTATTTCAGATTACAATTCGACAGATGGTGAGTTGGATAAATCCAAGCTGTTAAACGCTGCTCAGGGTGGATACCTTACATTGATGAATCTGAATTGGCTCCCAGAATCTTATAGTAATTTTAAAGAAGCTGGATTGGAGATGATTAGGATAGATTGGCTTACTAATGATGGATTTTATAAATTCGTGACTAAAGATGGAAGTGGCAATCTTCAATTTGATTTTACACGGATTGATAGAATCATTTTGCCTATGGTTGAAAATGGAATTCAGCCGTTCATGTGTCTTAGTTATACACCAAGCTGTCTTGGCGGCGCCTCCGTCATGAATAACGCGGTTCCGAATAATATGGAAGATTGGAAATCTATTGTATTTGCTTTGGTTAAGCATTATCGCGAGTTAGGATATACTGGGTGGTATTGGGAATTTTGGAATGAACCTGACTTGAGTGGATTTTGGGGTGGGACAGTTGAACAATATATAAACTTATACTGTTACACAGCCGAGGGGGTTAAAGAAGCTGATCCAACCGCAAAAGTAGGCGGACCAGCAGCAGCTATTTGGAATTCCGGTTTTGTCAGGGAATTTTTCAGATTCATTAAAAACAATCCATCTGTGCCTTTGGATTTTGTTTCATGGCATCAATATGGTGGTGATAGTTTTGACACTGTAAATGGCATTACTTATAGTTTGGCAGTTTCTGGTCTTGAAATGAGAGACCTATTCATAACAGAATGGAATTATGATCCGGCCCCCGGAGCAACAGGTTCTGTTAAGGACACCAATAGACTCGCCTCATATGCAGCGAAAAAAATGTTTAGTGCAATAGGATACAAAGATCTGAAGAAAATATTTTATTTTGCGCCTAAAGAGGGTTGGACTCCGACAGAAATATTTTCTGGGGATTCAGGGCTTATGACTGTGAATAATCATAAAAAGGCGATTTTCAATGTATTCAAGATGTACAATAACCTAGGATCAACTATATTAGGTTCAACTTTTCAAGGTTTTTATTCAAAAAACACATACGCACTTATAACAAAAGATGATGCAAGCAAAAAGGTTTCCACGATAATCTGGAATGATAGGAGCGTCAGTGTTGATATAGAGCTGACAGTTGAGAATTTACCCTACTTTCATGACGGTAAAAACATAAAAATCACAAAATATTTAATTGATGAAAATCACGGAAATTTCTACTGCGATTATTCAAACGGATTAAAAGGCTATCCTATTGGTCCATCTGAAGACCTCACTTCTATTGAAAGTTCTGTAATTAGTACTAACAACTCATTCTCTAGGATAGAACATTTAACACCTTGGAGTGTGATGCAAATAATTTTAGAACCTTGTTCTCTCCTGCCAACAGAGGGGCCAGTTGACACAACACCTTCTCTTCCACCTATCAACATTGCTGCGGGTAAAAAAGTTACAGCCAGCTCATCAATCGAAGACCCGACAATGGGCTGGTCAAAAGACAAACTCACGGATGAAATTCGGCACAGCTTTACTCATGCAGATAGAGGAGACAAAAACATGGGCTTTAGCAGTGCACTATTTTCCGATCCAAACCATACTGAATGGCTATACGTTGATCTAGAAGAACCAATTAGTTTCAATAAATTAATTTTGCATCCAATAGATTCCCAAAGAGAAGAGGGGAAAGCATTCCCTGTCGACTTTAAAATTCAGGGTTCAAACGATAGTTTGAGTTGGACAGATATTGTTGCGTATAATAATTATAACAACCCAAGACCAGTACTCGGCGGACAGATTCTTTCTTTCCCTGCTGCGACCTTCAGATTTGTTAGAGTAGTGGTGACAAAACTAGGGCCAACAGATGAAAATGGTATGCACTATGGGATGAGGTTAAATGAAGTAGAAGTGTATCCTTATGGTCTACACGGCGTAGGAATAACAAGTGTCACAACATCAAAAACCGTGGTAGGACAAGGATACCTCGTATCCATAAGCGTAACTGTTGAAAACCAAGGCAACTACACAGAAGTCTTCAACATCACAGTCTACGCTAACATGACAACAGTCAGAACACAAGAAATCACCTTAACAAGTGAAAACTCCACAACCCTAGTCTTCACATGGAGCATTACAGGCGTTCCATATGATAGCTACACAATAAGTGCATACGCCATTCCGGTTCTAGGCGAAACATGCGTGGCAGACAACACATGCACTGATGGTACAGTCACCGTTGCGATGATAGGCGACCTAAATGCTGATGGAACAGTGGACATACTAGACATAAGCATAGTAGCCATAGCTTTCGACTCGAAAATAGGAGACGCACGTTACAATCCGAATGCAGACATAAACAAGGACGGTGAAATTGACATAGTGGACATAAGTATGGTTGCCATAGACTTCGGCAAAACATATCCATAGCCAGTGCACATGTATAGAATCATGATTTGCCATGAAATATTCAGCAACGACTGCAACATTGTCAATAGTTGTTGACCAGAAATTGGCTGGGAGTCAACAAAACAGGAATTATTAGCAAGCTATTCCCCATGTATCTTTGATGAACTTAATCAACTATACTATTGACACTTGCATACATGTTTAGGGGGAATACTGAAAATGAACAACCATCATAAAATGGCTAAGAACAAATTTGAAAAGAGCAGATTGTTACTCTTCGGCGTGGCAAGCATTTTATGGTTCCTATTTCGAACAGGCACAAAACCTTCAAGAATAGTTTATCCTTGTCAGCGAGCGGCTTTGGTTAACAGTTCAATCTTGCTGAGCGTTTCCCTTCCACTCTCGTTAGCTGTGTTCTTTACAAAAACGAAAAAGTTCGTATCTAAAAAAGGGTTGACTTTGGTGCTAATCCTGAGCATAGCAAGCTTTGCACTAACTAGCGAACAATTTTTAGGGATTTTACAACCCTTTGGGGCAGCCTCTCAACCAATTGACCTGATTCTAGAATCTAAAAACGCAACAGCCTTTCCAGCCTCGGACATCTATGTTATGAAAGGTAGGGAGTGCGCGCACATTGATGAACTCATAAATCTTATGGGTTCGCATGGTTTGCTCTTCTACAAGTCCAACATAAGTGGAGTGAATCAGGGACCGGAGGGCTTGACAGCACGTGACGATGTGGTTTTGATAAAGATTAACTCGCAGTGGCCTTATCGTGGAGGAACTAACACAGATGTTTTGAAAGAGCTGATAGAGGCGATAGTTGACCATCCTGACGGTTTCGTTGGCGAAATTGTAGTTGCAGACAATGGGCAGGGTTATGGAAGCATGAACTGGTCGCTTAGCAACGCTGAAGATCACTCTCAGTCAACTCAAGATGTAGTTGATATGTTTTCGTCTTCTCACAAAGTTTCGACTTACGACTGGAACCCCATAAAAGGAACACGTGTTGACGAGTATTCTGAAGGAAACATGACGGATGGCTATGTACTCTACGATACTGCTGACCCTGAAACTGGAATCTATGTTTCTTATCCTAAATTTAGAACACAGTTTGGGACGTACATTAGCTTCAAGTATGGTATATGGAACGGAACTGGATACGAGAAACGATTGAAAGTAATCAACATGCCTGTTCTAAAATCACATCAGGGGTATGGAGTCACTGCATCCACAAAACACTACATGGGAGTGCAATCGCAATTGGGTGATGAAGAACCTATTGGATTAGCCAACGGTCACGAGACTGTCGCAACAGGTGGAATGGGGACGCTAATGGTTGAAACTGGTCTTCCAACATTGAATATAGTTGACGCAATATGGATAAACGCAAATCCGGCGCCTTCACGTTATACTGGACCAGACACGCCGTACCATATGTCTACAAGAGTCAATGTGCTTATGGCAAGTACAGACCCTGTTGCCCTTGACTACTGGGCTGCAAAACATGTACTCTTGCAGGCTGCAAGATTATTATTTGGCAGTTCCGTCATTAACACGTTAGATCCAGATAACGCTGATAGAAGATACGTTTTAGATGAGGCGTTTGGCACTTGGTTGAACCTCACGAGAGACGAAATTCTTAGAGGCGGCTACGAGGTCACCAACGACGAACAGCGCATGAACGTATACGTGGAATCTAAATATGTAGGCGATATTAACGGCGACAGGAGAGTGGACATATTAGACATAAGTATGGTGGCTATTGCCTTCGATTTGCATGAAGGTGACTCACGCTACAATCCGGATGCAGACGTAAACGGCGACACAACAATCGATATACTTGATATAACTATTGTAGCCATAAACTTCGAAACATAAGCTATAAACGCAATAATAAGCCAGTTGCAAGTTCGACTGTGGTTAAAAGAAACTTTCGAGGAGGGCACTGTCAAGTTCTTTGTCATGCCTCTTAGAGACAAGAATTTTTTTGTTACTCAAAACCACTCGTTATTGCATGCCACTCTTTGAGAAAAGGACACGTATTCGTCAGCATAAACGTACAATAGGCAGGCTCACAAGATGATTTTCTCTTTGGACATAGCTCCTTTGCAAGTTGATTTTCTAAATCTTGAAGTTCCTTTTCTATTCTTCTTTTTTCTTTCAGAAGCATGATGACTTTCTGGCGCTGCTTCTTTTCCAAACTAGCACTCCTGAGCCTCTTTTAGTATTGGCTCAACGATCTCCCATATTTTGTTAGCAATGGTTTGCTCTGAGTGCAAATCATCCCCATCAATTATTTTCACGCAGTTTCTACCACTGAATTGTTTCAAGAAAAACTCTCTCACTTTTTGTAAATGTTTCATTCTCTCAAAATGGTTGGGGATTCCGTTTCGTTTTTCCCTAATCCTCTTCAAAGCAACTTCAGGAGTGATGTCTAATATTATTAGCAAGTCAGGTTTTGGCGCAATTTTCTCGTTCTCTTTTTCAATGATATCTGGGTTGAGACCTCTTGCGCTTTGATACGCAATATTTGAGAAATAGTACCTATCCATTATGACAACATTCTTTCTCTTTAATGCAGGATTGATGTTTGCCTTCACATCTTCTATTCGATCTTGATAGAAGAGGTTCATTTCATCTTGTGCAGTAATTTTGTGTCGCCCATTTTTTGCTAGCTCTCTAATCTTTCTGCCCCATTTACTATCTGTGGGTTCATGAAAACTAACAGCAGAATAGCCATTTTTACAGAGTCTCGCACAAAGCATTGCAGTCTGTGTAGTTTTTCCTGCTCCATCTATTCCTTCAATCGCAACAAGAATGCCTCTTTTGAGAACTACCTTCCTCATCAGCTCCTGCGTACGTCATCCCTCTCCTATTTCCCGATGTATTATCAGTTTGCACATTAAAGACTTTTGGCTTTAGGTCAAAAATTCAATATACACGATGGCTGTCTATCTGACGAAGACTTCGCAGATCCCACAAATATCGTAAACTTTAAGAATTAAAGAAGCAGCATAATATGTGTGGTGCATGGAAGGGGATTTGAACCCCCGATCTTCCGCTTAGTAGGCGGTTGCTACTATCCGTACTAAGCTATCCATGCACTGCATTTTTCTTATGTTTCCTATCTGGGTATCACGTCAATTAGGTTTTTCAACGAGGATCTCTGAAGCTTCTCAAACGCCATCTGTGATTCTTGCTTTTCGATTGCATTAATAATTTCTGTCATTTCTTGCTCTCTGCAAAGTAAATAATGTTCCTTAGCCCTCCTGTTGTACTCTATAAAATCGTTCTCTGGAATTGATGGATTCTCTGTACAAACCTTGCAGTCACAAGGGATTGTGTGGCCATTGTTTTCCATTGTCTTCATGAATGTTGATTTGTCCTGTATGGTCATATTTACTCGATCATAACGATTTGCAAATGGGGGGATGTCTTTTTGGTCTTTCCTTCGGTCTTCACGGTCAAGGTTAAACCCGGTCGAAACTATAGCAAAAGAAGAAAATGCGGCAGGGAATGTTTGATTTCCCGATTCAAGCAATCCAAAGGCTTTGTTTTCAAATTGCTGTGAAACAAGGCTTAACTCCATCAGAAAGCTTTTGAACGCTGCTCTTTCTAGAGCCATATTTTCGTCACAGAGATTAAGATTCTTGAACTTGAACAATGTTAATGGGCTTTCGCTAGTCGAGACATATTCCTTTATCGTAGACATCAAATGTTCGTTTTTCAGAATTGTAGGTTTTAAGACAAAATAATCGGCGCATTCTCTTCTATCTTGACTGAGAGCTGGGCTGAAAGCTCTGCCTTTTTCGTTCATATCTATAGCTACATCAAGTAAATGCGATGATGTTATCAAGGGAACGGGTGGAATTAATACATCGGTTTTTGCTTTAAGTTCAACATTAAACGTGTCACGGATAAGTTTCATTCTCATGTTTGCGTCTTTGTAAACGCATGTCCAGAAGTTTGTGTGTTCTGTTTCCCTAAAAAGGTTCTTACCCATAACATCTTCTGACTCACCCTTTAGTTTTGCAGCATCCATTTTTTTGCTTTTTTCTAAGAATTTTGTGATGTAATCTCGAACGGTTCGTGATACAAAAGGCGTATTCGCAAGACGCTCCATGTTTGTGACATAGTACAAGTACTCTAACGCGGGGTCAATTAAGAGTACTTTTTCACCTGATTTTGGTGTAAACTGGTTGTCTAAAGTCATTTGGTCAACTATGAGGTTAGATACTGCTGTTTTCTTCATTGATGAATAAAGTGTTCTTCCAGTATCAAGCAGCCGTACTACATAGGCAGAAAGCTGTTTTGGAGCGAACAAACTTCTGACTGTATTGTACACTTTCATATCACCATCACTCTTTAAACGTGGCGCAAAAGTCGGTGTCACTAGAGTTTTGCCGTTTATTTTCAGGTCTACAGATTCCGAGAACTTGCATTTTCTGTGAGGGTAATGAGTAATCTGGACTTGGGCTGTGTTCATTGTTGCATCTCCATTTTGTTGCTTGCTCTGCTTGTTAACGTCTTAAATTTTTGTAATCCATCCATGAATTGAAGCAAGTCTTGGCATCTAATCATAATGCCACCTTTTACTGTCTTTGAGCATAGTTCATCTTGTTCTTTTTCTTGAATAAACACAAAATGCCCTTCTGCGTTTTCCAGTTTAAAAAAGTCATAAACCTTGTTTCCTATTGGTACTGATAAGCGGTCTGTTGGGTGGATGAGTCGACCATTTATAAAATAAATTGACCCCGCGCCACGGTCACTCTTGTAGGCTTCGCGTATTGCCACAAGGTATTCAAGGTGCTTTGTCACAGTTATTCGGTTTAGTTTAGTTGAGTCCACTATTTCCGATGCCATGACACCGTTATCATTCATTAAGAGGATATTTTTTATTAGAGACCTGACGTAGTTTTCTCTTTCAGTTGGCTTTAACGCTTGTATTTCTTCTGGGGAAAGTATTACTTTTGGTGTGCCAATTTCCATTTTTGGTTCCTTACCACGATGTTGATTTGCATGTATGTTCATGATAGTAGTTATACATCATGTATAACATCTCCATGCTGAACTTTTCCAATTTATGGATGAACGCTTCAAGTATTTATGTTTTTAGGTATCTCGTGGGCAAAAGCATTAAGAGCAAATACCATCATTATGAGAAATGGTGGAAACATGCCTAGAGGAGTTCCGGAAGTAAATAAAAAGTGGGACATTGAAATCACTGAGGGAAACAAGACTTACAAATTGCATTTGACTCTCTTTAAATCCAGATTAGATATTGAGGATGAACAGGGCAATAAAATAGCAGTAGACAAAAGAGACCGCAAAATTGTAATTGAACCTTGGGGAAATGTCGAATTTCACCGAGAAGACAGGCATCCCTAACTCATCACAAATAACTTAACAGCATCTTCGAGGAGAAACAGTTATGAGTGTAAGCACAAACTTTGAACTTTCAAAACAAGCACGTAAAGGAAGCTTACAGTTTGGGATTCATCGACCCGTTGCCAGCACTCATTGTTTCATTCTGTCTTCTCGCATTGATGTTGTACAAACGTGTGAATCTTGGGATAACGCTGAACGTGACGGCATTACTCCTTGCCGTGCTTTCGCTTGACTGGCAACAAATCCCAACAGTGATCTACCAAACCTCTGTTGAACCGCTTACAGTTTCAATTGTACTCGCCACCTTCGGAATCATGCTGTTAAGTCAACTTTACAAGGAAACAGGATTCATCACCAAATTAAGCGAAAGCTTGGGCGGAGTCATAAAAAACTCTAAAGTCATATTAAGCTTGCTTCCAGCAGTCATAGGTTTTTTGCCCGTCGCAGGCGGGGCGTTGATGTCAGCGCCTTTGGTTGATTCTGAAGCGGAAAAACTGAAACTCACTCCAGTAAAGAAGGCTTATGTTAACTTGTGGTTTAGGCACACGATTTTTCCGCTTTATCCGCTCAGCCAAGTGTTGATATTGGCTGTTGGACTGATGCAAACATCCATGTTCTCCATAATCGTGCGTCAGATTCCAGTCGTCGTGGTTATGGTGGTTGTTGGATACATCATAAGTTTCTGGAAAATCCCCAATCCAAAAAACGAAGAAAGAAACGCAAATAGCCATGGGCGTTCAGACTACAAAACTTTCATTGTAAGCTTTCTTCCTATTCTGGTAACCATCTTTGTAGCTATAAGCTTGCAGTTGGCTGGTTTCGGAATGGCAAAGCAAGGATTTGACGTGCTCATCGCGATCTTTATTGGCATAATCGTGTTGATTGCGATTGTGCGACCGGGTCTGGGCGTTTTCGCAAAGCCTTTGAGGAGCTGGGGGATTTATGGAGTGACGTTTGCTGCTTACGGCGCCTTCTTTCTTGCAAATGTGATGAAGGCATCCGGGATCGCCGGAATTTTCGAAACTTTGGCAGGTGAAAATGTTGATGCAACCTTGTTGTTGGTCGGCGTCCCGGCTGCCTTGGGGTTCTTGACGGCTTCTGCTCTTGGCGGATTGTCTCTGGCTGTCCCAATTTTGGGCGGGATAGTAGCTCTTTCATCTAACATTCCGAAGACTGCCTCGCTGATCTACATGAGTGCTTATCTTGGATACGTGGTAGCGCCAACACACTTGTGCTTCTCATTTACGGCTGAGTATTTCAAATGTCCACTGAGCAGGCTCTACAAGTATCTCATACCGTCTTTTATTGCGTCTTTGTCGGCGGCAGTGCTAATGTACTTGCTAGTTTGAGTGTCACTGCACTGAAGTATTTTATGGGTATTCCCTGTGTATTTCGCTTGGTTGAGGCACTCCATCGCCAGACAGGTCTGTCCAGTGGTAGACGTAACTATTGCCCGTGAGAGTGTCTATTTGGCCATTTAAGACGCCGTGGAAGTATATTCCTGCCGCCCAAGTTCCCTTCCACGTGATTCCGTAGAATATGTAGATCGTGTTGTTGCTGTTGTCTTTGAAAACGTTGATCACAAACATGTCTTGACCGGTGAAATTTGTAGTCGCTGGTAAAGAGCCCAGATGTTCTCCAGATTGTGTGATGAAACTGCATCGGTTGCTGCTTGCGTTATAGTAGTATTTGGCAGGCGTTAAACCCGCGTTTTCATAGTATGATACGCACCAGTGGCCGCATGGTCCGCCGAAGAATACGACTGTCTTGTTATTCGTTAGGAGTTTGCCTTTTTCAAGTCCTTCTTGTTCTACATACAGAGAGTTGCTGTCGAACACTTGATTCTGCGGGTTCTCGCATAATCCATAGAGTATTCCTCCTGAGGCTACGTCGTATGCGGCTACGGCTACCATGCGTGCTGGATCGGCATATAGGAAGTAAGTGCTGTTCTGGGCAGCATTCAAAAGTCTAGAGTTGATTGAGGATAGAGCTGGCGGTTCGTAGGGCGCTGCTTTGTACACTGCTTTTAGGGTTCCGTCTTCGCTGACTGAAATGCTTGTTAGGCTGCTTGTGGCGTTCGCCACCGTGATCCCCCCTGAAGTTTCCCAATGGTCAAAAGTGTAACCATCATTGGCGGTGTATTGGATGGAGTAGTTTCCAGCTGTTTTGGAGGCGTTGTTTGGAAGGCTGTATGAGATACTGTCGAATGTTATTGTTCCCAGATTCGTAGTTGCAGTACTGTTTTCCTCAGACTCCAAATTGACAACGTACGCAGAGCTTTCTGTGCTGTAGGCAATATCTAGTGTTTGCCAGTAAAAGCTGTAATATCCCCATGGCCCGTCGTAGAAGTAGCAGTCATAAGCCATGTCCATGTCTAAGTGGAAGATTCCGTTAGGTCTTCCGCTGGTAGTGCCCCAACTGTTAACCATGATCCAATAGGCGTTCTCGGGATCTTGATCGTTATAGCCAACACATAAAACGGCGTGTCCGCCGCCTCCTGAATCCCAAATGTGTCCCTGTGAATAGTCCGGGTTCCAGATCACGCTTTCAGATTGGTAGTTCCAAAAGCTGAAGAATTGATTCCAGTCAGCAGTTGTTGGTAAGAAGAAGCCGAACCATATGGCTTTGCCTTGAGCCAGAACATTCTTGATGTTGCTGATTGCGGTTGATTGTCCTACTGTGAATGTCTGGATTGTTTGGATATTGCATGTGGTTATGGTGTAGTTTGGTGTGGTGCTTATTGTTTGCCATGGAACGCTTGTTCCCATTTCAGCCGTCTGGTACATGTCTGCCCAAGCAGCGTTGGTGTTTGACCATGGTACTGTAAATCCTTCGTTCTCGTAAAAGTTTGCAAAATCTTCGAGCCAACCTCCGGCGCCTGCCCAGTCTGGTCCTGTTCCACCGTTATATTTGGAGTTGAAATATTGGACTGATAAACGATCAAATAATCCCTCATTGACGTCTAGTGCGATTTCCAGTAAGCCGGTGCCTGCCCAAACCCAGCAGTTGCCGCACTGTCCTTGGTCTCGTTCGGCTGGAATATAGTCTAGGTGGCTGAGAAGGCTGAGTGTTCCTGTTGGAGATTCTGCTTTTGGGTTGTTGATGGCGTGTGGGGCGGCTGGATTGTAGGTTTGTAGCCATTTCTGGAGTGTTTCTGTTGTGGGGTGCATTATGGATGGTTGGCTGTTTGGATTTGATGTGTCTCTTTCAAGTTGGATGTCAAGGCTTGCTGTTGGAATGATTAGGACTAGAATCAAGATCGCAATAAAGTAGATGTGTTTTTTTTCCAACATGCTTTTTCCCTTGTGATTTTGTGTTCTACACAGATACAGTATGTCTTTTTTCAGACATATCCACATATAGAATATGACATCTTACGATATAAGCATTACGCACCACTTCGAATAAGACAAAAAACAAACCCATAACAACAAACATAAACTGACAATTCTCTTATTAGAATACGAAGCTACTTGTTGAGCAACCTTCATTCCCAAGGTAGCCTAGAAACTTGCCATAAACTCGTTTGCAACGTCTTTAATAGATCGGATCAAAGGATACTTTATTTTAACTGGAATCGTAAGCTTCTCCAAACGCTTAACTCTAAAATAGATTGGCGGATGAGGTTCAAGCCCTATCCACTCTTGAAAACGGAAGGAGGGCGTGCGTTCCATAAGTAATCTTTTGAACCCTATTTTCTCAAGAGCCTCAGCCAAAATTTTGGGTTGCCCAATAACGATGGCTGACACTAGGTCAGCTCTTGCTTCAAAGAACTTTGAAATGAAGTATATAACCATCATTACTGCCCAGAAGTACAGAAAGAACAGGTACGAGAGGAAAATAACGGGAAATAATGGGAGAAAAACGTAAAACCGAAGAAGAAACTCTCCGCCGGTTAACCCGTAAAGGAGAAGAGGATCACGCCCTTTTAAGTGACCAAATTCATGCCCCAAAACGCTAAGGATTTCGTCATCTTTGAGTTGAACGAGCAAACCTGTCGTTATCAATACGACCCCGCGGCTTGGGCTAGGACCTGAAGCGGCTGCGTTGGGAACCATTGTGTTTGACACGACAATTCTGGGCATTGGAAAGCCAAACTTGTCCGCGGTTCTTTTCACTAACTGGTACACATTGACCTTTTTTGATGTAAAAGCCTCTGGGTTGCATGCGAATCCATGTTTTGAAAAGACTTTGTGTGCGGTTTCGCAGTCGATTTCTCCTTTCTTGGATATTGTTTCTTCGTATATTTCCTTCTTAATCTCCATCAACTTCTCTTTTGGAAATGTCTGTTTGAAGTCTTCATGTTCTTTGATGGGTAAATGATACTCAAGCAAGTGTATGGATGGGTTGTTTTCGGTTATTTTCCAGTCTCCTGTTGCTGCGATAAGTCTGTTTGAGTAGAAGACGAAAACAAACTGGATTGCTAGGAGCAAAATAGGAACAATCCAAAGCAAACCCGGAGCAAATGATCCTATGCCGAAAAACAGAAACATGCCTACGGTGATGAAGAGAATGAAGAGAAGTATCTGTGTCTCAAGGAATAATCTGTTGATTGGTTTCTTTTCCTTTCCGCTTGTCTCTTCCGGCACTATTTCTTCTCCTTCCCTCCATGCAAAATACAGGGTGGTGGTTCTTGCTTGTTCCTCGAAAAGCTCAACAAATATGACTATATCTTGTCTTGCTTCTTCCACTTCAGCATCAGTCACGCCTTGAGTCATTGGCGTGATTTTCATGTTTATCGGACTTGTTCCCACGAGTTCTACATTGAATCTTTGCTTCCGTGAGATGTCCAAAGCATCGTAAGTAAGCAAGGGATGGTTTTCCACGGTTTTTCTTGAAACGTTTGCAAATCGGTTTTTTTGAGGCAGTATGTATTTTTGGTAGATGAAGTCAAACATGCTTTGCAGGTAAGTCTCTGGGACTTCAGTGTCAATGGAATATTCGATGGTTTTCTCTGGCATGTTGCTCGAGTTGTTCTATGAACGAAACATGATATAAGGACTTTGCCCCAACACAAAATATGTTAACGCATTCATAAAATGACGTAGAAAGGAACCGTCTATACGTTAAGAATCTTGGCGTATTGCAGGATCATGGAGATTCCGAAGATTTAGATACGCGATTTTGCAAGTAAATATTGTTGCGAAGAAAGCGAAAAAGGGCGAAAGGATGAATAGTAAACGAGCGTTAATTCTAGTATCAGTCATGCTAATTTCAGTCTTACTAAATGCAGCTGTACTAAAAATCGTAAGTGCTCAATTGTCTGTCGACATCAACGAGGATGGAGTCATCGATATCATAGATTTGACAATAGTCGCCTTGGCTTTCAACAGTAAGGAAGGAGAAGAAACCTACAATCCGATTGCTGATCTTGATGGTAACAAAGAAATAGACATCGCAGATTTGACCTTAGTCGCAGTAGACTTTGAAAAAGAGATTTACAGCCTGACCATAAATGTTAGTGGTCAAGGAACTACCTATCCAGACTTCGGCATTCATAAATATGTGGCTGGTACACAAGTAAACATTACCGCCATAGCTGATCTTGGATGGAGATTTAGTCACTGGAATGATGACGCTGCAGGAAGTGAAAATCCACTTACTGTTTTTATGGGTTCTAACAGGAATGTTTCTGCTTATTTCGCAGAGATGTTTGATGCAACTTATAGATTGTACGGTTTGGATTTTGGTCCTCACATAGAAGAAGGGGAGGATCCAAGCACCATAATAAGCGAGGAGCAATTGAGACAAAGGATGGAGATTATTGCTCCTTATACTGAATGGATTCGAACATATAGCTGCAATAATGGTTTGGAAAATGCCGGTTTTATTGCGCATGAATTGGGGCTTAAGGTTGCGGTTGGAGCTTGGTTGGGCACGGATTTGTCTGCTAACGAAAGAGAGATTTCTACGCTTATAAGTATCGCCCAAGCTGGCGAGGCAGACGTGCTGATAGTAGGCAGCGAGGTTTTGCTGAGAAACGATCTTACTGGAGACCAGCTTGTAGCCTACATCAATCGGGTTAGGGAAGCTGTGCCCACAATTCCAGTAGCCACAGCAGACACTTATGGCAAACTTTTACAGCATCCAGCCGTAATAAATGCCTGTGATGTTGTGTTGCCTAACTACTATCCATTCTGGGAAGGAATTAACATTAATTATGCGATGTATTATCTTAATCTGCAGCATCAGCAAGTAGTAGAAGCTGCCAATTGTAGACCCGTTATCATTTCAGAAACCGGATGGCCAAGCGGAGGCAACCAAGTTGGAGACGCAATTCCTTCACCAGAAAATGCGCGTTTGTTTTTCATGAACTTTATATCTTGGGCTAAAGCCGAAAACGTGTCATACCTTTACTTTGAGGCGATGGATGAACCGTGGAAAGCAAACACTCCAGAAGGTCCTCAAGGGGCTCATTGGGGAATCTTTTTCGGGAACGGCACTCTCAAACCAGGCATGCAAGACGTGTTTGATGGAGAAACGATGCCGGATAACTGGAGCAGTCAAGAAATCGTTGGGGGAGAAGGAAATCCTGTTATTGAGTTTACCTATGTGCCGCCTCTTGGTAGTTTTGAGAATCTGAGGGGTCAAGTGTGGCATGTAAGACCAGTTGAGAACAGAGTTGCCGTTTATATATATGTGACAAATGGATGGTGGAACAAGCCTTCTTGGGATTATCCTTCAACGATCACCATGCCTGACGGTAGCTGGTTCAGCGATATTACGACTGGTGGAGTTGACGAGGAGGCAACAAAAATCGTAGCCTTCCTTATTCCCTCAGCATATAGCCCACCGCTCATGAACGGAAACTCAACATTGCCTCAAGAATTAGAGGAAGAATGTTTGGCGAAGGTCGAAGTAACACGTCCAGAATAATAACAAAATATTTTTTTTCAGCAAGCTTATAAGCGTGTAACAACTAGCGTAAATTCGTTGAATCTCAAGAGGTGTCCAATTGAAAGTTTTGGTCGTATATGACACGGTTTCTCCCATGAAAGTAACAAAAAGCGTTGCTGAAACCATTGTTGGAGTTCTGAAGGAAAAAGGAATCGATGTTGACTCTTTCTTTGTCAATGACGTAGACAAAGCAACTGTCAAGAACTACGACTCTCTGATTGCTGGTGGACCCACAATGTATTTTAGAGCGTCACGCGGGATAATGACGTTTCTCAACAGTTTGCAAAAGGAGTTTTCTGGGAAGTCAGCAGCTGCTTTTGACACACAGCTTCAATCACGGTTTAGTGGAAACGCGACTAAAGGTATAGAAAGTAAACTCAAGAACTTGGGTTTTAACATAATTGCACCTCCGTTGGTCACCTATGTAGAAGGCAAGACGAATGAAATGCAGCTTAAAGCTGGAGAAGTGGAAAAAATAAAGAATTGGGCTGAAGAAATCGCCAAAATGCTTTCCAAATAGTCTGCGAAGAATCGTCCTTTAGCTTCCTTTTTTCAGCGTGTTATATTTAATTCTTGGTTATTTTACATAGACTTTAAATGTTTTATTATTCACATAGATTGCATAGACTGAGAGGGATTAATTGGTCAAAAAAGCGGTTATAGTGATTCAACTCATTGAGGAAAGCGAGGAAGTGCCAAATGAGCAGATTAAGAAGGAAATATCGGAGGAGCTTTCAAAAGGCCTTCCCAAGATTCCTTGGCTTAAGGAAGTTGATGAAGTTACTGTCACTGAGACCTGAGACTGTTTAGCCGTTCATTATGACTTTGATGAATTCTCCAATTTCAGGCGTCATTTTCTGTACGCTTTTGACGGTGTTCTCACCTTTCTCAGTCAACTTGTAAACGCGTTCATGCTGATTCTTGGTGCCTTCTACTAAGCCATCTCTCTCCATGGCGTATAGAAGAGCATAAACAGTGCCGGAATTAACTGATATGCCTGATGTCTTTTGGAAAAATTCGATGCAGTCGCAGCCGCTCATAAAATCGTTCTTCGTCAAGTTCGATAGAATAGCCATATCCATGAAGGCTTTAAGAATCCTCTCGTGGATGACAGCATCAATCTTATCTTCCAGAGCATCCAATTCTCCTCACCCTCACACGAACAACAATTGAGCCGTTAGAACTATATAAAAGTAACCATTCAGAATCTGACTACCGAAAAAGCTTTCTTACCTCGAAGCTGAAAATACACATGTGTGAGAGAGATGAAATCCTCCAAAATAATCGGCATACCCCCTGTTGGCAAAATGGTTCTCGAAATCTTGAAGAAAAGAGCTTTCAAGTCGAATCAGATTCCAATTGGAAAAGCCCTTGAAAAACAAGGCAAACTGTTAGAAGTTAAGTTTAAGAAAATGGAAACAACTGAGATAGGGAGAAAATTAGGCGTCCATAAAGGGTTGCAGCTTCAAAGCCTCCAGATAACAGACTACAGTTTCTATGAGCCTTTTTTCAACAATCCTACCCCGAGCGCGTTCATGTATCCGTTAGAAGATTATTTGAGAGTCAGGACTAGTGGAACCACGGGAAAAGAGAAGTGGTTCTTAATCCCTCAACAAGCTATAAAGAACTCTTTTAGGAGAACCGGACTTCTAGCACTGTTGGCTTCATTCCATAATGGAGAAAAAATCAATTTGGAATATGGGGATGTTGCATACGTTAATGTTTCTCCAAGGCCTTTCTTAGGCGGCACCATTCTAAGCTCGTCAGGAGATGTTGGCTTCATCAAAATTGTTCCAAATTTTGACCTGTCTTATCGTGATAAGGTCAGCTACTTTATTTCCAACTATGAAAAGATAGACTCAGCAACTTTGCATGCTTCTACTTTGATTTCGCAAATCATGCCAGCAATTGGAAAGCCAATTAGTTTAAAAGGCATTACTATCAGAGATGCTCAGATCGGAGAAATGTATAAGGAAAAGATAAAAGATTTTGTAGGATGCTACCCTAAAACTTCTTATGGTAGCACGGAAACTCTCATTTGCTCATTTTCTTCAGTTCAGCATCCGTTAGGTTTTATTTTCGATTGGAGGGAGGGAATAACCGAGTTCAAACCAATAAAAAACAATACACCTATGGACGAGTTAATTGGAATGGACGAAGTGAAAGTTGGGGGGACATATGAACTTGTTTTTACATCTTTTGACACTGAGATTACGCGATTAGATACTAATGATGCGTTTTCATGTGTGGCGATTGGAGATAATGTTCTGGGAATAGATTACCCAGTTTTCAAATTTGAAGGGCGAACAGACAAAGTGCTCAGCGTTCAAAACTTCGCTAGAGTCACTGAAGATGAGCTAATTAAGGTTTTCAAGAATGCCAGCATCTCCTTCGTTGAGTTTACAGCTAAGACTGAAATTGAAAACGGTTTGGAGCATCTGGCAATCTACGTTGAAGTTTATCAAGAAGACTTACCAGTTGAAGAAGTTAAAGAGCAGGTTCACAAACAATTATGCAAAATAGATCAAGATTATAAGGAACTTGTTGACTTTTTTGAATATGTGCCACTCAAGATCCATCTCATGCCAAAAGGAGTGTTCTCTAAATATGTGCAAGAGAGACCAGGTATGCCCCGTGTGGACAGGATAAATATGGTGGATGAAGAGTTTAGAAAGCTCTTAAAGCTCATGAAGGAGAAAGGGTGAATTGGATCTTGACTTTCTGGCTTTACTATTGAACTCGCTGGTCACGTATTCTGGCGCTGCATATATTTTCTTTTTAATTTATAAGAAGAAGGTTGAGAAGCATCCCTTCTACTACACTTGGGCTTTTGGTTTCCTACTATATGCCACCCAGCTTTTTTTGAGAGAGTTTTTTCCGGATTTAAAGATGCTTACCTTTGTTTTGACAGCTGCCTTTTTCATCTTTTTAAGCTTTGGATTATGGAGTATATCGCGTAGCAAGAAATTTCTGCTAGCATTTTTTGCATCCACTCTTTCATTATTCCTTATAGTTATCTTCTATCTTCTCAGTCTAATCTCATCCGCAGTGGCAACGGGGCTGTTCTCTTTATTCCTTTTTATTCCTCTGACTATAGGAGTCATTTATAACCGCATAACTTTTGGGAGAATTCTCGATAAGTTCATCTTCGGCTGGATTCTCCTGCTACTTGTTAATAGTATCCTATACAATACAGGATGGGTTATCGATGTATTCGCTACCTTCGCCAAGGTAGTCATTTTTCTAGGAGTTAAAGATCATGACTTCGCAATCATATCCCAGAAAATAAAAAAAGAAACCGCCATTCTGCTTCCTTCTTCTGGGTATCTTGCAGAAGGAAGTTTAAGATTGGTAGTCCCTAGGTCGTCATCTGTAAACACTAAGAAAGTTGATTGGGTGTCAGAAAGGATTCGCGAAAACGCTAAGAATCAAATTGCCTCTTATGTATTCGCGTTTCAAGATACAATGCCTCATAAGCAACTGCAAAGCTTAAAATGGATGCATCCTGAACTAGTACACGTTTTCCTTTTCTCATCTAGTGCTCAGAAGGGAAAGGATGGAATCATAATTTTAAAGATGGGAATAGCTCAAGTGGGTGCCGCCTTATCTGAACTGATTAAAGAGCATTTGAATTCGCAGAAATGCTGCATGGTGTTTTTTATGGATCTGTCACTTCTCATCCACATGTTTGGAGTGCTTCCATGCTACAACATGTTATTAAGCAAGATGGGATCTTTGAGAGAGGCTGGAGTTAATCTGTTCGCCTTCTTCCATCCTGAAACGCACAGTGACAAGTCTGTTTTTTCCCTTTTTAAGAACATAGCAGATGACGTTATTGACTTGTAACTTGTTCTGTATTATAGACCAAAAATCCTTTATTCATTATTTCATACTTTCGCGGCTGGTCATCATGTTTTATTCCCCGCATTTTATCGATCCGAACTGTCCTAATCACTTTGAAATCATGCTGCGTTTTTGCAAGAACTATAACACCGTCCGCCAAGTACTCTTCAACATAAAATTCGCCTTCTGCAGAAGGTGAGGAAAATTCTGACGTAATTATTGACGTGCATCGTAATTCTCTCAGAGTTTTCACTAACTCCATTATTTCAAGCCTCTTATCCGTAGGGAAACGTTGATGAATAACAGCGCTCGTAATCGGATCCACTGCCAACCGTTTAGCTTTAAAGCTTTCAACTGCCAATTTTATTTGATTAGCCATACCAGTTATTATAAGTCCTGAACTTTCGCCGTATCTTGCGCTGCCAAAAGGTTTGTAAACAAGTTGGCTGCCATCAATTATCCTAAGTTTATCTTTATCCTCAAACTCTTCCAAATCCCAACCAAACATCGCCATATTTGCTTTAATCAAGTTGAGCGGTTCCTCGAGGGTTATGTAAACTCCGCGCTCTCCTTTTTTTATTCCCTCTAACACGAATTGAAGAGAAAAAATAGTTTTACCTGCCCCAGGTCCACCACGCACCAAGATTACCCTGTTTGGAAGTAATCCGCCTCCGAGCATTTCATCTAATCCTTCGATGCCTGTTGAAACTCTTTCCATGCTTCGACACCACGCTCTATCTATTCAAACCACCACTTCTTTAACTTTCCTAAGCTAGATATTTTAGACATGAATGAATATGCGTACAAGATGACGGTGTATAAAGTGATTATACAGGAAATTAAGGCAAAATCAATTCTGCTTAAACACAAGAAAATTGATTCATGGTTCATTTCACATTATGGGATGAACCTTTACAGGGGATGCGCTCACAACTGTGTGTATTGTGATGGGCGTTCGGAGCGTTACCATGTTAACGGAATCTTTGGAGAGAATACTACAGCAAAAATAAACGCGGTAGAGATTCTACGCAAAGAACTGGGTCTGCAAAGGAAACTTGCTGCACTGAAGCTAGGCTATATGATGCTAGGGGGAGGTGTCGGTGATAGCTATCAGCCGATCGAAAAGAAGTACGAGTTAACCCGAAGAACCCTGCACCTACTACATGAACACGAGTGGCCATTACACATACTGACAAAATCCACACTTGTTAGTAGAGACATTGACATTATTAAGAAAATTAATCAACAGAACAGGGCAATTGTAAGCTTCAGTCTATCCTCAGCAAATGATGAACTCAGCTCAGTTTTTGAACCAAACGTGCCGCCTCCAAGTGAGCGGCTGAAGACGCTTGCGTTTTTCAAGAGGGAAGGCATCGCATGCGGCGTTTTTCTACTCCCAGTAATTCCATTCGTAACAGATACTCCGGAGTTGATTGTGGAGACTTTGAGAAAGGCTCGTGAAGTTGGTGTTGACTTCGTAATTTTTGGCGGTATGACCCTTAAAGAGGGAAGACAGAAAGACTATTTCTATAGTCTACTCAAAGAAAAGTATCCTGAACTTGTTGCAAATTATGCACACATTTACAAGGGGAATGAGTGGGGACAAGCAACAGAAGAGTATTACAATATGATAAATTCAGTTTTCAATAAAGTAGCCAAAATGTACAATATGCCTAGGCGTATTCCGCCAACTCTCTTTAAGGATGTTTTATGGGAAAACGATTTGGTAACTGTAATGTTGGAGCATATTGATTATTTCCTGCGGTTGGAGGGAAAAAGTCCCTCTTTTGGCTATGCGGCTTACGCAATCTCAAAACTGGATAAGCCATTATCGACTATGAAGGGCAAACTACGAGAGATTAGAGGTGTTGGAGAAAAAACGGAGAAAATAATTCTCGAAATATTAGAAACCAAAAACTCATCCTACTACAACAGCTTAAACTAACGAACAGTTTATGGATACACTTGGAGTGCGCCGGTATTGGAAACAAATTTAAAAGTAAATTATGTGCAATAACTATTCAGTCCAAACCCTTTATTGAGAGGGGATGGTTGGAATAAAGGGTTTCATTTTCAAATACCGAGCAGATTCCAAAGATAACTATATGAAAGATACATTGGGCACGAAACGTGATTGTGGATTGGGACTGCGAGATCCTGATTTTTGGTCTAACGATTTCCCTGTTTGGGGAGTATGTGGTCCATATTATAGAAAAGCGCTGGACATAGGAGATGTCATATTCTTTGCTCCTAAGAAAGTTTCAATCACAGAAGCAGGATTGAGTGATTACATTTGCACAGGAATCCTGGTTGTGGCAAATGTTTTGCCTAGCTTAGAATGTGTTATGGCTGACGCTAGATTAACTGTAAAGTATAAGGAGAAGTATAAAGCAGACCTTGACGCACATTTGAAAAAAGACAAAGAGAGAACAAAGAAAGTCAGACCATGCAATTTCATTATTGGAGAGGTTTCAAAGTCTAGATGGTTTGGCAAAAACAAAAATCGTCTAACATGTATTCTCCAGAAATCAGCCCTTCAGAATGTAGCATCCAAATTATCAATTCGAAGAATACCTTCTCTGAACAAGGAACAAGTCAGAAGGATTTACAAACAATTAATGGGAGAAGAACTGTAGTTCTTCCTGACATCCATCTTGTAACAGGGTCATATTCGCGCAGAGTTATTGGCATTAATTGAATTGTAGTTGCGCAGGGTGTGTGCGAGTGGTTCGTCGTAGTCGCAGATTATTCCCACTTTCGAGGGTTAATCACAAGCTTCCATCCAAAGCAGAACACCTGAACATCGCGTAGCTTCTCGAATTCGTCGACAAATGCTGGCAAGATATCCTTGCAAACAAGGACACCGCGCACTTTGCTACTCTTTCGAAAATTGTGCATATACCCTCTCAGTTGATTCAATGCCCCCTTTCCAATGTCACCCAATTTAAGCTCAACAACCACTAGGTTCTTGCTCTTATCTTCGAACAACAAATCTATCCTGCCTTCGGAAGTATCCACCTGTCTTCCCTTCAATACTAGTCCAGAACCTAGGAGTTCGGAATTTCGCACAATAAAATTCTCAAGGTCGGCTTCTTGAATCTCCAGAACTTCATCGGTTGAAAGAACGGTATCTACTCTGAAACCTTCTTTCTCATTTCTTTCTATGTCTCTTAGCAAAACATTCACATCACTTTCTGGAAGCTCTCTCCATGCGCGTGTAGCTGAGCTTATGCACTGATTTTCGGTGAAACCCTTTTTGAAGCGGATATCAAGCGAAAGCTTATCTGCAAAATTCTTGTCAAATCGCAAAGGACGTTGAAGTTTCTTGGAAAGGATAGGGTCGCCAAATACAATCGCATCATCTCCCTCTCTCCGTTCACCTGCTAAATACTCACTGATATGTGGATTGTGATACTTGGCCACAATCGCTTTATTCAAGGCGGCGTCTTCAGTTTTCAACACTCTATCAGTCACATAGTATGCGGTTATGTACCTAAGCCCTCTGACTGTAGTGTGGAAAAAGATGTAATCTCCGTTTTCTACTTCATTTTTAAGCTTTCTTGCTCTTGACCCAATATCCCCGTAAGTGAATTCATCCAACATGGGATCATGATGGTCTGGAAGAGGAACATAAGGAACTAGCAAATTTACCATGGTGTCCCACACGCCTCTGAATTTATGGTAGTGGCTCATAAGCATTAACTCTTTTGCCAAAACAAGTGCACTTTTGCCTTAGAAAACTGCAGTTTCTGTCAGTCTTGCACCGTTGCAAGCTTACAAGGCTCGAAGTGTCGCGAGTCTATTTATTGTATCGAAGGCTGGGTTTGAACTAACGAGACGATAGAATTTAAAAAGCTTTAGAAGCTTTCGGGCCTAATTATGGAGTGATGAGAAATGATTACTACTCCGGAAACAAGAGTCTGCGCATCTATTGCTAATCCAGTAAGCCCTCTAGGATGTTTGATGCACAACGTCGCCTTTGATCATCTGAAACTAAACTATGTTTATTTTGCGTTTACAGTTACCGATGTTGAAAACGCCGTGAAAGGTATGAGGGCGCTTAACTTTAGGGGTTTTTCGGTTTCGATGCCTCACAAAATTGCAGTAATGAAATACCTTGATAAA